>Ga0302127_10000612_pt1 | contig 20067 bp, 15 predicted proteins | sample CB4_SCM_MG_FD_204452 | JGI IMG/M metagenome (GOLD analysis project Ga0302127, IMG submission 204452) | Marine microbial communities from Western Arctic Ocean, Canada - CB4_SCM | ecosystem: Environmental > Aquatic > Marine > Oceanic | place: Canada: Western Arctic Ocean | collected 2017-09-24
AATCCTGTCTGATAATACAGGTGGCCACGTCACCCACGAAACATCCTCCACTTGGGTTGCCGCCATGTCGACTACGACCAAACTCGTCGAAGCAGAATATGTATTCATCGATGCTACGCAAGTCAATGGTGTGTACTTCGGTTTAGAAGATCTCATCATTGTTGCCCGCAGATCTGACGATGCCACCTATATACACGAACTCGCACATGCAGCAGATAAAAAAAACTACTTCCCGTTCGAAAGAGCACTCAAAAAAACTCTGCTACGAACGTACAAGTCTCAAGACCTTACCTCGACACTCTTTACTGGAAAGGACAACTCGCATATAACCACAGAGCTATTCGCCGATGCTGTTCTGTACATGGAAACGTCTAAATGTGGAAGCTATTTCTCTGCTGCGGACTGCTATACACTTACAAATGCTGTCGATATTTTCGTTGAAACCAACGTGATCAAGCTCAAACAGGGAAATGAACAGATCGACTACACGGTACCTGACAGATACATAGAAGGATCCATTACGAGATCCTCTAACATCGACCATCTTCTTTCTTCATAGGGTTGACTTTCCTAAATCGTTAATATATTAACTGAATAAGAAGACCAGGCAGTGCTTACTTACCTGCTTTAGCTAAGGATTGACACTCTTTCAATTAGTTGACCGACGAAGGGCATTGACCCCCAAGGTCACGATCACTACCGCCATTCCTATCGCTTGAAAGGTGGAAACCGTCTGAGAAAGAATCCAGTAAGCGAGTAAAGTTGAAACAACAGGGACGATGAGCTGGAAAACTGCGATCAGGTTTAAAGGTGCTTTCCCTTGTGAGTAGTTCAACAGAAGATGTCCTACCCCAGGGATAAACGCAATTAAAAGAATCCTGAATAAATCAGTATTACTTTGAGCTCCAATTTGAACTTGGGCCACAAGCACCATCGGGACCAGCGTTAACCCTCCCCATGCAAAAACCCCTGCCATGAACTCTATTAACGGCATCGAGACAAGAGTTTTTTTTGCTGAAATAAAATAGCCAGCGGAAATAAATATCGAAACGACAGCTAGTAAATCTCCGTTAATGTTCCCAGCCCCACTGTTGTTCCCCATAGCGACAAGTAACATCGCTCCGCTTATAGTGATCAGCGAAATAACAATATCTACTCGAGTCAGTTTTTCGCTGAAAAGAAAGTACGCTGCGATCGTTAGCGGAATTGGTAGTAGAAGCGTTATTAAGCTTGCATTTAAAATACTAGTTAATTGCGCGGCCCAAAAATAAAGCCCCATACTGCTCCCAAAGCAAATCCCTGCGGGGGCGGCTGAAACAAAACGAGAAAAAGAGAGGTCTTTCCGGATCAAGATTACGATTGCAAGAGCCCCAAACCCTATCCAGCATCGCCAAAAAGCCATTGCCAGACCGTGAACGTTTGAGTCAGCGACTACTACCGGAGATATTGCAACCAGTATGTAACCTATTGCGCACGAAACTAAACCCCGTGTAAAAACCTTTTTCTCGGAATCGTGGGGGGATTCGGATGTTTCTATCAAAGAGACCTCGATAATACGTGGGGGAAATTTAAGTTAAAGATATTTAGTTGGGTGAACGAAATTTTTCGTTTCTATTTTTTAATCTCTATTTGGATGAATAGCGGGATCCAAGGAAAATTCAAGGCCTTCGAATTTTCCACTATTTGCCCAGTCGGACAAGTAATTGAAAAAAGCAACAGAACCTTCGGGGTAACGGGCCGTAGTAAATAAGTCACCGTCTGAAGTAGGGTGGCCCTCATTGTTGTAATAACCAGGAGTGCAGTGCGCTAGGAACCCTCGATCCTGCACCTCAAGACTATCTACCCATTTGCGTTCAGCTTCTACAGTTGGTTCAAGCGAGTTGTATCCGTTGTTGATACAACCTCTAATCATCTCAGTAATCGCTAGGGCTGATTCACTAAAATTATGAGTTACGTTAGCAACTAGGCTTCCTCCTTGAGCAAGTCCAAGAATAAAGAGGTTTGGGAATCCATGAACATTAATTCCGTGGAGGCTTTTCATTCCACTTTCCCAGTGGTCAGTCAAGCTTTTCCCATTTCTCCCATACGTTTCGTAATGCGCAGAGTGCACAATATGTACTTCAAACCCAGATGCAAGTACGATGCAGTCCAATTCAAAGTGCTCACCATTTACCCATACCCCGCTCTCATCAATTCGTTCTACCCCTTTCCCATCTGTATCGATCAAATGGGTGTTTGAATTGTTAAATGATTGAAGGTATTGATCGTGGAAACAGGGTCGTTTACAGAGTTGCCGGTACCAAGGCTTCAGATCTTCCGCTATGGAATTATCGGTAACGATTGTTTCGATACGTGATCGAATTTCATTCATTTTTTCATCATCTGAATCCCCGAATGCTTCTAACCAGACATCGTGTAAATCAGCCCCAGGTTGATCTTGCAGAGATTCGACAATGCGATCTCTTATTCGGATTGCAATATCGGTCCATCCATCCTTAACGAGATCTTTATCTGCAAACCCACCTGATTGGAGAGTTGCGAAATTATTAAGCCATTCTCTTTGCCATTCCGGTTGAAGGTCAATGAAATCTTCGGTCGTTAGAGGGCGGTTGTTTCTTTCATCTACAGAAGAAGGGGTTCGTTGGAAGACAAAAAGATCGCCAGCCGTAGCAGAAAGATGGGGAATGCATTGGACTGCTGTAGCTCCTGTACCGATTATTCCAACTCTTTTATCTGATAGTCCGTTAAGAGGTTCTCCTGATCGATCCCCGCCAGTGTAGTCATAATCCCAACGAGCGGTGTGAAACATATGTCCTTGAAAATCCTCAATTCCTGGAATTCCTGGGAGTTTAGGATTGTGCATGGGTCCGGTTCCCATGGCAACAAATTGTGCTTTAAGTTCATCTCCCCTGTTGGTTTTTATAATCCACCGGCTGATATTTTCATCCCATGCGATCTCATCAACTTTAGTTGAGAGTAAGGCATTATCGTACAGCCCGAACGTAGTCGCGATCCGTTGCGCATGAGCATGGATTTCATATCCCTGAACATATTTTTCTGTTGGGAAATACTTTGTTTCCTCAAGGAGGGGGAGATACACCATGGCAGCCGTATCGCACATCGCTCCCGGATACCTATTCCAGTACCAGACGCCTCCCACATCACCGCCGCCCTCTATGAGGATAATATCTTCAATACCAGCTTCTTTAAGTCGAGCTCCTGTGGTCAAACCGGCGAATCCGCCGCCGATGATGGCTACTGTCACCTCCTCGGTTCGGGGTGTACGGTAAGTCTGTTCAACGTAGGGATCTTCGGTAAGGTGGGCGAACCTCCCAGTCGGCTCGAGATACTGGTCCTCTCCATCGATGCGCAATCGTTTTTCGCGTTCAACCTTGTACCGTTCCCGCAGCTCTTCTGGGCTCATATCCACGCCGTCGGTTTTAGCCATTCCCCTACCTATCGTCCCCATCATCCTAAGCGAGAAAGGTAAAAAATGCTGTTTGGTAGAATAGTCAGTAAAATTTAACCACTATGCCATTCCCATCTGATCTAGATATAGCTCGCACAGCAAATCTCCGTTCCTTATCCGAAGTAGCCAATGACGCTGGTATCCCTCTCGAATACCTTGAACCCTATGGTCAAGGAACTGCAAAAATAAAACTCGAGTCTATCCAGGCAATGAAAGGACGTCCCAAAGCTCGATATGTTGTCGTTTCTGCTATTACCCCAACTCCTCTGGGAGAAGGGAAGACAACCACCGTCGTAGGGTTAGGACAAGGTTTCAAACATATTGGTAAGAAAGCAACTGTTGCGATACGTCAACCGTCAATGGGGCCAACATTTGGTATCAAAGGTGGAGCTGCTGGAGGTGGCTACAGCCAAATAGTTCCGATGGAATTACTTAATCTCCACTTAACTGGAGATATGCATGCGGTTTCTGCCGCTCACAATATGTGTTCAGCTTTACTTGACGCACATATCTTCCACGGTAATAAGCTGAATATCGATCTTCATAACATTACGTGGAGGCGGGTTGTCGATATTAATGATCGGGCTTTGCGGAATATAATTGTTGGGCTTGGGAATCGATTTGATGGTGTCCCCCGAGAGACAGGGTTTGATATCTCGGCAGCTTCTGAAGTCATGGCTGCGCTTGCTTTATGCACTTCTTTGCAGGACCTACGCTCACGCATGGGACGCATCGTTGTGGGTTATGAGAAATCAGGTTCACCGGTAACTACTGAAGATTTGGAGGTAGCGGGAGCCATGACTGTGATATTGCGTGAGGCCATTAAACCAAACCTCATGCAAACTATAGAAGGTACACCCGCTCTCGTTCACTGCGGTCCGTTTGGTAATATCGCCACTGGGAACTCTTCAATCATTGCTGACCAGATAGGAATCCATTCAGGAGATTTCTTACTGACAGAAGCCGGATTCGGAGCTGACATGGGAGCGGAGCGGTTTTTTAACATAAAATGCCGTTACTCCGGTCTTGTCCCCGACGCAGCTGTGATTGTTTCAACTGTTCGAGGACTAAAAGCACATTCGGGAAAGCATAATATCGTTGCTGGGAAACCATTACCTAAAGCGATTTTAGAGAGAAACCCTGACGAGGTGCATCTAGGAGGTGACAATCTCAGAAAACAACTTGAGAACATACTTCTTCATGGAATCTCACCGGTGGTGGCGATAAATGTTTTTCCGGATGACCATCAGGAGGACATTGAAGCTATACGAGAGATCGCCGACGAATTCGGGGCAAGAGTAGCTGCTTCAACCCACTTTATTGATGGTGGTCGAGGAGCAATTGAATTGGCTGAAGTAGTCAAAGATGCTGCTGACGAACCCACAGACTTTCAAATGCTTTATCCGGATGATATGAAGTTGCGAGAGAAAATAAGGATTGTCGCCCAAAAAGTTTACGGTGCCGAAGATGTTAAGTTCAGCGCAATGTCTGAAAGACAATTAACAAGTTATGAGGATAATGGATTTGGGAAGCTCCCTGTGTGTATTGCCAAAACACATCTTTCTATTAGCTCTGACCCTTCTTTGAAAGGTGCGCCGACAGGGTGGACTCTTCCGGTTCGTGAAGTGAGAGCGTCGGTGGGAGCTGGTTTCATCTATCCGATCTGTGGTGATATGCGGACAATGCCAGGGCTCGGTGCGAAACCAGCAGCAACACGCATCGACATCGATAAAGACGGAGAGATAGTAGGACTCAGTTAACAGAACGTCGAAGAATCTTTTTGCTTTTGGGTTTACTCCAAGGAGTTTAGTTTTTTTAAATTCCTGATATTCGACTCATAAAGATGACCTAGTTACCAGTTCTAAACAGATTTACTCCTGAATCGTGTAGACAGATTCGTCATTACAAACTCTGGTAAAAACGTTGAGACTGGAATGGAAAGTCAACTATCAGAGTTTCTAATCACACTTATATCAGTCTGTGTCGAGAAGATTATTTGTACGTCTTCTCCGTCATCTAATATCGCAGGGGTTATTAGCCGTTAGGATTTCTTGGGCAGTAACCACAGGCACATTCTTCTCAGCGAAAAGAGCGAAGATTGCTTCAAGGTATTCCTTGTCAGTGTTAAATGTGTTCGTTGTTGTTTGACGGAGATTTTCGGCGTATTCACGTGCGTGGAAGACTACTCCAAGGTGTAGGTTGGATTCGGAGTGATCACCAGTAGTTACTCGTTCAATTTCTGATTCGAGGGTGGACAAGTTATTTTTCGACTTGATCATGGTGAAGGATCCCACGTCTAACTGGGCGTGACCCAACTCCGCTACTGGCCACGTTGACGGTGCCCCTTGGTAGCTATTCCCATAGTCAAGGGCGCATCGTGGTTGGGTAATGAATCTGTGGTCAGAATGGCCGTCTGAGTTGTCTTTGATCATTCCTGTTGCCAGGATTACTCCATCTTGCCATTCAGCAGACCGATAGATTCCATCAGTGTTGGGACCTTGAGCTGCTGTGCTGATTACTGTCCCTAGATCAACGAGCAAATTTTGTATTTTAGTAAAAGCATCATTGACAGAACCCCTGTTTATCATCCCTTTGCATTTATTTTGAACGTCCCGATACCCATCGGGTGATACATGGTCGCATGTATGGTGATGAAACCCAATTTCATGTCCGGTCTCTATCCAACGAGCGAGGGTATCTACGTACTGCTGGTTTTCGATGATCAGATCGCCCCAATCAGAACTCACCAAAAGCGTTAATTTATGTCCGTGTCTATCTGCTTCGGCGACGGCATTGACTAGCCGTTCCCAATTTTGTGTGGTTGCGTGGTTGATATCTGGTCTGTTTGGGTCAAGATGTATTGCTATTACGGCCCGAACATCAGTCTCATTGTGCGAGGGTTCGGGTGCGTTAGTTGTACCAGAAGGGTTTTCTTCCTGCCCATGGTTAGGTGTATTAGTCGTATCGACAGGGTTTTCTTCCGGCCCGAGAAGCGGCGTGGAAGAAGCACTTGGAAAAACTGTAGGCGTGTTTACCTCAAAACTAAGCGAAGCATTATTGGAAGAGGCGCCGCTACAAGCTGCCACAGTAAATGTTAGGACGACTAAAATAGTAATTCTCGCGATCACAATATATGCATTGTAGCGTTCCCCCAACTTACGAGTGGAGTGACGTCTAGAGGCACCTGAATTTTTAGAAGGAATTTAAATTCGAAATAATATTTTTAATTTACGTAAATCATTGTATGAACAACTGGTTTATTAGCAGACTAAGATGCCGTGATGCTTCCACTTCTTGCCGCAAGCCCGATCACTTGGGGATTTGTGGGGAATGGCCGGTGGGGCATTGATCTCCCCCAAGAACGTATTCTTTCCGAAATGGCAGAGATTGGTTTTTCTGCAACTGAAGCTGGCGTCCCAGGGTTCTTGCCTAGTCAAGGACAGGAAGCTAAATCAACTCTAGACCGTCATGGACTTCGGGCAGTCTCAGGGCCAGTCTCATTCGTAATCCATGAAGAAGGTTCACTCAATATTGCCTTGGATACTGTTCGTTTAGCTGGACGACGTCTTCTAGATATGGGTGGCGAAGTCCTTATCACTGTTCCTAAACCAGGGAATCTAAACCCTGGAGAGAAACTCACCGACGATGGCTGGACGCGACTTGGGGAAGGCTTGGATTCCGTGGAAGAACTTTGCTCTTCAATGGGACTACGGCAAGCCCTCCATCCTCACGTCGGATCACTTGTCGAAACCAAAGAAGACATGGAACGGGTCATGGAGTCGAGCGCATGTGGATGGTGCTTGGACACCGCTCACATCGAAAGCGGTAACTTTAGTCCCGAGGATTTCATGACTTTAGCTGGAGAACGTGTTGCACTTGTCCATATCAAAGACCTGGATCTTGATCTTGGACGTCAAATGGTTCGTCATCAAATCGGATTTGATGATGCTATAGCTAAAAATGTTTTCGTACCACTCGGTGATGGTGATCTGGATTTAGCTAGCATTCTTCCCCTTCTCCCCAGAGATGTTTGGTGGGTTCTAGAACAAGATCAGGCGATCGCTAAAACCCCACAAGCCGGCAAAGGACCTAAAATCGATGCAGCTCGAAGCCTGCAAAGACTTCAAGCCTTACTCAAAGACGGTCAGGGCCGAAACAATTAGACTTTTAATGATCACATTCGCTTTATATTCTGGAACCCATCGAAATATATAAGTTTGGTTAGCGATTAAGATCTAGCTTTTTTTAATTGTTTAGAATCTCTTGCTCTATCCGTGATCCCTAGCTTTACTTTACGAAGTCGTATCGTTTTTGGAGTTACTTCAATACATTCATCGACCGCTATGAATTCCAATGCCTGTTCTAGGGACAGATCTTTGCAAGGTGTCAAGCGAACTGTGTCATCCGATGCGGATGCACGAACGTTGGTTTGTTTTTTTTCTCTAGAAATATTGACATCCATGTCTTCAATTCGAGAATTTTCCCCAACTATCATTCCTTCATAGACTTGAGTCCCCGGAGCGACTAATAGGGTAGTTCTTTCTTGCAAGGAACCAATAGCGTATGTGGTCGTTGACCCTTTTCGATCTGCTACAACACTGCCTGTCGTCCTAGATCGTAATTCGCCCATCCATGGTTGATAGCCTTCAAAAACGTGGTGGAGTAATCCAGTACCCCGAGTTTCGGTAAGAAATTCAGTTCTGAATCCAATTAACGCTCTCGCGGGAACTATATATTCAAGGCGGACCCATCCGCTCCCATGATTGGTCATTGTTATCATTTGGGCTTTTCTGCTTCCTACCAATTGGGTTGCTGCTCCCACATAATCTTCAGGGATATCAATCGTTAGGCGTTCGGTAGGTTCATGAAGAGTCCCATCAATCTCTCGTGTGACTACTTCAGGTTTCCCAACTGTTAATTCAAAGCCTTCCCTTCGCATCATTTCAACCAAAATAGCGAGTTGTAACTCTCCTCTTCCCTGCACCACCCAAGTGTCCGGATATTCTGTTGGTAACACCCGAATTGAAACATTTCCTACTAATTCTTTTTCGAGTCGTGACTTTACGAGACGCGCTGTCAGTTTGTCACCGTCATTCCCTGCTAAAGGGGAAGAGTTCGTACCTATCGTGACAGAAAGCGTTGGTTCATCCACTGCTAGAACTGGAAGAGGTTCCGGATTGTCAGGATCAGAAAGTGTCTCTCCGATTGTGATCTCATCAATTCCTGAAATAGCAATTAGTTCTCCTGGCCCTGCTATATCTACTTCAACTCGTTCTAAATATTCGGTCACATATAAATTCCCGATTCTGACTTGAATATTTTCTCCATTTGTTCGACACCATGCAACCTTTGCTCCTTTTTTTATAGTCCCATGCATAATTCTGCAAAGAGCTATTCGGCCAAGGTAAGGAGATGCATCTAAGTTGGTAACCAATGCTTGGAATGGGTGGTTCAGGTCATGCACCGGAGAAGGAATAGTCGCAATTAACGATTCGAATAAGGGGATTAAGTCTTTGCCTTTATTCTCTAGATCCGTGGTCGCTATTCCTGCTCTAGCATCCGAATAAATTATCGGAAAATCTATTTGGTCTTCTGATGCATCTAAATCTAAAAATAGTTCATACACCTCGTCGATGACCTCTGCACAGCGAGCATCAGGACGATCTATTTTATTAATTACAAGAACAACAGGGAGGTTCTGAGAAAGAGCTTTTCTTAGAACGAAACGTGTCTGTGGTAAAGGTCCTTCACTTGCGTCAACCAGTAGTAATACTCCATCGACCATCTTAAGGGCACGTTCTACTTCACCTCCGAAATCAGCGTGTCCGGGAGTGTCTAGAATATTTATCTTTATACCGTCGTATCGAATAGCAGTGTTTTTAGCCAGAATAGTGATTCCGCGTTCCCTTTCGAGATCCATGGAATCCATAACTCGTTCTTGGACCGCTTGATGATCGCCAAAAGCCCCAGATTGGCGGAGCATCCCATCTATTAGCGTTGTCTTTCCATGATCAACATGAGCGATAATTGCAACATTTCGGATATTTATATACGGTTCCATGACCGGATCACGCTACAAGGTTTAGCAACTATTTCCTTACTATTCGTCAAACAAAGCATTTAACCCAAATACTTCACCCTCATCAATGAACAAAACATTCCCTTAGATTCTAGTTAATCAGTTGGAGCATCTAGAGTTCAAGAATGCCAAGAGAGGATGAAGCTACAGGAAGAAAATCAGAAAGAAGGCAGGGTCAGGTCCTTTGGGCAGCATTACTGTGTGGTTTTATCGCTGGTTTTGACTCAACAAGTACGTTCATACTCTTCCCCGCCATACGATCAAGCATTGGGAATGGAGACACGGCAGCTACGACTTGGATCCTAACGATAGTTGGCATTGTCAGCGCTGCAGTATTGTTGCATGCCGGACATTTAGCCGATCGTTATGGCCACAATCGGATCATGATCACTTCAGCAGGAATATCTATGGTTGGTTCCTTGTTGAGTGCCATTTCCCCCAACCTTTTTTTTCTGGTAATTGGACGGGGTATACAGGCAGCTGCCCTGGCGGGGCTAGGAGTAAGCTCCATAGCGATTATTGTTCGAGAGACAAAATCGGGTTTACTCGCTACAGCTATGGGACGATGGGCGTTTTGGACGGCTATAGCAGGAGTAACCGGTCCAATACTTTCATCTATTTTTGTTGAATATACCTCATGGAGACTTCTATTTTTCTCTGTCATTCCGATAAGTGCTCTTGTCATCTATTTAGGACTTCCGGGATGGCACAGCAATCATGTCCCTGTAAAAACAAAAAGGGTGGATTACATAGGAACCGTTGCAGCCATATTGGGAGTTTCGCTAGTTGTTTTAGCGCTTCTCGAAGGGAATGACTGGGGTTGGGGCAGTCTGCAAACGGCTGGATCTTTCATAGGTGGTTCTCTGCTGATGAGGGTAGTTATAGCCAGATCAAAAACTCACATCAATCCGGTGCTTCCTTTACATCTATTTACGAATTACACCTTCGTCCTGAGCATAATTATTGGGTTTGTATCATCTCTTATGTTCTTCGGAATGTGGTTAGCGCTACTTAGCTACGCTATTGATGTATGGGATTACAGTTTGATCAAAACTGGTCTTTTGCTAACGTTGATGCCAGGCACAATGATTCCCATAGCCAAATCAGCAGGCCGATATGCAGATAAACATGGGTTTCGAGGCGTGATGTTAACTGGAACGCTTATATTTATAGTGGGATTCTCAACAATGGCGATAATAGCGGGGGATTCTCCGTCAGTTCCTACGATACTTCCAGCACTAATAACAGCTGGAATAGGCATGGGAACAGTTCTTTCCAACACCACTGCGGTTGGAACCCAAGAGCTTGAACCATCGTTGGTTGGAGCAGGAACGGCGATTCTACAAACCTCATATCGGATTGGAGGTTCGTTAGGTTCAGCTGTCGTCGCAGCTATTCTTGAATCTGGGGAGATCGGAACAGTCTCAACTCACCGGTGGTCTGTTTGGGCAATCGTCATTAGTGGAGTTATCACAGGGGTGACCTGTGCCTGTCTCAAATCAGGCGTCCGTAAATAATTAGAACTTAGTAACTACAAATCAGTAATTTTACTAGTTGCACGCCGTGAGTGCTTCCAACTATATCGGTTGCCCATAGCATCAAAAAAACATACTGCTTTCTCTTGGAATAGAAGATTCAAAGTCAAGTATTTTTTGGTTCGGTATTTCCAACTTGAATACCTAGCTCTCGATACAATGTGCTGGCATTCTCTGGATTTTCAAAACCAAACCGGTCATTGTTTGTTTCGTCGTTTGTGGACTCAACTCCGAGCTCTTTGTCAGGTTCAGATTGTGGAGGCCACAATATTTCTTCGGTCATTACAGTCCTTCTAACTTAGATAACAGATTGTACCGTTCATGGTAAGCATATGTTTGGAGTTGTCGACTTATCCCTTCGATAGATCTCTACAATAATAGTTCATCTTGTTTGTCTGAAGTTTCGGAAAATCTGGGACACGATCTTCAGTAGTTTGTAAAGCATTTCGGAACAAACGGAACAGGCGGAACATGATAAGTTCTAAACATGGAACAGGAAGACGACCGATTTGATCACGTAGTTGAACGACTACGCGGTGAGATGCGATACGAATTTTCGAGAACTGGACCGCCAAATGATTTTCCAGCTTTCCACGATGTTCCGTCCGAGCGTTACACAAGTTCCGAATTCTATGATCTAGAACAAAAATATTTATGGAACAAGGTATGGGTTGTTGCAGGTCGTATTGAAGACCTACCAGATAAAGGTAGCTATTTCCTCTTTGATGACCTCGGCCCTCCTCTTCTTCTAGTGCGAGGTCGGGATGGAATAATTCGCTGTTTCTCAAATACCTGCAGGCATAGGGGAGCACCTGTTGTTCGAAAGTCAACCGGAAGAATAGAACGTCTTCGATGCCAATACCACGCATGGACCTATTCAACTGATGATGGCCGGCTTCTTGCAGTAACTGATGAACGTGATTTTGTGGGATTGTGTAAGGAGGATCGGGCGCTTCCCGAAATTCGATGTGAGGTTTGGGGAGGGTGGGTCTGGATCAATCTTGACCCCGATGCTCAACCTCTTGTCGATTTCTTGGGATCTGTAACAAATGAATTAGAGCAGTTCAAAGCTGAGAATCTAAGGCTCAAGGGAACTGACCATAGGATCATTAACTGTAATTGGAAGGCTGCTGTGGATGCCTTCCTCGAGGTCTATCACCTGAAATTCATTCATAAAAGCGGAAATCTACCAGAACTAGATAATGCTGGGGCGGCACTGGGACTTCTACCAAACGGGAATTCAAGAATGGTAAGCCCCTTTTCTAAATCTTCAGCGACAGTCATGGGAATGAAAAGCTGGGAAGATTTCAAAATATTCCCAAGTGGGGGTGGGCTTGATGCTATACCGACCGTTCATCCGGTATTTCACGGTACAAGATATTCTTTCACGATCTTTCCGAATTTGGTCATTCCCCTATCAGCGACAGGATTTCCCATACTCCTGTTCTTTCCGATTGATATTAGTCATACGCATCTGCGAATTTTTCACTACGGGCTTGAAAACGAAAATGAGAACGAAGAATGGGAAAAGCGAATCTCCGCTTTTGGGAAAATCATTGATGAAGACGTTGAGAATTTAGCACCCATCCAAAAATCGATGGAGTCCTCCCTTTATCAAGGCATGCCGCTAAATTATCAGGAACGACGTATCTGGTATATGCATGAAACAATTGACAGAACTATAGGGATTGAACGTATCCCAGAAGACCATCGGATTGAACAACTTCTTGCCTCTTATGTAGAGCCCCTCTAAAACTCATTTTTTTAATTTTGAGGTTGTAAGAGATTCAACCTAGTCGCTGATATGGAACGACATAATCTAGGTCAAACACCGCTTGTTTCTTTCTTTTTAAACTTCAACCGGTCACGGATCGCAAGCAGTTCATTTTCCAGGCCTTTAGTTTCTCTATATTTAGACTTATAAAAGCTCTTACGTATATGTTCTAGTCTGGTAGGAGAGAGGAAATCGAATTGGATTTTGATGGGATGCAGCCCGTCGACGCGTTTGAAAGCTATCAGACCGGTAGTGCATTTGGGAATGGGACAGGGATTGAATGGGATAAAGTCAACTACCGTCGGATAATGAAGTTCCTTGCCGCTGTTTTCATTGTTGTGATCATTGTTTTTACGGTCTTCTTCCCCTTCCCCGACGTTGACTCTTCACTTAGTAGGTAGTTCAGACGAAACAAAAATATTTCCTGTGGCTTTGTTTAGAGCAGTGCGATGGTAGATGCGCAGGCACACACGGAAAATATACAGGAAACAACATTCTCCACGTACCACAACGAATTGATTTGTGGTTCACATCTATAAAGTAGAATCTCGCCTACGATCGAGACTTATGTCCGAAACTCCGAATCGTGGAACGACACGCGATGCTTTTGCTGTCATTGCTTTTAGGCGTCTCTTCATTGGTTCTTTCCTTTCGGGTATCGGACGTTGGATGCAGACAGCGACTCTGGGTGTCTTAGCTTGGGAGATAAGTAACTCAAGTAAATATTTGGGGGCGGTCATCTTCGCGAATCTTGGGCCTCTTGCATTTTTAAGTCTCCTTGGGGGTTCACTAGCTGACACTGGTAATCGGCGCAAGGTTCTATTCCTCACACAATTATGGCAATTGGCTTGGACCGTTGTTCTCGCTGTCAATGTTGCTGATGGTGAAATAGGGCAAAGAACGCTTCTCGTCATAGTCTTCACGATCGGACTTGGTCAGGGTATCTACGCTCCTGTGTTCACTTCTGTTATCCCTGAACTCGCAGGTAGAAATAATCTTCAAGCAGCAATAGCACTGAATTCTATGTCCATGAACGGCGCTCGGGTTATCGGACCGGCTTTAGGGGGATGGCTCGTCAGTCGTTTTGGTTTCGCAGAAGTTTTCGGATTAAACGCCGCTACCTACCTGTTTGTTCTAGCCGCCATAGTACTCACTCAAATTCCTTCTGCTACTGCCGAACCTAAAAACCTCAGCGACCGGCTACTCGGTGGCTTCAGGATCGCGAAACGAGCACCCCAAATCGGTAGACCTTTGGTACTAATGTCATTATTCTCCTTTTTTTGTTTGCCATTTATAGGTCAACTCCCAGCTATTGCGGAAGTTAATATGGGTATTGACGCAAAAAGCACTCAATTCGGTTGGTTTTATGCCACTTTTGGCTTTGGTGCGCTTTTCGGTGCCTTGCTGGTCGGGACAGTCCTTCTGCAAGCCCGACGGGACTCCCTCATTAAGTTCTCACTTATCTCATTTGGTGCCACGTTGGCATGGTTGGTTTCGTTGCGTTCCATTAATTTCGGGTACCTTGCGATTTTCTTTGTCGGGTTGTGCTATCTCATTCTCCCGACAACTCTTAGTACCTACTGGCAAGAACATGTCGATGAGAACATTCGGGGAAGAGTTGCTGCTATCTGGGTTCTTTCCTTTGGAGGAACCGTTCCTTTTGGAAACTTAATTGCGGGACCGATCATTGAAATGACCTCGCTTTCAGCAGTTTTGTACACAAGCGCGATAATCGCTGTTCTACTGGGCGCTTTTTTCCAACTCAAATCTGGCCCCATAATTGGAGAGGATATTCTTTACGAACCTTAAGCCGATTTGATGCCTTTGTTCATTACAAAAAAGTTTGCGGATTGTTCTAACGTAGTTAAGTTGCTTTAGGTTCGTAAGTCCCGTCAGGGGCGACCGTTGGGAAATGGTAAATAGGGTTTGTTAAAATGACTGGAGCGTCTTCGACGCTGTCGCTTGTAGATGTATCGCCACAAGCTAAACCACTAACTATTAGAGAGAACGTAACCAAGAAAACAAAAATCTTATGCATCTTTAATCAATGATATTAGAAACACTCTAAATATATCGCTTGTCAGGAAAGTGAAAACCCCCGACCAAAGTGGAATGGCGGGGGCTTCAGGTTACGACGCACATAATTTGAAGCTGCACGCCGTAGGTTCTTAGTCTACGGTTCAGCAACGCAAATAGAACAACCTGAACACAACTAGGTTTCTTTAGATCTTTGTAAACAAATGTTGCGTAACGATCAAATAGATTAGGTTTTATTAGGTATATAATTTTTCTAATTATCGAACTAAAGGAACTCCTCACAATGGCTTACATTAACATCCCAGACGGAGAAGACCCCGAACGAATACGACTGTGGAAAATGGTTCCGGATATGAACAATGCCATTCAGGCCTTCAGCTCCTCAATGTTCACGAGTGGAATCATTTCCAACCGGGAACGAGAAGCAGCACGATTTCGAATCGCTCAAATAAATGAATGCGACATATGACTATCAACGAGAACTGTGCGGTCTGCACAAGACACTCTTAGCGAAAAACAATACGCTGACGTTCATTTATATGAGGAATCAGATGAATACTCCACCCGTGAAAAACTTGCAATAGAATTTGCAGAGCTTTTTTGCCTCTCTCCTGATCTCTTGAACGCTAATTTTTTTCAAAGGATGCAGGACCATTACGATGATAAAGAGATCGTTGAATTAGCTGGAACAATAGCCTTCTGCTTAGGATTTGGACGCGTGTCAAAGGTATTAAACATTGCCAACGAATGCCCTGTTCGGCATTAACCTCCAGAGTTAATTTTTAAAACCTAAAATACCCAACAGACACAAACCGCCTAAGAATTAGGACCAAAATTAAAATCTGTTGAAACAGAACGCTCCTTTGAACGAATCACATAGAGTTTTATAAAAAATTAGAAATCCGGATTCTTATAAACACTCCACGTAAGTTTTAAGTTCATAAGTCGTGATCAATTAGAAGTTTAAATTAGCAACATGTAGGCAATACTGAGACAAAATTAAACTTGTTTTCTTAAGTCTGGATAGAATCAATTCTGTTATGTAAGGTTTAGCGCTCGTGGCTCAATTGGATAGAGCATCTGACTTCGGATCAGACGGTTGGGGGTTCGAGTCCCTCCGAGCGCGCTAAACGAATTCACAACTATAAGATCCTATTTTTTCTATTCCTATAAAGTTGAATAAATAAAAAAATCAAGTCAACAGGTCGGGACCAATTGTTGATAAATTTTGTAATTTATAAATTTTCTTCCCAAAAATTATGTGAGATCCTTAGAAGATGATGTCGAAAACAGATTGGCTAGGACCTGAACATGTCGTTTTAAGTCATTTTTCACTTGGAGCGCAACCTTTCAAAACTCGATGCGCTGCGGCAGGGGCTGCCGGTTTCGATGCTATAGGTCTTCTCCATAGGGACTACCTCCAGTTGACAAATGATGGTTATACCCCTTCGGATTTAATCGAGTTAGCCGCTACACATAATTTACAAATCGTTGAAATTGAAGCTGCCCCAGGGTGGTCTGCCAAAGGTGCTTCAGACAATGAGATACAAAAAATGGAAGTTTGTCTAGAAATGGCAGCTGTTTTTAGTGCCCGTCACCTGACCGCCATGGGTTCTTTTAACGGGACGATTGAGGAAGCGGCCCAAGGATTCGCCAGACTTTGCGATCGAGCTGCAGAAACCGGAACTCAGGTTGGCCTTGAACCTATCCCCGTGCAAGAGACAGAAAGTATCGCTATCGCTAGAGAAATTGTTGAGCGGGCAGGGCGAAGCAATGGTGGTATTTGCGTTGATTCATGGCATCTTGTCCGTGGTGGTAATCATTGGGATCAACTTGAGTCGCTCCCAGGTGAACTAGTGGTGTCTATCCAAATTAACGACGGACCTCAGGAGCCGGAACATGATCAATATATTGAAGACTGTCTCATAAACCGAAGATTGTGTGGAGAGGGAGAGTTCGATCTCATCCGTTTTGTCAAAACCCTTGATCGAATCGGTGCTACAGCTCCGTATTCTGTCGAGATTATATCGTCAGACCTTTGGGCTATGGATCCCTTTGTTGTAGCTCAGCAGATGGCGGACACTACCCGAACGGTACTTTATGAGGCACGGAAATGAAATCAGAACTACATAATCGCGCTGCCGATTGGATTAACACTAATCCAGAAATAGTGAACGACCCTTACCCACTCTGGGAGGATCTACGGAGCCAGTGTCCAATTATTCAAGAACCGGGGCATGGAGTGTGGCTGGTGAGCAGCTATCAAGATTGCAGAGCAATCGCCCGAGATCAAAAAAATTGGTCTTCTTTCCTTGCAGCTAAAGGCCCGTTACGTGGCGAAAATATTCCCAGTGTTAATAGGGCTCGGCAACATATTCAATCGGTTTGTAGAGGTGAACCAACTACGGCAATTACAAAAGATCTTCTTGAAGCAGCTCTGAAAGATCAAAATGATCGCCTGCAACATAATGACCCTCCTGACTACCTTCAGTATCGGGCATTAATTAATCGATGGTTTACCCCAAAACGAGTATCGGATCTTGAACCCAGAGTAAGAGAGATTACGCAAAACCTTATTGAGGGTTTTCCAAATCAAACAGGTGATGTTGAGTTTCTGGCAGCTTTTGCTGGTCCATTACCAGGAACAATTATCGCTGATCTATTGGATGTCCCTGCAGGTTTACGAAATGAATTTATTGAGTGGGACAATATCTTTGCTGGAAATACCCTCTTACATGAAGGACAAATTGAGGATACGGGGGGACATTTTCAACGTCGCAAACGAATCTCCTCATGGTTTACCCAAGTCGTGCAGGAACGCCGAAATAACCCTGGAATTGACTTGATTTCGGAATTAGTGACTACTCGTATGGACAATGGCTCTTACCTAGACGATAAGTACGCTGAAGTGATCGCCCACACGTTCCATGTAGGCGGGCAAGAAACTACGTCAAAGTTTTTTACTTCATCAGCGCTAATTTTAGCTACCGATTTGGAGCTTCAGAATATTCTTCGAAGTGACCCTAACTTGATTCCATCTTTTGTTGAAGAAGCTCTACGGATTCAGTCACCTACACAAGGCCTTTTCCGGGTGGCCCGCAATGAAATCGAAATCAACGGGACTATTTTCCCATCTGGGGCTCTCGTCCAATTGTTATGGGGGTCAGCGAATCGGGACGAACGTACTTTCTCTAACCCGAAAGGTATTGATCTGAAAAGGCCGAATCTTCGGTCTCATCTCGCATTCGGACATGGTATTCATTTGTGCCCAGGTAATCATCTAGCTCGACTGGAGGCACGCGTTGCCTTTGAAGAGCTATTATCTAGAACGAAATTAATTACGCTTTCGAAAAATAATTCTTTTTCCTATATGCCAAGTCATATCATGCGTGGACTTCAGGAACTCAATCTCAATATCGAGTTTTAATTGAAGGTTAAACTTCTCTGAGTTCCTGCTAGTTCAGCAATACGTTAGATTCTCCAAAAAAGCTTATTTCGGATATAAGAAAATATCTACGTATAACGAAGTGAATACTATTCTTCAACAGCATAATCACGGAGCATTTTCCGCAATTCAAACTGGTGTTGCTCTTCAGCAGCGATCATTGAACGAGCAAACTCTTCTAAAAAGACCGAGGAACCATCAACAGTCGCGAGGAGATTATGGTACAAAACTACTGCCTGCTCTTCATGCAGCAGGCTTTCCGTCAAAATGTTATAGATGGAATGCTGATGTGTTTCTTCAATTACAGCGATGTTTGTTGATGGATGCCCACCAAAACCGGTGAGTATTTCACCCACATCTTGGGCATGAACGAGGGACTCTGTCGCCTGTGATTTTAGGAAAGCAACCAATGGAATACGGTTTGGTCCTGTGATCATAAGCGAGTAATGGGTGTACCGTACCACCCCCGAGAGTTCTGCTTCAAGAATTGCATTTAATGCGCTTATTGTTTTTTCCGTATCCAGCTGTTGTTCCATGCTGTATTTCTCCAGATTGTAACCACTTATTTTATATACCTATCTTAGCAGTTCCTATCGAAGCTCCTGCCTGTGATATCTCAGATGCCGCACGTATCTCAAGTATGAATCTTTAAAAAGTGGTTATTAAATACACCGGAAAGAAACTTTTTTATTTTTAAAGAAAATCTACGTTTGGGTGTAAGACAACGAAGTCTTTTCTGTCTACCTGCTGTACCAACAACAGCCTAGGAGGCAAAAATGAAACAGAAAATAGAAACAAAACGAAACAAAAAAATGAGTCGGATAGTAGCGGTAGCAGCTGTTATCGGACTTGCTTTGAGCGCAATGTTCGCATCAACAGCATCAGCGATAATGGATACCGATCCTGTAATTGAAGCAGAAGGGACCTGTCACCTTTTCGGTGCCGAAACCCCATCTGGAATTTGGATATCTATTACCAATAATGATGGCTGGGATGAAGACTATGCGATCGGCGTATTCGAAGGATTACATGAAGACGGTGAGATGCCAGATGATATCGTCGAAGTCACCGTTGAATCTGGAGAAACCGAATCGGGTCCCTTATTCGTAGATAGTGTGATCTCAACTATTCAAATTATTGATCTAAGCGGAGCAGCCGAAGGCGTAATGGTCTATGACGAAATCGTCGTTGTATGTCTTCCTACTATCCCAGACTTCGACTTTGGTGATGATGAAGAAGCAGAAGCAGAAGAAGACGTCGACGATGGTCCTGCCTTTAGTATCGAACTCGACGTAGAACCCATAACCATTGACTTCGATTTCGATGAATTTGATCCCGGTAGCTTCGACTTTGGTGATGAAGAAGATGACAGCGACGAAGACACTCCAGTCATTGTCGAAGACGACAGCGACGAAGACACTCCAGTCATTGTCGAAGACGACAGCGACGAAGATACTCCAGTCATTGTCGAAGACGATAGCGACGAAGATACTCCAGTCATTGTCGAAGACGACAGCGACGAAGACACTCCAGTCATTGTCGAAATCGAAGTTGAAGACAGCGACGAAGACGCTCCAGTCATTGTCGAAATCGAAGTTGAAGACAGCGACGAAGACACTCCAGTCATTGTCGAAATCGAAGTTGAAGACAGCGACGAAGACGCTCCAGTCATTGTCGAAATCGAAGTTGAAGACAGCGACGAAGACACTCCAGTCATTGTCGAAATCG
>Ga0302127_10000613_pt1 | contig 20061 bp, 19 predicted proteins | sample CB4_SCM_MG_FD_204452 | JGI IMG/M metagenome (GOLD analysis project Ga0302127, IMG submission 204452) | Marine microbial communities from Western Arctic Ocean, Canada - CB4_SCM | ecosystem: Environmental > Aquatic > Marine > Oceanic | place: Canada: Western Arctic Ocean | collected 2017-09-24
GCTATGAGCGAATCGATGCTGTGGCGCACTACGCCGTCGACCCTGCATCCTTGGCCAACCAAGGAATTGTTGACCTGGCCTCAACGAAAAGGGGTTCCGACGGTTTGGTCCACTATGAGGGCGACATCACTGTCCTACGACCAACCGACCCCAACCGATCCCGCCGAGCTGCCTTGGTAGAGGTACCTAATCGGGGATATCGAACGGCTGGACATCTGTTCAACCGGGCGCCCAAGATAGATGAGCCCACACCTGAGATCGATCCCGGTGACGGCTTCCTGTTTCGCCATGGGTGGACAATGGCTTGGTGTGGCTGGCAGTGGGATGTCCCCCGCAGCGATGGTCGAATGGGGCTGACCGCCCCCCTAGTTGTTGATGACATGGAGGAGCATGTCGATGCCGAAGTACAACTGCGCCTGCAAATTCACGAACGAATGATGTCTGTTGACCTCACTGATCACCATGTGGGGCTTCTCGGCGGTCATCAACCCCTCCCAACGAGTGACCTCAACGACGCGTCGGCTCGTCTGTTGCGTCGCGATGGAATTTGGGGAGAGCCCGAGGAGATGCCGCGCAGTTCATGGAGTTTCGCTCGAGGCGACGGATCAGGACAGCCAATTCCCGACCCTGACCACGTCTGGCTTTCCACAGGATTTGAACCTGGTCGGATTTATGACCTCGTGTATCGCACGCCACACTGCCCCGTTGTTGGGGTCGGCCTATTGGCTGTCCGCGACTTCGGTGCTTTCCTTCGTTCAGAGAAGGTATCGAACCCGTGTTCCGGCGAACTCGACCATCTCATTGCGACAGGTCAGTCCCAATGCGGACGTTTTCTGCGTACTTCGCTCCACCTTGGACTGAATCGTGATGAGGATGGAAACGCCGTCTACGACGGACTGTTAGTGCATGTCGCTGGGGGCCGGCGAGGCGAGTTCAATCATCGGGTTGGGCAGCCATCGGTGCAACCCACACCAAGCTTTGGTCATAGGCCTCCTTTCGCTGATGACCCCCAACTTGACCCTTACAGCGGATCGACGGAGGGCCTACTTGATCGTCAACTCAAACTTGGTCACGTCCCTAAAGTTTTTTTTACCGATACATCGTCGGAGTACTGGCGCGGTGATGCCTCGCTTACCCACACATCGATGCTGGACGGTTCAGATATCGAGCCACCGGCAATGACTCGCCGTTATCTGTTCTCCTCCACCCAGCACAGTCCCGGCGAGTTACCTTTGAAGTCTCACAGTATCTTCGGCAGCCAAGGTGCCAACCACTTCAACACCGTTGACTACACCCCGCTGCTGCGGGCAGCGATTACGAATTTGTTGGCGTGGATCGCCGATGACGCGGAACCACCCCCCAATGCGATACCTCGCACCTCAGATGGCTCAGCAGTGTCTCGCGAAGCTGTAGTGGATTCACTCGAAGCTATTCAAGGACTCGCTCGGCCAGCACCAAGCGTTCTGTCGACTATTCGCCCACTCGATTTGGGTCCAGGCGAGCCAGACGGCGTAGGTACGTACCCGGCTCAGCCTGTCGGCCCTGCATATCCATGCCTCGTGTCTGCGGTTGACGAGAACGGAAATGAGATTGCGGGCATCCGCCTTCCAGAGGTAGCAGTGCCGGTGGCAACAAATACTGGGTGGAACCCCCGTCACCCAACGACTGGTGGGGCTGGGCAGATCCTCGATTATGTAGGGTCAACTCTTCCCCTGTCACGAGACAGAGAGACCCGCAAGGTCGCGGGTGACCCCCGGCTGTCCATCGCCGAACGCTATGTCGATGAGGATGACTATCGTTTTCGGTTACGCCAGCAAGCGGAGCAGCTCCTCGCTGATCGCTACCTACTCGCCGAGGACATCGCTACGTGTGAGAGCATCGCACTCCAACGGTATCGAGAGTTCGTGAAGTTGAAATGAAGAGGCTCAACCCACCAAAGTCTCTTGGGTGGCGTGAACTCTACTGAGTAGCATTATCAATGGGTTCATAACTGAGATCGTTACGGGACTCTTTAGGACACGACCAAAGATTGCCCTGCACGGCCACCAATGCAACGCCCCGACGGCAAGCTCTGGTACTGAAACAAAGACGCCAACAATGGGAGCAACCAGAACAACCAAAAGCCTAGATCTCAAGACATTCAAAAACCAAGCTTACTAACCCTCTTCGGGCTGAGCGAAACTAGAGCCGAGGTCCGGTTTTTCCGTCTCGGCGTGGGCGCTACAGAACAAACACCGCAACATATTATGGCAGCTGCTCCCAGAGACACCCAAGTGCCACAAAAACAACAACACCACCGCACTCGCCTCGCTATACACAACTAACAAATTGAGAGCTACCTGAGGCAAAGAGAGACAAGACCGAAAATTCAGTTCGAACTGGGTCTGGTAACTAGCCTTCGCCGACTAGGTCGACATCGCTTCACTCGTAGCTGGGCTGTCGGCGCTCTCGGAAAGCGGCGACTCCCTCAACGAAATCAGGGCTCGCACGTACCGCATCGCCGAGGGCTTGCTCGAAGGGCTCCCGGGCCTCGGCCTGCTCAGCGGCGCCCGTGGCGACGAATCGTTTCACCGCCTGAACTGCCATCGGACTGTTCGACGCTATCCCTTCGGCGGTAATGATGGCGCGCTCTATGAGGTGCTCGGCAGGGACCACTTCATTGATGAGACCAATGCGTGCGGCGTCCTCGGCATCAATGTTTTCGGCGCTGAGGAGTAGCTTCATCGCATGTACGTGGTCGATCTGATGGACGAGCTTCGCTGCTGCACCTCCAAAGGGGTAAATAGCCCATTTCACCTCGGGAAGCCCGAAGGTAGCGTGTGGTGCCGCATACCGAATATCAGCGGCGAGCAGAAGTTCGATACCTCCGCCGAGACAGGCGCCGTTCACCGCAGCGATCATCGGCTTCGATAATGGCACGGTCTTTAGTAACGCCCGGTTGATGACGGCGGCGGTCTCCTCATTGGCGGAGAGGTCACCAGAGACATCGGCGCCAGCGGTAAAGGACCTGCTACCAGCACCGGTGACCACGATGGCGCGGCAACTGTGATCATTATCAAGCCGCTCCCAGATGTCAGCTAGCTCGGCCAACATGTCCCGCGACATGGCGTTCGCCTTGCTCGGGTTGTCGATAGTGACGACGGAGATGTGAGACCCATGGGCACTGACACTGATGGACATAAAGGTTCCTGTGCCCCACGACGGGGCGATATCGAGTGGAATATCTCGCCCAGACTCTACTAAGAACCGTAGATACTGTCGAGGAGGTCGCTGCAATCAAGATCATAGTGTGAGCTTCGGCTCTCGCGGAAGTCCCAGGATCCGCTCGCCGAGGATGTTTCGCTGGATCTCGTTGGAGCCCGAATAGATACTGGCGGGTCTGGCACACATGAGATGATTGAGCCATGTGGCGGCGTCACTACGCGTGCTAACACCAGGTGGAAGCGCTATGTCGGTGACGACACCGTTATGGGCTGCTCCGTGCGATCCGAGTAGGTCCATCGCAGCAAGAGTGATGTCCTGGTAAAGCTCGGTCCACCGAATCTTACTCATCGACGCCGCACCAGGTTGCAGCGTTCCGTCAAGCATCGATGTCAACGTTGCGAGCCCATCGAACCGAAGCATTTCTGTTCTGGCGTACAAGCCAGCGAGACGTTGACGCACCAACGGGTCCGCCAATCGATTCTGCTCGCAAGCAGTCTCCTGCAAGCTGTCGAATAGCGACCTGATAATGAGCGGAACCGTGGTGGCGTCGCCACCACGCTCGAATGCCAACAGCTCATTGGTCACGCGCCAACCCTCGTTGGGTTTGCCAACGATGCAGTCCGCTGGAGCGCGCGCGTCGGTGAAGAAGACCTCATTGAACTCTTGGCCTCCTGCAGCATTGATGATCGGGCGAACCTCGATACCTGGTTGATCCATCGGGCACAGCAAGAAGCTGATACCTCTGTGCTTCGCTGCTTGAGGATCAGTTCGACATAGCACGAAAATCCAGTTGGCTAGATGGGCATGTGAGGTCCATGTCTTTTGCCCGTTGATGACCCATTGATCGCCGTCGCGCACAGCGCTTGTCTTTAACGAAGCGAGGTCTGAACCGGCATCGGGTTCGGAGTAGCCCTGGCACCAGCGATCCACCCCAGACAAGATCCGTGGCAGGAAGTGCCGCTTCTGCGCTTCGGTGCCACAGGCCAGCACTGTCGGGCCCATCATGTTAATGCTGAGCGTGTCGGTGGGGACGCCGGTGGGTACTCCCGAGATTGTGAACTCCTCCATCATGACGATGTGCTCGATGGCCGACAAACCACCTCCGCCATATTCCGACGGCCAGGCAGGTGCGAGGAGCCCGTTTTCATCCAGTAGAAGTCGCCACCTCTCGAGCCACTCGCTCCGTTCGGACTCTCGGATCTCCGCAATACCATTCCAGCCTGCGGGTAGCTGTTGAGTCAAGAAGTGGCGAATGCGCTTTCGATATTGTTCGGCGACTACCCCATAGCTCGTGTTCATAGAGAGCAGACTAGTACTCAGGTAAGGTCATTGAACATGAAACTAAAGTAAAGGTTTCGGGGTTCAGAGATCACGATATATGTGATATCGGAGCTTCGGATACTTCCAATGGGTACTGCGAATCAGCAAAAACGGTTCATCAATAGCTTATTGTAGGCTTCGCATCTGCCGGTTTTTGGGATTGCAATCACGGTTACAAGCCATAGCTGGTGACAGAGTCACATCTGACCAACCCTTCATCAACTAATCATACAGTTTGGTGTTCTTAGCGATATTCGGGCTTAGCTCCGGGTACTTCAAGTGGCGGACATTCCCAGCTGAGTAGTTCAGGAAGGCATTCTTGAGCGAAAAGCCTTATCGATTTTTCTGCATCGTCGAAGGGCATGCCACCGTAACTGAAGCCAGGCATGACTGCGTTCATCCCAATCATTTTTCGCATGTGATCAAACTTTTCAAGGACTTGTTCAGGGGTTCCCCAGGGCATCAAATCCACAAAGTCTTGTGCTGCGCGGTCAGCACCCTGTTTTTCTATGTAACTGGTGATGCCTGTATAGAACTCGTAGCCCTTAATTCCTTCATGTGGAGCCTTTTCGAACTCGTAATGTCTCATCACGCTCTCATAGTTGGCCCCGATGTATTTCCTCGCCATTTCTTCGGCGCGATCAGCGCTCTCATCAACGAAAATTGATCCTCCACCAAGCGGTGGAGGTCCTGGCGTCCCATTGACTTTCTCGAACACCTCGTTGTATGTAGCGAGGTCCTTTTGCACCACTGTCCAGGGCTTCTGGGGGATAACAAGTACCCCGTAACCTAACTCAGCCATGAGGGGCATAGATTCAGGGGATACAGCTGCTGCGTAGGCTCTACCTTTGAACGAATGTTGTGGACGAGGCCGGATCTCTCGAAGGGGCTGCGACCCGAATTCGTTGTCGTACTCCATTTTTCCAGACTCGAGTGCTTCTATTACGAGACCGGCATATGAGACGAGCCGTTCGCGCGAAGAGTTCATGTCGACCCTGAAGCCTTCGTATTCGATACGTGCGAGCCCCCGGCCGATTCCAAGAATCATCCGACCATTGGACATGGTGTCAAGTAACGCTATGTCCTCGGTAATTCTCAGTGGATCATGCCATGGCAAAACAATGACCCCTGTACCTAGGAGAACATCAGGATGTTTGCCTGCCATATAGGAAAGAAATTGCACGGGCTCAGGGCACATTGTGTAGTCATCAAAGTGATGCTCAACAGTCCAAAGAGACTTAAAGCCGAGTTCTACAGCGAGGTCGCATAGACGAAGTTCCTCTGCGTACACCTCCTGGTCGGGTAGCCCATTGAAAGGGTTCTGGAAAGCGACGGTGTATCCGGTATGCATTAGATTTCCCCTATTTTTGTGACACGACAGAAACTACATCGCGTCAGGCTAGCAGACCTCCTAAACCTATTCAGATTTTTTGGTAACCCTCAATGAATTTCGGTTGGCTAGAGGTGTTCGGCGAGAAATTTTAGGTCAGCAGTGACTGCTTGGTTGAATAGGTCTGAGTCTTCGTAAAGCAACCCGAAATGTCCGCCGCCAATACTTTCCCAAACTTTCTCCGCAGAGATACTGTCGAAACATTGTTTGGCGACGCTGGGTGATGCTGCCTCAACTTCATCTTCGGGTGAAACTAGCTAGAGTGTTGGGACCGTGAGTTAGGCGGCGACTACGGGCACTGAAAGTTCTGGACCTTTTCTTATAATAAGGTTGACGTCGTTCGACCAGAGTGCACCTGGGCGTTGGCCATAAATTTCAGCGTATTCGCGAGCCGCCTCAAAGTTGAGTACAACGGGAGCTTCCGAAGTGGGCAGATCGGCAAATGGAACTGGAATGCTTGCTGCTGGTTCTTCAGCCAAATCGCCTTCAGCCCAGTAGCTCTGCATAGCGATGAAGTCACTAGAGTCACCGGCTGGTTCAAGATATTTGTCTCCACACCCCGGTGTGTGGGCAATGACCCCTGTAACTCTTTGGTCGAATGCAGCGACGTAATGTACGGTCGCTCCACCCATACTTTCACCCCATACGGCGACTCGTTCGGTTGCGACTCCATCGAGGTTCAGCGTGTGGGTGATCGCGTCGCTATAGCCGCGAATTTGACGCTACTGGCCAACAGCAAATCTTGGTTCTCCATCACTGGTGCCAAAGTTTCGGTGGTCATAGGCAAACACGTGGTGGCCAGCGTCGGAGAGACGCAGAGCGAAAGCATTAATAGACATGTGTGCGGTAGCGGAGAACCCGTGGGCCATGACGACGAGAGGAGCGTCGGGAGCTACTGATTTGTGGAATCTTCCACGCAGTGTTGCACCTTCAGATTCAAACTCAAGGTATTCCGGTTCAATGGTCATAGCGGTAACTCACAAGTCTGCTTGTCCGGAAGCCTACTTCAGATAGTCAGACAAGCCTTTAGAGCAAAGACCTCGTAACTAGATGACTGAGTAAGCCAGCATTGGTCATAGGGTCTTTGGCGGGAAAGAAAAATGAAAGTTGATTAAGCTTTCTCCCATGCACGATTTAGTGATTCGGAACGCGAAAATTATTGATGGTAGCGGAAACGCTGGCTTCGTAGGAGATCTCGCAGCGTCGACTGGCGTAGTAACTCATGTGGGCGAAGTAGACGGCAGATCTCGCCGAGAAATAGATGCTGATGGTCAATTGCTTCTACCCGGTTGGGTGGATATTCATACTCATTACGATGGTCAAGCCACTTGGGACCCTGAGATGTCTCCTTCGTCGTGGCACGGGGTGACAACAGCTGTTTTCGGTAACTGCGGCGTCGGATTTGCCCCAGTGAAACGAGGAAGCGAAGAGTTTCTTCTTAACTTGATGGAAGGGGTGGAAGACATCCCCGGCAGTGTCCTGGCTGAAGGAATCGACTTTACGTGGCAAAGCTATCCTGAATATTTAGATGCACTAGAAAGCATGCCTCGGGTGCTCGACGTTGGAAGTCAAATCCCGCATGGCGCACTCAGATTTTTTGTCATGGGCGAGCGAGGTGCTGATCATCAAGAAGTGCCAACTGCAGCCGAGCTTTTACAATTTGAGAAGCTGATTGTCGAAGGCTTTCAAGCAGGAGCTCTTGGTTTCAGTACGAGTCGCACGGCAAAACACAAAGCCGCTGATGGAAGGTTGACCCCTTCGTTGAGTGCAGCAGAACCGGAGCTAGCGGCAATCGCTAACGCCATGAAGCTGGCGGATTCGGGTGTCTTGCAGGTGAATAGTGATTTTGGACCCGGAGAATTCGAGATGCTACGCGAAGCAGCATTGATTTCTGGTCGACCTTTGTCTGCCCTGATTATTCAAGTTGACCACGCTCCGGATCTCTGGCGGGAAACCCTCGCCCAGATTGGAGAGGCGAACGCGCAAGGAATAGTGGCTAATGGACAGGTTGGATGTCGCCCTATAGGGGTTTTGCTTGGCCTAGATGTGACAGTTAACCCATTCGGTAATCATCCGGCATACAAAAAAATTGAACATCTCCCATTAAGGGAACGGGCAGCGCTCCTGCGTACCAACCATGATCTACGAAACAAATTGATTAACGAACGGCCAGTGGACTCTTGGAGCGAATGGATGGACTATGCGCTGACACGAGCATACGATCTGGGCCCTGAGCTTAACTATGAACCGGATCCATCAACCTCAGTTTCTGAGCGTGCACGAGCAATGGGATGCAGCGCGTGGGAACTGGTTCTCAATCTTTTGGCAAGTGAGGGCGGCGATAACCTGCTCCTCTACCCATTTGAGAACTACAGCTCAGGATCTATGAATGAAATTCATGAGATGCTGACAGATCCATACACGATTTGTGGTGTTGGTGACGCTGGTGCTCACGTTGGGACGATTTGTGATGCTTCCTACCCAACGTATCTGCTGACACACTGGGGCCGTGACCGAACCCGAGGAGAAAAGCTTCCCCTGGAATTTTTGGTGAACAAACAGACCCGGCGAACTGCTGAAGTGTATGGATTGAGAGATAGGGGATTGCTTAAACCTGGCTACAAGGCAGACTTCAATGTTATTGATTTTGAGCAGTTAAGCGTGGGGACTCCCGAACTCATCCGTGATCTCCCCGCTGGCGGAAAGCGTTTAGTGCAACGACCAAGTGGCTACGCCCACACATTCGTCTCCGGTATCGAGGTTGCTTGCGGCGGCGAGGCTACGGGATCGCGACCCGGACGTCTTATAAGAGGTGCACAATCGGACCCGCTGTAACTAGTGGAGGTGGTCAGTAATGTGACTTACTGTGATCGCATGATTAGAAGGGTTTTGTTATGCAGTTTAAGCAGGCAATTTGTTTGACATACGTTCTTGTCATAGGCCTGTTTGGGTGTGCTGCGCAAGAAGCAACGACTACTAACCAGCGGGCGCCTGAGCAGGAACATGAGAGCGAGGTTCGGTCTTCGGTTCCACAAGCTGGAGATTCAAATGTTGCCTCGCCAGCAACGACGATGGCCACTCAAGAAAAGATGGATTCGGCTGCGACAACTCTGAATCAGCCGACCGAACCCAATTCAGCGTCGCCTGCTGACGCTTTAAGTCTTTTGTCCACTCCCTTGGTCAATACCAACGATTATTGGGGTGTTCAACCGTTCAATGTTCAGGGAAACCAGCTTGGGATTCAATTCCATAATGGGTTTGACTATTTCACAGATTATGAAGAAGTCGCGGTTCAAGCAGTGTCATCCGGGCGTGTCATGTTCATCGAAATATTTGAAAGACCTCCCGACGGCGCGTTCCAAATTAACTTGGGGTGGCAGGCCCCAAGTGGCGAAGTCATCTCGTATAGCCTTGAGCCGTCTGCAGGGCCCGCTGATGCAACCAAAATTGCCGAACAAAAGGTTCTTGCTCAGAAGATGATGGCGTCGATGACGGTCGAGCCCGGCGACGAGGTCGCTCAGGGACAGTTTCTTGGCTATTTGTATGGTCAAGATGAATGGGCGCACGTGCACATGCACATGACATTGAAGGCCAATAATCAGGGACCAGAAGAGTGGCTGTGCCCTGCCGATTTTATGTCGAAGATGGAAAAATCTGATCTATTGACTAAATCCCTTGTATGGGCGGACCGCCTATACAAGGGGTCCAAAGAGACGCAACTCTGCAACTACTAAGTTGGGCAGAAGTGACAAGTAACTAACTGCAATTCATTTACATCTTGTCTTCTGACGTAATGACCAAGACTATCTACAAGGTGTCTGTAGGTGCTTCATCTCTAATTAGCTGTCGACTGCAAATCAGGGCTAATCTGATGTATATGAAATGGATTATTTTTATTTTCCCGGCCTACATGATCTACCAGAAGTTTGTGCGACGACCTAAAAGTTAAACGACGTCACCTTGATAAGTAGTTGTTGGGTTCGTTAATTTCAGGAGGACTAAATTTCTGGAGTATTTCCTCGTTTAGCTATAGCAAAACGAGAAGACCAGCAGCTATGACAACATCAAGATTCCAAGATACATGAAAGAACCCCCACCCCGGAAAAGTGAGTGTTCTTTCATGTATCTTGGAATCAGATATCAGTCCTAGCCAACGAGGGGTGCACGTAATGAAGTTCGGTTTAATGTCCGCAAATTTGATGGGGAATGTTGAGGGAGCCGCTGTCGGGGAACTCGCTCGGGCAGCGGAAGAGGTTGGGTTCCATTCGATATGGGCCGTGGAACATGCGGTGGTGCCATTGGAGTACGCGTCTACCTATCCCTATGATGATGGCGGTCGTCTATTCAAAGGAGCGAGTCAGCTCGATATTTCTGACCCCTTGATCTGGCTTGCTTTTGCCGCTGCGGTAACTACCAAGATTCGCCTAGCAACAGGAATTCTTATCCTTCCTCAACGCAATCCTCTTATTGCGGCGAAGGAAATTGCCAGTCTTGATCGACTTAGCAACGGACGAATAGATCTCGGTATTGGAGTGGGATGGCTACGAGAAGAATTCGATGCGTTGGGTGTGCCATTTGAGAAGCGCGGGGCCAGAACAGATGAATACCTCCGTGCTATTCGTGTTCTCTGGTCAGAAACAGAAGCTGAATACCATGGAGAATTCGTTGATTTTGCTCCTGTGTATTGCCAACCCAAACCAACCCAAAGTTCAATACCGATACTTGTAGGAGGCCATTCAGATCGAGCGGCCAGAAGAGCAGGCGAGCTGGGAGATGTGTTTTTCCCAGCAGAACGGCCAGTCGAAACCCTGGTATCACTTCACTCAGCAGCAAAACAATATGCCGAGGACGCTGGTCGAGACCCTTCAAGCATCGAACTGTGGACATCCTCAAACGGAGATCGGAAACATTTAGAACAACTCATTGAAGTCGGAGTCACTCAGGTCATGGTTCCTCCGCGCCCTGCTGAACAGCTCCAAGATCGATACTCTCAACTCATTGTTGATTACAGCACTACGTGAGGAATCGTGATGTTGTCTTAGCTACTCCCCTATCTCGTGTTTTAGGTCTGGGACCTGGGGTTTTGGTTGTGGGCGCTACATGATCCGACCCCTAACCAGACACCACTCAAATCCAGGTCGAGCTTGATCCAAAGGGAGCAAGCTCAAAATGCCGAAAGAAATCCAAGACCAGAGTGCAAGAAAAGCGAAGAGTCGCCCTATTCAAAAAGGTATGGACTCATTAATCGCCGCTATCTACTTGCGTAAGTCATCAGAAGAAGACAACCACTCACGAGCTGATCAGCTCTTTGACTGCGAGGCACGAGCTGAAGCGCTCGGTCTTGACGTCGTTGCTATCTACAGAGAAGACGACGGTGTCAGTGCTAGTCACATCAAGAATCATCACCGCCCCGAGTTCGAGCGCTGTCTTGAAGATCTTGGCACCGAGTTCCAGACGTTGATTGTTTGGAAGCTCGATCGCTGGACCAGAAAGGGTGCTGCTGAAGCGGCTCAACTTTGCGACATCATTGCAGCCAAGCCTGGAAGCCGTCTTGTTGACAGCAAGAGCATCGATTCGGCAATCGCTGGTATCGAGAACAGTCGACTAGCGATCATCATTCAAGCTGAACAATCTCGAACCGAAATGGTTGTTCTTCAAGAACGTTTACTCCGAGGCAAAGAAGCTCAGCGTCGTCGTGGCGAGTACCTCGGCGGACAAGTTCCCTTCGGTCTCGCTGCTGTTCGTTCGCTCGACAAGAAGGTTCCGACTTACCTGGTGATCGATCCGCAAGGAGCTGAGCTGATCAAAGAAGCAGCAAAGATGATTCTTGCTGGTGCCTCAATTCCTGAGGTCTGTCGTAAGTGGAACGAAGAAGGTCACAAGACTGGGACCGGCGCTTACTGGGGAACACCACCCTCCGTCGGCTGATGCAAATGCCTCACCTAGTCGGTCTCCGTCACTACATCACCAAAGATGAAGACGGCAATGAGGTCGAGGACTACTTCAGAGACGAAGACGGTGAACCAGTGATCGTCACTGATCCGATCTTGGACATGGCGACTTTCCGTCGAGTCGATCAAGTTCTCAACAAGCGCAAACAAAGCACACGCAAAACTCACGGACGATCAGGCGGTCCTTGTTTCCATCTTCTCTCTGGGCTGATGCACTGCGCAGGTTGTGGAAACACTCTGCAAGCAGAACGCAAGAACCACGAGACCCAGAGTCGGACCAGCTACTACCGCTGTGCCTATTGCCGACCGAGCAATTCAATTACCGCTCACCTTGTCGAGGCGTACATCTCCAGAACAGTGGTGAGCATCATTGGTTCACTCGACTTCTCGACCCTTCCTAGAACAGAGGTCGTAGCCGGTTCCCTTACCTTCAATTAAGTCACGAAATCTTAGATTAAGTACTAGGAAAATCACGAGTAGATTCTTTGCAGAGAGGCCAATTCAGCCTATGACCTACTCTTGGGTTGCGTGAGCTGACAGAGACTGCATTCAGCATGAGCGTCACACTTCCACAGCATCTCAAGATTTAAATAATCTGGCGAACTGTGTAATTCATGACTAAACTGGTCATAATTGTCAAGAATTACTTTCTATTCAAAACTCGATACGAGGAAACATGTCAATTCTTGAAGAAGTCTTATCTGCTAACAAACAATATGTCGACGGCTTTGGTGACTTAGGCTCACTTGGTCTCCCTCCCGCTCGCGGGTTTGCAATCCTCACGTGCATGGATGCACGTCTTGATCCCGCTAAGTACGCCGGACTAACGGAAGGCGATGCTCACGTAATTCGCAACGCCGGAGGTCGAGCGAGTGATGATGCCATCCGTTCTCTAGTTATCTCACACAAACTTCTCGGGACCAAAGAATGGTTTGTCATCCACCACACAGACTGCGGGATGGAGCTTTTCACGAACGACATCATGAATGGACTACTCGAATCAAGTCTTGATACATCTGCTCTCGGTGCTAACGGGTTTACTGATGTCGGAACAAGTCTGGGTTCATCTGACGCTAAATACGTCAATTGGCTCACGATCTCAGACAATGCCCGAAGTGTCATCGAAGATGTTCAGAGGATCAGGCACCACCCATTAGTGGCCAAAGACATTCCGATATACGGATACATATACGATTCCTCAACCGGAGCTCTAGTCGAGATTCCAGATGCCACCAGAGCTGGCGAAGCCAACTAACCAAATTTACGGTAACTCTTTGGAAATAAACGTTAACGATATTTGAGCTTGCTGGACGTTCCATCAACTGTTTACAACCCGCTGCCCTTCTCTGACCCTAAATACTTAGGGTCAGAGAAGGAGTAAGGCTTCACCAAAAACTGGCACGACCATAGGTCTTGGCCTGAGACCCTAAAGGCTCAATATGGCCGTTTCTTTAAAGACCTGAAGACTGGGCAACGCATTGCCTAGCACCAAAATATTACATTGACTTAACTTCTTGTTTGATTAACTCGAACCTCTACTTGAAAGCTTCAGCACCAGGTTTCCAGGCAACCAAGAATATTGATTCTTCCGCACTTTATACGATTCGCGAATTAGTTTTACCCCAATATTCATCACGTAATAGTCTTTTGTAAAGTTTCCCAGTCGGGAACCGCGGTAGTTCGTCTCGAAAATCAATCGATCTTCTTTGTTGTTCTATCTGTTCTGGAGTGTCGGACATAAGAGGCGCCAACTTAGGCAGAGGGTGCGACACCGAGTCTCAAGATTTATTTTGCAGAACCGGACAGATCGATCATTTCTCCTCGATGTAAGAGGTGTAGCCAAAAGAATCTTTCATCTGATGCAAGAACTGCTTCTGGCTGCCTTATGTATACCGGCAACTAACCAGGAGAAAAATGACTGCACCCAGCTATCCCACTTTCAATCGTCGCGGTTTTCGCATGTATCAAGGCCAAGACGGACTGGCAGATGTTCCTAGCGTCACCTCTGTCCTGAAGAACATCGACAAATCTGGTCTCGGCTTCGCTCGTGCTAGATCTTCGGCTCAATGCGCCTGGAATGATGTTGACAAGCTTGTCGGTTGGGTTCGAGATCAAAACGAGAAAGCTGCTGTCGACCACATCAGGAATGCTGTTTCTCGTGAATGGGGCGCTGCTGCTGATCTCGAAACCGAAGTCCATGAGTTAGCTGAACAGCGATTCAAATTCCAGGATCTTGGGCACATCCAAAAGAAGCATCAAGGTTTCATGGAGCAGCTCGACAAATTCATCAAAGATTTTGATGTTGAACCATTAGAAATTGAAGTCACCTGCTGGAACTCCACTATCGGACACGCAGGCACGGCTGACTTGATAGCTCGGATCGGCGGAGAAATAGTCCTGCTAGATCTCAAGACTGGAAAGTCGGGAATCTACCCCGACGTCGCTCTTCAGCTAGCGGCCTATGGCCACGCAGAATTCATCATCAGTCCAGATGGCTCACGTCGTGAGATGCCTGAACTCGGAGGCGCAGCAGCTCCCCCTAGTCTAGGCTGTTTCCTAGCTCGACCAGAGGGGTGTCTGGTTAGGGTGTGGGCGATACGTGTCCCGAAGGAGAGAGCATGAGAGAAGCTGCGGACAGTCCGGACACTGGGTCGAAAACATGGAACGGTGGTCCCCTGCGTGGCATTCGTGTCATCGACCTTTCGGCCGTGGTCTCCGGACCGTTCGGTACATCGATCCTCGCCGACCAGGGGGCTGATGTGATCGTGGTTGAGCAAGCCGAGTCGCCCGACATCGTGCGTAGCGCCGGTCCCCTTGTCGGGTCGGCACAAGGAGTTAGTGCGTTTTTCGCGGCGATGAACCGCAATAAGCGATCTATTGCTCTTGACCTCAAGGCAGAGAAAGGCAAGACGCTGTTGAAAGGGCTCGTGGCGACGGCAGACGTGGTCGTACAAAATTTTCGTCCCGGCGCTATAGAACGGTTGGGTATGGGCTGGGAGGTCCTGACTCAGATCAACCCGCAACTCATCATGTGTTCGGTGAGCGGATTTGGTACCGATGGACCTTATTCACACCGCCCGGCATTTGACCCCATCGTGCAGGCAGTCGCGGGTTACCCGATGGTGCAGGCCGACGAGGACGGCGTCCCTCATCTGATGGCCACGATCGTGTGTGACAAGGTCACGTCCCTCAACGTCGCCCAATCCGTGTGCGCGGCCCTCGTCGGACGGGCCAACGGAGCAGGCGGTCAGCACATTGAACTGGCCATGGTCGATGCAAGCGTCCATTTCTTGTGGCCCGAGGCAATGTGGAACCACACCTACCTCGACCATGAGACCAACATGCCCGATCTATCAACGATCTACAAGCTATTCGCCACCTCCGACGGATATGTCATGATTTACCCAGTCGCGACAGAAGCGCACTGGCAGGGGATGTGCTCGGCGCTGGGTCGTGACGATCTGGCCTCCGATCCCCGGTTTGAGGATCTGCAAGGCCGGACGTTGTATGGAGCTGAGGTGAACGATGAGCTGGAACGAGAGACCGCTAGGTTCACCACTGCGGAACTGATTACGCTGATGGACAAAGCCGACGTTCCGGTCGCTCCGGTGAACACACGCGATTCGATGATCGTTGACCCACACATTCAACATCGTGGCCTCATCGTGGAGTCTGTGCACCCAACCGCAGGCCGGGTGCGTTCGGTGCGGCCACCCGCTCGCTTCTCCGCGACACCGACTGCCGCCGCCCGACCTGCCCCCCTGTTTGGACAACACACCGATGAGGTGCTGTCCGAGCTTCTGGGCGTGGAGGCAAAAGAGCTCAGCGAGCTGCGCTCGGAGGGCGTAATCGTCTGAGCTAGCTCGATGCGTCTGCTGATGGGCCATGCCGGTGCCTGGCCGACTACAAGGCTGGCTTCTTCACGACCATCATAGTCTGGGACCTAGATCGCTGGAGTCGCAAAGGCGCCGCCGAGGTCAGTCTCTTGCTTGACCTTCTCGCTGAGGAATCGTCGAAGCTGACTTGATCGGAAAAATCTACTAAATCGGAAACCTAAACCAGCAACACGATCGGACGCGTACCTGTGTAGTGAACTCAAGAAGTTGATTATCGATAGGTCGGTTGGCTCAACTGATGCTCGTGTCGTAAATAAGCCGTGTAGCGCCATTAGCATAAGTTTCTGATCGTTCCAGACGCATCGGGCCGTCGTAACGGTCGCTGAACAGTGGTACTCCACTTCCCAGTGCTTCCGGCATCACCATAATGTCCAAAGTGTCGATCGCTCCCCCGAGAAGCCCCTCGGTAACCACTCTCCCGCCACCCACCACCCATAGTCGTTTTGGGGTCTCTGCAGAAAAAGAAGTAATAGCCTCAGGCGTTGACATGGCCGCAAATCGAACGTTTGCGCCAGTAGGTACTCCCAAGTCATTGCCAGTTGTTAGCACCATCGTTGGGCGATCTCCCCATGCCCATTCCCATTGCAAGATCACTCGATAAGTGTTGCTCCCCATAATTAAGGCACCAACCGTATCCAGGAATGCATCAAAATCGTAGTCTTCCGTTGGGTACTTCTGTAGAAAATCTACGTTGCCATCTGTCTGTGCCACATATCCGTCAATACTCATGGCAAGACTAGCTACTATGCCCGTTTCGTTCATAAGCAGCATTATGGGCAGCTAGCCCGGAAGATCCTCACAGAACAGAAACCAAAATCCTAGAAGCCTAAAGCTAGGGATTGCCCCACAACCATGTTTACTAGCCACCTTCGGAGTGAGCGGTCTTACTGCTACGAGTCTAGTTTTCTAGTTTCTATGCGGGCACTACTGAGCAACCATAGATATGGGAAATAAAATAATTCTGGATTTCTTAAGACAACTCAGGAATTTCCGTCAAAACCACCAGAGAATCCTGCCATCTTGTGCGGTTCATCTTTGAGTGGGCGAGATCGATTTGGCCAATACCCAGACAGGTCTCCAGCACCGACATGCACTGCGCCACGAATCCAATCTTCTCCGCCTGGCACCACTTTGACTTCTGCAGCTAAGTACCGCAACGCTATGCCGCATCTGCGACGCGAACTGAGGTTGGCAGCTGATCCGTGTAGCAAAAGATCTGTGTGTAACGAAACTTCCCCCGCCGGAAACTCGTTCAAAACAACATCGTCGTCATATCTTTCATGTTCAACGACACGCCGATTGAGCACGACCGAACCATCTAACTCCAACTCCGCATGCGCCAAATCACCATTGAGATGGCTTCCGGGAACGAATCTCATAGCGGCATTATCTTCGTCAACGTCATCTACCGCCAGCCATATAGTCACTGACTTCGTAGGAGTGAACGGCCAATAATTGGCGTCTTGATGCAACGGCACTTCCATTCCATCACCAGGAAGTTTGCAGAACAAATGGGTGCTCCAACAAACTGATTCAGGCCCCAAAATATCTGACACATAATCAACGAATATCGGGGTGTGAATAAGGTCCCATAAAGGCCCACTCACCCGGTGGTACTGGTTAATTGAATAACTGTTTCGCGCATCATCAGCTGAAACAACTTCCCCTATTAGCCAGTCAAGGTATTGGCGGAGATCTCCGACATCACTTGGAGACAAACCTGGCAACGCTGTGAGGTAGCCAGTTTCATTGAACTGCTGAATTTGTTTTTCTGACAGCGCCGCAAGATTTTCTGTTGTCGATGGTTGAAAAGCAAAAACTCGCTGGGTCTCACCAAATCCGAAACGATTGAAGTCTTTCCCACTCACCCTGCCACCATAGCCCAACGACACCCACAATTTCTTCGCACTCAGAGCGTTACAAACGCGAAATAAGGATTTGGGTTAGTTGCTATATGGCTGCCATGACAAAGGCCCGAATAAATGAACACACAGGCAACGACGATCAACCCATTCACGCGCCCAAGCAACAAAGAATCAAGTACCTACTTTCTCTACACCCGAAAGCTTCTTTGGTCGAGATTGTTTCCTTGTTCCCTGTTGCAGGCCTATTAGAGAACCCTCGTGATGAGCTTTTCTATCCCGCAACTGGCGAGAGCGTAACTATGGCGTGGGTCATCAGAGTTGGGCAACGTTTCCCCACTCTTCTGCGTGGCGATGGGCGTTCTTCTGTTACGAGCAAAGCAACAGGCGCTCCACAAGCTTCACGGATGTTTGATACTGGTAACACCAACGATGAACTCATCAATGGTTTAGTTTCCAAAGACTCAGCAACAGTTTCTGATCTTAACGCACCAAGCAACTTCACTTCCGAAGCTCGGATCAGTTCGGTTCCCACCGACGAAGAGATTACTTCCCAGGAGAACGAACGCTAAGAACACGCACAAATTTTACGTAAAACATCTGAAACTCTTAACGATATGGGTTTTGCTTCTGAAGGCATTTACAAGATCACGTTGCAAGCTGTTCAGCGCCCATTCCATAGGTAGCGTTCATTGAGAGCACGCTAGGATCCAATAAACATCAGCGAACCTCAAACCAGAGTAAAAATTACTAGACTTCGAGATCACTACCTAGAAAATATGGCAAACGAGAACTTTCACCTAGGAATTAACAATAATCAGGCTCGATTCTGCAACAGCACTTTGCGCTCTTAAAACTATGCCTCTCTAGTGGCAAGCGTGAACATTAAAAATGTTGAAGATATAAGAGCTCTTGTTAGCGATAGCAATAATTTACTTACCAAGATGCCGTTGGATAGTGCGCTCAAACGTCTCCCCTTGCCAGACTCTCCTAGTGAAGAAAATCTGTATCGCTATCGCTTTTTGTTACCTGCTGATCTCCTGCAGCGCTAACTCGCCGCTTCCGAACGCCAGCGACTCAGAGGCCCCCACTTCTGGGTCTGAGACCTCCGTGCCCACTAATGGCGATATTTCGAAAACCAACGAAAATAGTGACACGTTCGAAAGCAACAACAACGACAACGGCAACAAGTGGGCGTCATCTTTTGGTGAATGCACATCTGCAAATGAGCAAATGTGTTGGGAGTGGAACCAGGCGTCGCTCGATCAAGACTGCGGGCCGGAATCAGAACATGAGCATTGCTGGCGATCAAAAATTTACCAGCCGTATATTCCCGCTGACCCGAAAGAATATGCGGCTATTCCCATCAGCAACGACGATAAAAGATTCGCCCGCCAGCTCGTCACATCAGGTTGGAACAAGCCGCTTCAAACACCAGCTACCTACTTCGTTACTAGTGATCTCAACGATACTGACCGACAGATTGTAGAAAATGGAATAAAAGCTGCTGAGGAATACTTGGGCTCATATGGACCGATGCGGGTATATGTCATCGGCTCTGACACAAGTGCTACCGATACAGCCGTCGAGGATCATTGCGCGTGGGCATATGATCCTGAACTCCTCGAGAACTGTCGAAATGATCAAGGCATTGCTATTTGGGAGATCGCTCACTACCGAGGATCCAACGCCTTTGCACAGCATTCGCGCAACAGGTCTACCCCGACGCAAGCCTTTGTTATCGGTAACCCTGCAGGCTTAGGGCCAGGCGATGGCGCGAAAATATCTGCACATGAGTACGTTCATATTTACACTGCGGCTCACCAACTCTACGACGCCGCAGATCGCTACGGTTTGAATTGGCCGATCTGGCTGGAAGAAGGCGCAGCAGAGTTCCTCGCCTTATATCTCGCAGATCAGAAAGGTTGGATGTCTTTTCGAGAACGAATGACCGATGCCTTAAATGGTGCTCACCAACTACGATCTATAGTGCCGAATCTTACAATCGCAGACATCGCTATTGATCGCGACCGAGTCAGCGCATACTGCGGCCTTTGTTTCGGAACTCTTCAATACGAGACAGGTCAATGGGCAACAGCGTGGCTTGCTAATCGCACCTCCGTTGACGCTGTGTTCCTAGACTATTTCCCTCTCGTCTACGACCTGGGCATTGAAGATGCTTTGCAGCAAATATTCGAGCTAAGCATCGACGAATTTATGGTTGAGTTCGAATCATTTATGAATCTAACACTAAATGAGCAGCTTAGAATTCTTCCCATCCCATAACACTTTTCGCCACTCTCAGACTTTTTCGTAACTGCTCACGTCACCAGTCGCCGCCGCCACCCGAGTCATAACTGCCACCCGAGTCATAACTGCCACCCGAGTCATAACTGCCACCCGAGTCATAACTGCCACCCGAGTCATAACTGCCACCC
>Ga0302127_10000615_pt1 | contig 20030 bp, 14 predicted proteins | sample CB4_SCM_MG_FD_204452 | JGI IMG/M metagenome (GOLD analysis project Ga0302127, IMG submission 204452) | Marine microbial communities from Western Arctic Ocean, Canada - CB4_SCM | ecosystem: Environmental > Aquatic > Marine > Oceanic | place: Canada: Western Arctic Ocean | collected 2017-09-24
TGAGAACCGGCACCTCGCTCGCTACTTCTATCCGTGCGTTGACGGTGAGATCCTGCCGGAGGCGCCCATGGCCGCCTTCACGAACGACCGCCAGGCTCCAGTCCCGTTGATGATTGGCTACAACGCCGACGAAGGGACCCTGATCGCGGAGTTCCTCCACCCCGCAGGCGCCGAGTTCGAACCGGTCGACGTCGACGCGGACGGGTTGCGGGCCGTGCTGCACCGCTCGTACGGATCGGCCGAGCGCGTTGAACGACTCGTCGCCGCGTACCCAGGCCTGCTCGACCGAGACCGCGACGCAATCCTGGCGCACTGCGGCGACCACATGTTCGGCGTCCACGTCGACCATGCAGCACGCTGTTCACGTCGCCGCCGGTCACCCCACCTATCGGTATCACTATCGCTCGGTTCCGAAGTCTCCCACCCAAACGGCCGGCGCCTTCCACTCAGCGGAGGTCCTCAACGTTTTCGGGACCCGTCTCCCGCTCGTGCCATCGCCCAAAGGGACCGGCGAGCTCGACGCCCACATGGGAGACCGCTGGGTTGGGTTCGCCCGCACCGGCAAGCCAAACCATGCCGGACGCGAAGTGTGGCCGGCGTATGACCCCGCGAATCCTCGCCACATGGTGTTCGACCGTCCGACGTCGAGCCCGCAGGCCTGCCCATCTCAGCCCGGGCTGGATGTGATGCGCGAACGCGTGCTCTATCTGTCTGAGCTCGTGACCGACACCTAATCACCGCACTCCCAACACCCCCCGATCCCCATCGCCACCGGACAAGAGGACACACCATGCAAGACCGTTGGATCACCGACTGGGCTCCCAGCGAACGCTGGCCGCATTACACCCGCGCCAACGCGGGTGAGGTTCTGGCCACGCCCGCCACACCGCTCGGCCAGACCTACTCCTGGGACAATGGCATGGTGCTCGGCTGGCGAGACGGCTACGTCCGCCAGGGGCTCTACTCCGATGGCGAAATGTCCGACGTACGCCCAGAACCGGGCGGATTCTTCGGCGGCTACTTCTTCATCAACCTCTCGAACGTCCGTATGCAGGGTGTGCGCAACCCGGCGGTCACCGTCGACCAGCTCGACATGGCCTTCTTCGGTGACCACCCCGGCGTGCCGCCCTACGTTGCGCATCCGCTCGACGAGCGCCCCGACCTCGAACCCAAGATCATGAAACACATGGGATGGGTCATGACTGCGACCGAGTGGCCCGAAATAGAGCAGGCCAAAGCCGAGACCATCGCGCTGCGGACCAATCGCCCCGATCTCTCAACCCTTTCCAACGCCGAGTTGGTGGATCGTGTTCGCATGCTTCAGCCGCTCCATATCTCGGGCTTCGAGGTCCACGCCATCGCCTCGTCGAGCTCAGGTATCGCCCCCGGGATCCTCTCCGCGATTGGGCAGGCAATCGGAGATCCGACGATCCCCATGCAGCTCATAGCGGGAATGGGTGGCGTCGATTCTGCCGAACCTTCGTTTGTGTTGTGGGAGCTATCTCGGGCGGTGCGCGGGTCGGCGCTCCTCACCGAAGCGTTCGACGCAGGCGTCGAGGGTCTTCTCGATCGTCTCAGAGCCGGCGACGATCCCGCCGCCACGAGCTTCTTGGCCGACTGGGACGATTTCATCGTCCGGTTCGGCTGCCGCGCCCCGAACGAGTGGGAGATCAGCGCCGAATCGTGGGAGACCAAGCCTGAGTTGGCGCTCGCCCTCCTCGACCGCGTGCGCTTCCAGGACGACGCGGAGTCGCCGGTAGACCGCCAAGCGGCACAGTCCAAGAGGCGAGCCGACCTCACCCACACTGTTCGCGCCAAGGTCCAAGCGCTTCGCGACGAAGAGCTGAGTGGCCAGTACGAGGCCGCGCTGGTCGCAGCAAACATGATGGTGTTCCGCGAACGCACCAAGACCAACCTGGTCCGCGTCATCAACGAGGCACGCGTCGTATTTCGCGAGCTCGGTAACCGCATGGCAGCCGCTGGCCACCTTGGCGACCCGATGCATGTCTTCATGCTGCTCGACACCGAGCTGGAAGCATTCACCCACGACCCGTCAAACTTCACCGAAACGCTGGCCGAGCGAGCCGAGGGTTATGCATTCTTGGAGACCGTCGAGCCGCCCTTCTTCATCTATGACGGCGAAGTCCCACCCATCCCCTCGTGGACCAAGCGCGGCAACAGCGAGATGGAGCAGGTCACCTCTGGAGAAGTGATCCAAGGGATCGCCGGGTGCCCGGGGATCGTCCGTGGCCGAGCACGGGTAGTGCTCGATGCCGGTGATCCTCGAGATTTCGAGCCCGGCGAGATCCTGGTCGCCCCGCTCACCGACCCTGCCTGGACACCCCTGTTCATGGCGGCCGGGGGCGTCGTGGTGGATGTCGGCGGACAGATCAGCCACGCCGTCATCGTGAGCCGCGAGCTCGGCCTCCCGTGCGTGGTCTCAGCCACCAATGCGACACGACGAATCCCTGAGGGCGCTGAAATTGAAGTCAACGGTGACACGGGGCAAGTCACGATCCTGTGAGTCCCAAGCCGGGCAACTCGGACTAGCTCGAGAACAAACGCTGGGGGTCCTCTCCACGCAGTGCGGGCCGCAAACCCGCCCCAAACAACCCGTACGTAGCCCAGGCGTCCTAATCGCCCAGCGAATCTTTCGCGTTCCTTGTCACGGGCCTTCGGAAACCCGCGAACACGTTTCTTAGCTTCGCGTCATCGGGATGCACTCGGCTGATGAAGTCCATCAGCTTAGTGCCCGAGCCGCCGGAGGCCCCCATGTCCACACCCATTACCCCCGGTCCATCCGCCGACGATGGCCCTACCGCAATCCATCCCAAAGCCAACCCCGGGCTCAGCCGGCCCAGTCGCCGCAAGGTTCTGGGGGCACTCGGCATCGGCGCCGCGGCCGTAGCGACCCCCGGCGTAGCCACGGCTCTTGACCGTCGTAGACGCAGCGCCGACGGCGGGAACCAGGCCGGGCGACGCGGCGGCGGGCGAGCGGACAACGCTGGGCAACGTGGCGGCGGGCGCGGACTCGCTGAACCGAATCCCGACGAGGTCGCGCCCGACCGTTTCACGCGCATCTTCGATGACCTGAACCCGTTCGCGGACAACAGTGAGGAGCTTCGCGAAGCGCTGATCGAGATTGGTCGACCAGGCGGGATCATGGATGCTAACGACCCCCTCGAGGTTGGGCCCATACGGTTGATCACCGAGCCCGAGCTCAGCCCAGACAATCGCGACAACCCCAACGCGACGGCCGGAACCACATTCCTGGGCCAGTTCGTCGACCACGACCTCACCATGGATGCTGCATCCCAGCTGGGTCGACCCACATCGATTCGGCGAAGCAGCAACCTACGAACCGCCCGGTTCGATCTCGACAGCGTCTACGGAGGCGGGCCGGCCGAGTCGCCAGAGCTCTACGAAACGGCCGACCAACTGCGATTCCGGATCGAGTTCGGCGGCCGCTTCGAGGATCTGCCCCGTGACAACTCGGGCAGCGCCATCATCGCCGACCCCCGCAATGACGAGAACATGATGATCTCGGGCATCCAGTGCGCCATATTGGGGTTTCACAATGCAGTTCTCGATCGGGTACTTGCTCAGGGCCTCGACGGCGACCTTGCCTTTTCCGAGACCCAACGGCTGGTGCGCTGGCACTACCAATGGATCGTGGTCAACCAGTACCTTCCCGAAATCGTCGGGCAACAATTGATCGACGACATCCTCGCCAACGGTCGCCACTGGTTCACGACCAACCGGCCACGTATCCCGGTCGAGTTTCAGACATCGGCATATCGCTTCGGCCACTCGATGATTCGGCCCTCCTACCGGGCGAACATGGCCGGCGAGGGTGGCGAGCCATTCTTTGCCTTCGTGTTCGACCCAGCGACCTTCGGCCAGTCCGACCCCGACGACCTCACCGGCGGCTCTCGCGCTCTACGGCGCTACATCGGATGGCAGACCTTCTTCGACTTCGACGACGGCGAGGTCAAACCCAACAAGCGCATCGACACCAAGATGTCGACACCGTTGTTCCAACTCCCGGCGTTCGCTATTGGGGCGGCTCGGGGCGAGTACGTCGGGCCGACGTCGCTGGCGACGCGCAACCTGCTGCGCCACATCACCTGGGGCATCCCGTCGGGCCAGGACATTGCTCGGGCAACAGGCACAGAACAACTGTCGCGCTCGGACCTGTGCATGTTGGCTCCATTCGGTGCCCGTCTCGACCAAAGCACGCCCCTGTTCTTCTATGTCCTTGCCGAGGCCGAGCAGATGAATGACGGCCTGACCCTCGGACCTGTTGGCGGTCGGATCGTGGCCGAGACGTTCCTCGGCCTCCTGCAGATGGATCCAACGTCGTACCTTGCAGCCGAACCCAACTGGTGGCCGACGCTGCGGGGGCGCGAGACCGACAACTTCACCATGGCGGACCTGCTGACTATTGCTGGCGTCGACCCGGTGTCACGGGGCGAGTGATCGTCGCTGCCTCGGCCGAGTGCCTCCTAACGCTTGACATCCATGAGGTCGCTTAGGACTCGCGCGGGTAGGTGACCATCCACCGGTTGTTGGGTTGGCTCGGTTTTGATTCCGAGTGCACCCAATCATCAACAACCAGCGGAGGTCACCCGCATCATGACACGCGCACTCGACCCAAAAATCGTCGATGTTATCTGGCAGACAATCGAACCTATTCTCCCGCCGCCCGATGACTCCCATCCGCTTGGCTGCCACAACCCCCGCACTCCAGACAAGGTCTGCTTTCGCGGAATTCTGATCCGGCTCGTCACCGGCTCGTCCTGGCAAGACATCGAAGCAATCATGAACTTCGTCGTCTCCGACACAACATTGCGCTGCCGTAACAACCAATGGATCAACGCTGGCGTCTACGACAAACTCGCCGCCGAAGCCTTGACGGCGTATGACCGAATCCTCCACCTCGACCTAGACCACGTGGCCATCGACGGCTCACTGCACAAAGCCCCCTACGGCGGCGAAGGAACCGGCAAAAGCCCAGTAGACCGAGCCAAACTCGGCTGGAAATGGTCTCTCGCGGTGGACGGCAACGGCATCCCGATCGGGTGGGCAAGCGACGGAGCGAACCGCAACGACGTCAAAATGCTCGAACCCACTCTTGATGCCATCGCAGCCACAGGACTACTCCAAGACATCGGCACGCTTTCACTCGACCGCAGCTATGACTACCCAAAGATCCGGCGTCAACTCGCTGAGTACGGACTCACCGAGCTCGACATCCAAAAACGCGGAACAAAACACAAAGATGGTGAACCACACCGCCTCACGCTCGGGCTCCGCTGGATCGTCGAAGCCGCCAACTCCTGGTGGTCCAACTATGGACAACTACGACGCAACACCGACCGCCGCCGAGCGAACCGTCACGCTGCTCACCAACTCGCCACCACTGTCCTAATCATCGGACGACTCATCGATTACCGAGACCTCTACACCGCCAACTCAACACCTACCCACTGAAGCCCTAAGCACCACGACTTCTCCGTGCAAGACGAGTGCCTCCGTCCATCGCGCGCTGGCGTGGTGCTCAAGCGGCGGTGCTGGACGCAGGGATCCGGCGATGCGCTATGCGGGCGCTGCTAAGTCAGTCGGGCATCGCTGCGGGCGATCGAGCGCTGGTCGGTGCCAAGGTAGCTGGCCACCACCTTGGGGTCGAACCGCACCTCTTCGGGCTGCCCTTCGGCAATCACAGTCCCGGCTTCGAGGCAATACACGCGATCGCTCATGCGCATGATGAGCGGCATGTCATGCTCGATGATCAGCATCGAGCTGCCGAGCTCGCGGTTGATGCTCACCAGTAACGGACCAAACGCCTCAGCCTCACGTTGGGCGATCCCGGCAGTGGGCTCATCGAGGCACAGCAGATGTGCTTCCAACGCCAACAATCCGGCGAGCTCGACGATCCGGCGCGTCCCGGTCGACAAATCCGAGATGAAGCTGTCGGCGTAGCGACCCAGCCCCAAGAAATCGATCAGCTCATTCGCTTCGGTGCGACGCGCTCGTTCGATCGACCGCGACGGAGGCAGGAACGCGGCCGTGGACAAGAACGGGGTACGCCCTCGAGCCTCGAGCGCAACCTGCACGGTCTCTCGGACGCTCAGCTCCGGGAACAATGTGGCGGCCTGGAACGTGCGACCCAGTCCTCGGCGTGCCCGCGCCGGAGCAGACAAACGCGAGATGTCGCGCCCCCGCAACTCAACCCCACCCGTCGACGGCACGTAGCCACCGATCGCGTTCATGAAGGTCGACTTGCCCGCGCCGTTCGTGCCAATGAGCCCAACGATCTCCCCGCGACCAACGTCGAGGGTCACCCCGGCCACCGCGAGATTCCCTCCGAATCGCACCCGCACGTCCTGAGCGCCAAGAATCATTGCCGTCCCACTGCCGTCTGAGGCACCGCGCAATGCCGCCGGGGCGGTCATGGTCGGGTTGGCCGGTTCGGGGAGTTCGTGACGGGCCAGGTACCAATCAAACAGTGCGCCTCGTGCCGAATAGCCGATCTGCACAAAGCCACCCGGGAAATACATCACGATGATCAACAGCCCGATGCTGGATCCGAATAGCGCCACAAGCTCACTGCCCTCGAAGAACGCGGGCAAACCAATCACCCACACCGCACCCAGAACAGGGCCCAGGACCGAACCAATGCCACCAATCACCACGATGCCGACAAGCTGGAGTGAGTTGCCCACCAAGAAGAAGCGCTCGGCGTACGGCACCGACTGCACCAACCCAGCCAGCAACCCGCCGCCCAGCGCAGCGATGCCGCCCGCGAGCGCGAACGCTACGAGCTTCGTGCGAATCGGACTCACGGTGTAAGCAGAAGCGGTGTTGGGGTTGTCCCTCACCGCGATGGTGGACCGGCCAATGCCACTGGACCGCAGACGGGCCAGGACTGCCACAACGAGAACCAGTGCAACGAGGCAGACGTAGTAGTAGCGCCGCTGGCTACCGAGATCGAGCCCGAAGAGGCTTCCTCGACGAAACGGGACCGCCGTACTGTTCCCGTCGGTGAAGATCGGACGGCGATAGATGTACTGCTGGGCGGCTATGGCAAACACGAAGGTCGTGACGGCCAACATCAGCCCGCGCACGCGCAAGGCCCCCAAACCAATGACCGCAGCGACCCCTGCGACAATCACCGCGGCAGCCAGGATCGACACCAAGAACGGGATGCCCTGGGCCTCGAAGTCCACGAACCAGACATCCATCTCGAGGCCCCGGTTCAGCGCGGCGCCAAACAGCGCCCCCAAGCCGGCGAACGTCATCTGCGACAGCGACAGTTGTCCTGACCAGCCGGTGATCACCGTGAGCGACGCGGCGCAAATGGCGAAACACAAGATGCTGGCGTAGAGCAGGTGCCGGCTGGGGCGCGTCACGATGAAGGGGACGACGACCGCGACGACAAGGCCGAACGCGATGACCATGCGGGTGAGGTGGCAGACCCACCAGACATTGCGGAGCTGGTCGGGGACCGGCCGAACCTTGGGGACGAACGCAAAGACGCCCTCTTCGGCGTCGCCGCGACTCTGGAAGTACACCGCGACGGCGACCCCAACAAAGATGATGAAGTGGATCAAGCCCGGATCGTTGAAGTAGTTGAACTGCAGCACCGCCTCGGCGACGCCGATGGCGGCACCGGCCACGATGGCTCGGGGAAATGACACCATGCGGGCCAGCACTGCCGCAACCATCGCTCGGCCGAGCGTCAGCGGGCCCAGGGTCTCGAGCCCCGCCACGCTGCTTCCCCCAGACGACAAGATGATCGACAATGTCGACAACAGCCCAGCGATCACCCAGACGAAGGTCGAGACAACCTTGGGGTTGACACCCGACAGTCGGGAGAGATCGGGGTTATCAGCCGAAGCGGTGACCGCTTTGCCGAAGGTCGTGCGGTTCAACAACACACCCAGCGCCATAGCTAGGGCCGGGACCACAACAATGATGCTCAGCTGGGGCCCGGACACTCGCAGCCCAGCGCTGGTGGCCGTGGCCCCGTCGCTGAATGCCAGCATAAAAAGCGCGACGACCGCTACCCCAGTGCCACCGATCACCGACCAGACCGTGGTGGGGGGCGAGCCTCGCAGCGGTGTCCGATCCAGGGCCAGGTGACCTCGACGGGTTGTCGTCAGCACGACCCCGAGTGCGAGCAGAACGAACGGGGCAGCCACGCCAACCGCGAGTTGGTTCTGCGACACGCCAATACCGTCAAGAACCCCCTCCCACTGGCTCCCCACAGCTACGGGGTACCGGCGACCCCCGGCATCAATCTCGGGTATGGAACGCTGCACTGCCTGGGCGAGCTGTGCGACACCGACGGTTGCCACAACCAGGATCACTCGTGGTGCCTTGAAGAGACGGCGAACCACCGTGAGCTCGACAAGACCGCCGACTCCCATGCCAATCAGGATCGCTAGTGCGAAGGCAACCCAGAATGGGAACCCGTAGTTGATGATCATCAGCGCAAAGGTTGTGCTGCCGATGAGTCCCATGTTGCCGACTGCAAAGTTGATGACCTTGGTCGAGCGGTAGACCAGCACGATGCCCATCGCCAGCAGCCCGTAGACCAGGCCGGTCACCAGGCCGTTGAAGACCAGTTGGGGGGTGATCCAAATGCCAAACGTCGTCATCCGCCCTCGGTTCCGAGGAAGACGGCGCGAGCAAGGTCATCGCGTTCCGCGAGCTCTTGGGCATCGCCTTCGAAGCGGACTTCACCCTTCTCCAAGAACACGGCCCTATCCGCCACCGCCAACGCCACGTTGAGCGACTGCTCCACGATGATCATTGTTTGGCCCGCGGCCTTGAAACGATCGACGGTGGCCAGCAAGTCTTGCACCACCATCGGCGCCAGCCCGAGCGAGAGCTCGTCGATGACGAGGACCTCGGGTTCGTGCAGCATGACGCGGGCCAGAGCCAACATCTGCTGTTGCCCGCCCGATAGGTCACCGGCTGCTTCGCTCTGGCGACCGGCGAGCGCTGGGAACAGCTCGAAGACCTTGGCGATGCGGAGATCGACATCGGCTTGGTCTTGGCGATACTGATAGGCGCCGATGACAAGGTTGTCGCGGACTGACATGGCGGGGAACACGCCCTTGCCGCCCGGCAGCATCTGTATCCCCATCGCCGCGCGTTGTTCGGGTGTGGCAAAAGTGATGGTGCGTCCGTGCATCCGCACCACGCCACGCTCGGGTGTCTCGAGCCCTGTGATGATCCGCAGGATGGTCGATTTGCCCGCACCATTGGTGCCGAGCAGAGCCAGGGTCTCGCCTGGCATAACCTCGAAACCCATGTCGAACAGCACCTGCACTCGGCCGTATGAGAAGTCGATGTTGTTGACCTGGATCACCGCGGCCTCATCGTCGCCGGCGTCCCGACGTCGGACCTGCTCGGCCTGCTCTTCCTGGAGCTCTGCCACAACCAGTGACAGGTCGCGACGCATCCGACCCGCGCCGCGAATGATGAACCAGCCGCCAACCGGCATGGAGATCACGGTCAAGACGATGATGGCAGGACGCTCACCAAGCTCGTTCTGGAGAAAGGCCGACAACAGCCCCCCACCAACGCCGCCAATGGCGAACATGAAGGAGGTGATGATCGCCGTGCCCATCCCTCGGAGGCGGTACGGCACCACCGCTTGGATCGCCGGGCCGACCATGGAGAACGCGGCCCCAAGCAAGGTGCCGTTGATTGTCCCGACGATGACAAAGAGGATCACGTTCGGCATGAAGTACTGCACCGGGACCAGCACTGCCAGCGGGAGCAACATCGACCCCATGATCCGCAATGCGCGGTCGGGCGATTCGCGGAACGTCTTGTCGAACCGCTTGCCAATGAAGGGCAGAAACAGGAGCAGCCCGATCCCGGTGGGGGCGAGGGCAAACCCCCGCTCCAGCGCGTCGAGCCCAAACTCTTCTTCGAGGAAGAAGCTTTGGATGGCTTGCGCAGGGAAGAGCGCAAACCCCATCGCGGCCAACGCGATGGTCATGTACCGAATGGTGTCGATGCGCCAGATCCGCGCAAACGCGGCCTCAACGGAGATCTCGATCTGATCGGTGTCATCGAGACCCGAACCGAGGACTTCGTTCTTCTCCCACTGGCCCCGCTCGGGTTCGGGCAACTTGAACGCCACGAAACCCAGCACTGCGACCGGGAGACTCACCAAGAAGTAGGCCCAACGCCAGCCCCCCTCGCCACCTGCGATCGCGGCAATGGCTCCGACGAGGATGGGGCCCATCGCGCCGCACGTCCGAGCGAGGCCTGCGTTGGTTGCGTACACCCGGCCCCTTACGCCGATCGGATAGGTGTCAGCCAACAGGGTCGAATGCACCGTGATGGTGTTTGCTTTCGAGACACCGGCGCCCAAACGCATCCAGAAAAGCATGAATGCATTGACCGCCAGCCCGGTCATGATCGAGAACCCGGCGAACAGCAGGCTTGCGAACCCAATGATGGGGCCCCGACGCATGCGGTCGGCGAGCCAGCCCATAGGGCCCGCGCCCAACGCGAAGAACGCAACCGACGCCACTGATATGAAGGTGATCGTGCCGTCAGACACGCCGAATGTCTCAGCGATGTCGGGGCCAAGCACGTTGATGGCGGCAGCCTCGAGCTCGTCGAGCGAGGCCAACGCAGTCAGCAGGGCAAAGGTGAAGAAGCCGCCGCGCCGAAGTCCCTCTTTGAGCTCGAGCTCCTCAGACCCAACTCCAGGAAGCAAGTCGTCGGCGAAGATGACGTCGCGACGCGAAGCTGCCTGAGCTTCTTGGCGCGCCGCCTCCTCGTCGAGGACCGCGGCGGTAAGCGACGCGGCGTCGCTCAGGTCGGTTTGCTCATCGCCCACGGTTCCCCCTTCAAGCGCGCCCCCAGTACATCGCATATTCGGGTCGCGAGACCACTCCCAACAAAGCCGACCCCACCCGCCACTCAGCCAGGTAGCGGCACCGGCCAGCCCGACCCTCCCATGGGCCGGTTCGGGCTGCTCACCGCCATCACGGTCATCTATTCGTTCATCGCCGCCATCGTCGTGCTTCCCCCGATGCTCGTGATCTGAGCCGCCTATCACGACTAGCGCTTGGGACACCTCGAACAGCAACAGCTGTCAGAACACGGCCACTGATCCTCGGGCACTCGAGGAGTTGCGGACCTCGCTGATCCGGCGCAAGCTCGGGTCATGAGTCAGCCACCCGACAACTACGTCCACGGCCACCATGAGTCTGTCCTGCGCTCACACAGCGTCCGGACTATCGACAACTCTGCCGCGTACCTCGTGCCCCATCTCGAGCCTGGACGATCGTTGCTGGACGTCGGCTGTGGACCAGGGACGATCACGGTCGAGTTCGCACAGCGCCTCGCCCCGGGCAACGTGGTTGGAATCGATGCTGCCTCAGAAGTGGTTGGCAAGGCAGCAGCGTTGGTGGAGGAAACGAGTCTCGAGAACTGCACCGTCCAGACCGGCGACACGTACGCGCTCGACTTCGCCGATGACACCTTTGACATCGTGCATGCCCACCAGGTTCTCCAGCATGTCCGCGACCCCGTGGCTGCACTTCGCGAGATGCGCCGGGTTGCTCGTCCGGGCGGCGTCGTTGCTGTTCGGGACGCTGACTACGGCGGTTTCACATGGGCGCCGCCCGACCCGACGCTTGACCAATGGCTCGACATCTACCACCAGATCACCGCCAGCAACGAGGTCGAGGCCAATGCCGGGCGCTACCTACTCGGCTGGGTGCACGAGGCAGGCTTCACCGAGGTCACGATGACCGCATCCACCTGGGTCTACGCCACGCCCGAACAACGAGCATGGTGGGGAGGTCTTTGGGCCGACCGAGCCCGCCAATCGACCTACGCAACTGAGGCAACCTCGCTGGGGCTCGCAGACGCGGCAGATCTCGAGGCGATTGCCGAGGCGTTCAGAAAATGGTCAACACAGGCATCCGGCGTGTTCTTCATTCCCCACGGCGAGATCATCGCCATCGCATAACCGGACACTGCTCAGTAATTCCGTGAGCCATCCGCCTCAGCGCCGCTGGGCATCCATGGACCGAGTGCACCAGACCAGGTACCGTCGAAATGCACTCGAATGCGGCGGAAGGACAAACGAGATGTCAGCGAAGAAGACCCTGGTGTCCATTTTGGCGGCCCTCGGGCTGCTGATAGGCGTGCTCGCACCCACATCGGGCGCCCAAGATGGCGGTGAGGCTCCGCCGCCGCCGCTGGCCGGGATCGGCTACTCGCCTAATATCGGCGACTACCCGGCCCTCGCGTTCGTGCTCACCGAGTATCCGGGCAATGTCCTGCGCTCGTGCACGGGCACATTGATCGCACCCACGTGGGTCCTCACCGCTGCACACTGTGTCGAACATGAGAATTTCAGCTTCGCGGTCGAAGTCACCGTGATGTTGGGTTCAATCGACGGCGACGATGTGTTCTTCGCGCCGGGACCCGGCGTCGAGATCCACACCGTCGCCGGCTTCCTGCTTAACGGCAACTGGAGCGTCGACACGTTCTCCGATGACGTCGCCCTCCTCAAGCTTCCGGTTGCGTCCGCCAAGAAGCCAATGCCGATCGCCACCGACGCCGCGCTTGTCAGTCCCGCGAACGGAAGCCCTTTGCCGGCGACGGCCATCGGCTTCGGGCAATGCGGTGCTTCGTGCAACGATTCGTTGCTCCGATTTGGAACCACCGAGATCTGGTCTGACAGCGATGTCACAAGTGGGGTTGCCATTCCGGGTGTCCCGCTCAATGTGCAAGCGATCACCCAACAGAAGAATCTTTTCCTGGCCCCAAACGTCACGGTGGGCGGCGCGTTGTGTAGCGGTGATAGCGGCGGTCCTTTGATCGTGATGCAGAACGGTCAGAGGCGCGTCGCCGGCGTCAACAGCTTCATTGTCGACGTACCGAGCGCGAACGACTGCGAAGGCGGACCTGACAACCAGTACTTCAACGGCGTCGCCGACATCGTGACGTCGGATCTCGCAAGCTGGGTCAGCCAGGTGACCGACGCGGTCAGCCAGAATTGTTGGGGCCTTCCCGCAACCCTTGAGGGCACATCGTTCCTCGACAAGATATTTGGCACCGGCGACGCAGACGTCATCCACGGCCGTGGGGGCGGTGACCTCATCGTCGGTGGCGAGGGCGGCGACCGGCTTTGCGGAGGTGCCGGCCCCGACGCGATCTTCGGCGAGGGCGGCAGCGACAAGATTAAGGGCAACTCGGGCAGCGACGACCTGGTCGGTGGCACCGGCGCAGACACCCTCGATGGCGGCAAGGGCAAAGACATCGCCCACGGCGGTGGCGGTGCTGACAGGCTCCTCGGAGGCGGCGGCAACGACGACTTGTTCGGCGGCAACGACAACGACAACATCAAGGGCGGTTCGGGCAACGATGACATCTTCGGCAACAGCGGTAAGGACACCCTCCGCGGCGGCAACGGCAACGACACCGTCAACGGTGGCAAGAACGGCGACAACATCTTCGGCGGGCCGGGCAAAGACAAGCTCACCGGCAACTCGGGCAACGACGACATCTTCGGCAACAGCGGTAAGGACACCTTGACCGGGAGCAAGGGAGCCGACGACCTCGACGGCGGTAGAGACACCGACTCCTGCAGCGGCGGGACCGGCTCCGACACCAAGACGGCTTGCGAATCCTGACGAATGTTTGCGGGAGCCGGCCGGGCTGCTCCGGCCGGCTCTTTCGCGTACCGGCCTCCTCGGCCTCGAGCTTCAGCGCTGCTTCACCCATTTCGAACTGGCAGCCACATCTTCGACCGGTTCGCCCGCATCCGTCCAACCCGTGAACCCTGACTCGAGATGGGCAACATTGGTGTAGCCGAGCTCGCCCACGACCTTGGCGGCCAACGCAGAGCGCCAACCACTCGCGCAGTAGAAGACATAGCGCTTGTTGAACTCGTACCCCTCGCGGTAGTAGGGGCTCTCCGGATCAAACCAGAACTCGAGCATCCCTCTTGGTATTGACACTGCGCCGGAAACCGCACCCACCGACAGACGTTCTCGGAAGTCGCGAATGTCGATTGCGGTGCATACTCCAGCCTCGAGCTCGGCCTTGAACTCTCCGACTGTCAGTTCCTCAATCTCGGCCTTCCAGTTCCTCAATCTCGGCCTTCGCCTCGCGCACCATGTCATGAACAGTTCGTCGGGTCATCGCGTCCTCCTGGGGTGGGTCTGACAGGTCGACCGTCGTCACCCCCTCCCGCGCCCACCCGCGCCCTGCCAGCGTGAAACGTCCACGGGTGGACACTTCACGCTGGCAGACCAAGCTGGCTGAGAGCGCAACGTGCGGATTCTGATGGCGAACTGAAGCGAGACCGCGCGACGAGTGACCCCGACGGCACACGCGCTCGGGCACAACACCCCTGCTGTATCTGCCGACCCCCGCCCCGACAGGATCCTTTCCAACCTAACGGTCGTTCGGTAGGCTGAGCTAATGGCCCTGCCCGAACTCTCGCCGAGCACCGCACCGGCAGCGGAAGCCGCCGGCAGACAGCGGATCCTCGACGAGGCCGCAACCCTGTTCGTTCGACAAGGCTTCGAGGCAACCTCGCTGCGCCACATCGCCTCCGCGTGTGGCATGCAGGCCGGGTCGCTCTACTACCACTTCGCCTCCAAGAACGACTTGCTCGAAACGGTGCTCGCCCGAGGTATGTCCGTGATGGTCGAAGCCTTCCAAGCCGCAGAGATCGCAACGACGGGCGCAGATGCGCACACCCGCATCGGCGCCCACGTGCGCGCCCATCTCGCAGCCCTCTTCGAGAACGGGCCTTACACCGCAGCTCACGTCATGACCTTCCGCACCGCACCCCCTGAGGTCCACAACGCCATCGTCGCGCACCGCGATGGCTACGAAGCCATGTGGACCAAGCTCCTGCAAGGCCTCATCGACAGTGGCGAGATCGACTCTGCTACCCCGGTGGGGCTCAGCAGGCTCACGTTGTTCGGATCTATGAACACGACCGTCGAGTGGTTCGACCTCGACCGCGGCAACCTCGATCAATTGGCCGAGGTCATCACCAACCAGTTCCTCACCGGGGTCACAGCATGAGACCAATCGCCTCCCGCATCGACACGGGGTCAGCTCAATACCGCAACAACGCGGCCGCATATCGCCTGCTCGTCGACACATTGGTCGAACGCCAACAAGTTGCCATCGATGGCGGTCGAGGCCGCGAACGGTCGATCGAACGCCACCTGGGTCGCGGCAAGATCATGGTGCGTGACCGCATCGACATGGTCGTTGATGCCGGCACGCCTTTCCTCGAATTCTCGACGCTTGCTGCCTACGGCCAATACGACGACGGCGCGCCGGGCGCCGGCATCGTCACCGGCATCGGCGTCGTGCAAGGAGCGCCATACGTATTCATCGCGAACGATGCCACCGTCAAGGGCGGATCATTGCTGCCGGTGTCGATCAAGAAACACGTCCGGGCCCAAGAGATCGCCGCTGAGAACGAGCTCGGCGTCATCTACCTGGTCGATTCCGGCGGCGCATTCCTCCCGCTACAGGACGAGATCTTCCCGGACAAAGATCACTTCGGCGGCAGCTTTTACCGCCAGGCCCGACTCTCGGCACAAGGCTTGCCACAGCTCTCGGTCGTGCTCGGTGGCTGTACCGCCGGCGGCGCTTATGTCCCGGCCCTGAGTGACGAAGTCATCATGGTTCGCGGCATCGGCCGCATCTTCTTGGGCGGGCCCCCGATCGTCAAGGCCGCACTTGGCGAGATCATCGAGCCCGACGATCTCGGCGGCGCCGAGCTCCACACGCACATATCCGGCGTGAGCGACTACATGGCCGACTCCGAAGCCGAGGCCTACGGGAAACTGCGCGAGATCTGCGAGACCACCAATCAGCGCCGGATCGACGCTCGCCAAGACTGGATCGACTGGGTCGAGCCCGAACCGCCCATCTACGAGGCCGAGGAGATCTACGGAATCGTCAGTGCCGATGACCGGATTCCCTACGACGCCACCGAGATCATCGCCCGCATGGTGGACGGATCGAAGTTCTCGCCGTTCAAGCCAGAGTGGGGCGAGTCTGTGGTCTGTGGCTACGCCCGCATCTGGGGCCACAGGGTAGGAATCATCGCCAACAACGGGATCATTTTCAGCGAGTCGGCCCTGAAGGCAACACACTTCATCGAACTGTGCGAGCAGCGACGGATCCCGTTGCTGTTCTTGCAGAACACATCGGGCTACATGGTCGGTCGAGACTCTGAGGCCGGCGGCATCGCGAAGAATGGCGCCAAGATGGTCGCGGCAGTGGCCAACACCACCGTGCCCAAATACACGGTGTTGATCGGTGGTTCCTATGGAGCCGGCAACTACGGCATGTGCGGTCGGGGCTTCAACCCCCGGTTCTTGTTTGCCTGGCCCAACTCACGGATCGCCACGATGGCGGCCGACACCGCGGAGACCGTGCTCGTCGATATCCGGGTGGGCGGCATGAAGGGCGCCGAGACGAGCCAAGAAGAGCTCGATGCCATCGCTGCAGAGATCCGAGGCCAATACGAGACCCAATCCGATCCGTACTACGCGACATCTCGGCTGTGGGACGACGGCCTGATCGATCCCGTCCATACCCGCGACGTCCTCGGGCTATGCCTGGGGCTCGCGGCCCGACAAGACGAACCGGCGGCAGGCCCCGGCATCGTCTACCGGATGTGACCCTCATGCCTTCGTATCGAGCGCCTTGTGCCCCCACCCCCTCACCTGCCAGCGTGAAACGTCCACAGGTGGACACTTCACGCTGGCAGAACAAGTCGACCCGGAGTGCAACATGCGGATTCTGATTGCGAACCGCGGCGAGATTGCCCGACGAGTGATCCGGACAGCGCACGCGCTCGGACACGACACCGTCGCTGTCTATGCCGACCCGGATGCCGGAGCGCCACACACGCTTGAAGCGACGGTGGCCGTGCACATCGGGCCGGCCGCTCTCGCCGACTCATACCTTTCGATCGAACGTCTGCTTGAGGCAGCTCAATCCAACGACGCCCAGGCTGTCCATCCTGGCTACGGCTTCTTGTCGGAGAACACCGCGTTCGCACAAGCGGTCATCGACGCTGGCCTGATCTGGATCGGACCATCGCCCTCCGCCATCGACCAGATGGGATCGAAGATCGAAGCGCGCCGCCTCGCCGAAAGCGCCGGCGTAGGGATCATCCCGGGCTACGACGCGTCCCAAGACGACGCTGCCCTCGCTACCGCAGCCGACACCATTGGCTACCCCGTGCTGGTCAAGGCCGCAGCCGGCGGTGGCGGCAAGGGCATACGGATTGCTCACGCTCCTGACGAGTTCGCTCATGCGCTCGCCGAGGCACGAGCCGAGGGCGAACGGTCCTTCGGCAGCGACGCGATGATTGTCGAGCGCTACATCCAACGCCCTCGTCACGTGGAAGTCCAGATCGTGGGCGACAAGCACGGCAACGTGATCGATCTCGGAACCCGCGAGTGTTCGGTGCAGCGCCGCTACCAGAAGGTGCTCGAAGAAGCCCCCGCTCCGAACCTGCCCGACGCGACCCGCTCAGGCCTTCGCCACGCAGCGACCCAGCTGGCAGCCTCCATAGGCTACGACTCCGCCGGCACCATCGAGTTCATCGTCGACGACGACGACTCGGACTCGTTCTTCTTTCTCGAGATGAACACTCGCCTTCAAGTGGAACACCCGGTCACCGAATACGTCACCGGGGTCGATCTCGTGGAGCTGCAGATTCGGTCAGCCATGGGCGAACCGCTGCCGTTCGCTCAGGCCGACATCACCATCCGCGGACACGCGTTCGAAGCACGCATCAACGCTGAAGACTCGGCCAATGACTTCGCACCCCAGACCGGTCTGGTCACCCATCTCCACGTTCCCGAGGGAGTGCGATGGGACAGCGGTATCGAGGCCGGCACCGAAATTTCGCCGCATTATGACCCGATGGTCGCCAAGCTCATCGTTGGCGGACCCGACCGTGAGGTCGCGCGAGCAAAGCTGGCTGCGGCCCTCGACGAGCTCCTCATTGGTGGGCCCATCACCAACGCCGGGTTCCATCGCTGGCTCATCGACCAACCCGAGGTGGCCGCTGGTCGGATAACCACCCGATTCCTCGACGAGACCGATGTCCCGGCCAGCCCCCCGGTTGAGTCCAGCGCGCAGCAGGGCGCCAACGCGTGGGCGATCGCCATTCGCGACGTCGCCGAACCCGGGCCGTGGGGATCATTGGCCTCGTTCGGCATTACGCCCCATCAGCGCACCCGAATGCTTGCCCTCGAGTCTGGCGACCAGATCGTCTCCGTAAAGGTCAACGATCACGTCGGCCCGGAGCGGCCAACAATCGTCGACATCGCCGGCCGCGCGATCGTGGTCAACGTCGACGGCCACTCACAGACTTTCCGGGTACTCACCCGGTCCGAACACTGGGCACCTGGCGACGACGTTGGGCACGGCAGCGCCAACGCCACCGTGGCGCCGTTCCCAGCAGTCGTGGCCGAGGTCGCAGTCGCACCGGGCGACGACGTGGTTGCGGGTGACACGATCGTGGTCATCGAAGCCATGAAGATGCTCCACACACTGGCCGCCACCGGTGCGGGCCGTGTCGACGAAGTGCGAGTAGCGGCGGGCGATCAGGTCGCCGCGAAGCAAGTCTTGGTCACCTTCCACGAAACAGCATTGACCGAAGAGCCCTAGAGGACACACCATGACACTCCGCAACGCATACATGACCGACGAACTCGAAGCCATCTACGACCAGACGGTCGACTTCGTCGAGAACGAGGTCACCCCCAACGGTGAGCTCTGGGAGCTCGACGGCATGGTGCCGCGCGATATTCTGGTCAAAATGGGCGGTCTCGGCATGCTGGGTTTACGTGTGCCCGAGGAGCTCGGCGGGTTGGGCATGGGCATGCTCGCGTCGGCCGCATTCTCCGAGGCCCTCGGCGCGTCGACCTATGCCGGTTTCGATGTCACGGTGCTGGTCCACACTGACATGGCCGGCCCACATCTGGTGAATTCGGGCAACCAAGACCAGTACGACCGCTACCTGCCAGGGGTGTTGAGCGGCGAGACGGTTTTAGCGATCGGTGTGACCGAACCGGACGCCGGCTCCGACGTGGCTGGTATCCGTACCAGCGGCATCAAAGACGGCGACGGTTGGCGCATCAACGGCACGAAAATGTTCATCACCAACGCCGTGTACGGAGACATGACCATCATCGCGGCGCGCACCGACAACGACAACAAGTACGGCATCTCGATGTTCCTGGTCGAAAAGGGCACGGAGGGCTTCGAGGTCGCAACCAAGCTCGACAAGCATGGCTGGCGCTGTTCGGACACGGCCGAGCTCACGCTGACCGATGTCTGGGTACCCGACGAGCAGCTCCTCGGCACACCGCACCGGGGCTTCTACGAGACGATGAAGAACTTCCAGAACGAGCGGATGGTCCTGGTGGGCATGGGCCTCGGCGCCGCCCAGAAGGCCATCGACATGACCAATCACTACTGCCAGGATCGGCCAGCATTTGGCGGCAATCTGTTTGACCTCGGGGCGATCCGGCAGCGCATGGCGATGAACCAGGCCAAGGTCGACGCGGTCCGGGCTTCGATGTATCACGCCGCATGGTTGGGTGACCAGGGCGAGGACAACGTGAAAGACATGTCGGGCGTCAAGGCCTGGGGCTGCGAAGTCGTGAACCAGGTCATGTACGACTGCGTGCAGTTCCACGGCGGTATCGGCTACATGCGCGAGTCACACATCGAGCGCATGTCCCGCGATGCCCGCATTCTCCCCATCGGCGGCGGCGCCACCGAGGTCATGCTCGAGGAAGTCGCCAAGCGCAGCTACACCAACAGCTAGCGCCGGCAATAATCCCCGAGCGGATGTTGAGTTGGGGTCTGGGTCGGTTCAAGGGGTGACGGCTGCAGTTGAGGGTTGAGGTTCCACCGGGCAGAGCGTGCTACGGGCGATGATCCCCGCTGTGACACAACAACCCCGACCGGTGGAGATC
>Ga0302127_10000619_pt1 | contig 19982 bp, 18 predicted proteins | sample CB4_SCM_MG_FD_204452 | JGI IMG/M metagenome (GOLD analysis project Ga0302127, IMG submission 204452) | Marine microbial communities from Western Arctic Ocean, Canada - CB4_SCM | ecosystem: Environmental > Aquatic > Marine > Oceanic | place: Canada: Western Arctic Ocean | collected 2017-09-24
CAATTACCTAATTACTAATTGGTATTATTGAGACTTTCTTTTTTCGATTCTTTGAAAATATTGAAAATTTTACTTTACCAGGCATTTTTGCCCAAAGTGTAAAATCTCTTCCTACTCCAATATTATCCCCAGCATGAAATCTTTGACCTCTCTGTCTGATAATAATTGAACCAGCTGTTACTATTTCTCCATCGAATTTTTTTACTCCAAGCCTTTTAGAATTGGAGTCTCTGCCATTTCTAGTTGATCCGCCAGATTTTTTATGTGCCATATAAATATCCTTTAATTATTTGTTTTCTGTAGATTTTTTAATTGTTTTTTTTTGCCCAATATTAATCTTGTTAATAAGTATTTTAGTTTTGTGTTGCCTGTGACCTCGTTTTGTACCGCTTCTAGTTTTATTTTTGTATCTAAAGGCTAAAACTTTTTTATCTCTTAAATGTGTTTCTACTGTTGCTTCAACTTTTGCACCTTCTATATGTGGCTTACCTAAAGTAATCTTATCTTTGGAGTTTATTAATAGAATGTTATCAAAGGTAACAGCTTCACCAGGATCTTTATCAATTTTATCTATATCGATTGTGTTTCCTTCTGAAGCAATGTATTGCCTGGTGCCTATTTGCATTACTACATACATTTGTATCTCCTTTTAAAATAGATATTCTTTACAGAAATATCTGAATGTATATCTTCTAATATTTCATTTCTTGTGACAAGTGTCTTAAGATAGAAGTATGTTTCTTAATTTAATCATTCTTTTAATCTATAGTTGGACCAGAAGGATTGAGCTTTATTTCAGTCTTTTTTTCTTGATTTTTATCACTATTAATTGATTTATTTTTTTCATCAAGATCGTTTAGATTTTTATTAATTTCTTCTTGTGTTGTATTTTTATCTAATAATTCTATTAATTTATCAGATTCTATAGTTTCAACTTCTATTAATGTTTCTGCTAATAAAATTAGTTTTTCTTTGTTATGAACAATAACTGACTCACATTTAGCTTTAGCCTCATCTACTAAAATTTTAATTTCTTCATCAATTTCTGAGGCAGTTCTTTCAGAATAATCTCTTTGTTCAGAAATATTTTTTCCTAAAAAGATCATGGATTCTCTTTTTCCAAATGTTCTAGTTCCTAATTTTTCGCTCATGCCCCATTGTGTAACCATTTCTTTTGCGATTTGAGTTACTTTACTAATGTCATCGTGTGCGCCAGTTGTTGGTATTCCAAAAATTATTTTTTCTGACACATACCCACCTAATGCCTGAGCCATTGTAGCTTTATAGTAAGCTTGATCGCGTAGTGTACGATCATCTTTAGGTAGCGATCTTGTATAACCACCAGCCATGCCTCTAGGGACAATTGTTACTTTAAAAACTGGATCGGCATCTTCGAGATAATGTCCAACTATAGTGTGCCCAGCTTCATGATAGGCAATTATTTTTTTCTCATCTACGGTCATCATTCTTGATTTTTTTTCTGGACCAGCGATTAATCTATCTACAGATTCATTTAATTCATCCATAGAAATTTTCTTCTTTTTTCTTCTTGCTGTTAGGATTGCGGCTTCATTTAATAAATTTGCTAGATCTGCGCCTGAAAATCCAGGGGTTTGCCTTGCTACAGTTTCCAAAGAAACTATTTTTTCAAATGGCTTTCCCTTAGCATGCACATCTAAAACTGCTTTTCTACCTTTTAAATCAGGTAAATCTAAGGTAACTTGCCTATCAAATCTTCCAGGTCTTATTAGTGCTGGATCTAATACGTCTGGTCTATTAGTTGCAGCAATGACTATTATATTTGTTGTAGACTCAAAGCCATCCATTTCAACTAAAATTTGGTTTAATGTTTGCTCTCTTTCATCGTGAGATCCACCAAGACCAGCACCTCTTTGTCTTCCAACTGCATCGATTTCATCAACAAAAACGATCGCAGGTGCATTTTTTTTTGCTTTATCAAAAAGATCTCTTACTCTGCTGGCACCAACTCCTACAAACATTTCAACAAATTCAGATCCAGATATTGAGAAAAATGGAACTTCAGCTTCTCCAGAAACTGCTTTAGCCAGTAATGTCTTGCCTGTTCCCGGCGATCCAATCAATAATACGCCTCTTGGAATTTTAGCACCTAGAGCAACAAATTTTTGTGGATGCTTTAAAAAATCAACGACCTCTTCTAATTCAGTTTTTGCTTCATCTTGACCAGCAACGTCTTCAAACTTTATAGTAGGTTTTTCTCCGCTTTGCATTCTTGCTTTACTTTTTCCAAATGACATAGCTTGGGAATTTGTTCCTTGAGCTTGCTTCATCATGAAAAGCAATATTCCACCAAATATAAGTAAAGGTAAAAAATTAATAATGATTCCAAAAAAACTACCAAATCCGCCAGGACCTTTTATTTTTACTTCCACTGCGTTATCGGATGTCCCGATTAGAATTTGGTTATCTCTTAGAATCTCTTCTATTGACGAACTTGATTCTTTTCTTGAACGAACTAATCCTGTGTCACCTTTGATTTGTATAAGCAATAAGTTTTCTTCCACTTCTATACTTTTTATTTCACCATTTTTTGCTTGTTCAATTACTTCTGATAATGATATTTCTCTTGAACCTGCATCTGGCTGAAAGTATGAGCCTATAGCTAAAACTAAAGCGATCAAAATAACTCCGTATATAAGAAAATTTCGCATTATAAGAATCCTAAAACTTAATATTTATTTCATAGGTCAGTCTATCAGCTAACAAAGTTATTGTATAGTTTGAGATATTAGCTATATATAAATATGTTTTTAGATACGAGAATCAAATTGATAAATATTAGTTTAGAAAATTCTATTGGTAAAAACAAAGATATTATAGCTGGAGTTGATGAAGTAGGTAAAGGGGCATTGGCTGGTCCAGTTGTAGCTGCTGCTGTTATTTTTAGAAAAAAAAATTTCTCATGGATAAATAGAGTGAATGATTCTAAGTTACTCTCAAAAAATGATAGAAGTGAGTTATCAAAATTAATAAAAGATAATTGCACTTATGGAATAGGAGCTGTTTCAAATCACGTTATTGATCAAGTTGGAATTGAAAAATCAATAGATCTTGCCATGCAGATTGCTATTGACAGGTTATTTATTGAACCAACAATAATTATAATTGATGGCTTTAATAGAAAATTAAATCATAATGGCTTGATAAAAAATTTTATCAAAGGCGACCAAAATTATCTTTCTATTGCTGCTGCAAGTATTATAGCAAAAGTCTACAGAGATAATATTTTGATAAACTTAAGTTCTCATTTTAACTCATATGGATTTGATACTAACGTTGGTTACGGGACCTTCAAGCATATGAGTGCTATTAAAAAATATGGATATACTACATTGCATAGAATGAGCTTTATGCCAATAAAAGCTTTGATAAGAGATAATTATGACTAGACTAAGTTGTCCTAGCCCGGTTATTATTTTATAGATAGTAATTTATTTAATTACATGAATATTTTTATTTAAGGAACGAAATGCCACTTTATTTTTACGATTGCAAAAAATGTTCTAATAATTTTGAAAAATTAATCATGAATGCAAATGCTTTAGTTGCGTGCCCAAAATGCCAATCGACTAAAGTTATAAAATTGATGCCAAATAGCCATTCTTCACTTTCTGAAGCAGAAAAAAGAGCACAACTTAAAAAAGTTGGCAAGGCTCAAGGAGTTGGAAGATCAATTGATAGAAGTTGGGACCCAAAAAAATACCAAGATCACTATTGATCATAATTTTTTAAGTACATACTATTTGTTTTAGTTAGCATTGATTAATAATATATAATGAAATTTTAATTTACGATTTTATATATGCATTTGATAATTATGCAGATTATAAAAATTTTGATAATTGTTTAGTTTGAAATTTATTTAGGAGTACATAATGGGATGGGAACTGTATTTTGTTCTAGCGACAGCTGCGGTAGCGCTTCTTTATGCTGCATTTTTATCAAGAAAAATTGTCGCAGTTGATCCTGGAAATGATGCAATGCAATCTATTGCAATAGCAATCCAAGAAGGCGCAACTTCTTTTTTGAAGCGTGAGTATACAATTTTATCGATATTTGTTGTTGTAGTTGCCTCAGCCTTATTGATATTGATAGATTTAGATATTACAGGTAAATTTGGTGATATTCAATTAGCAAGATTGCAATCTACGCCAGCTTATACAATTGCGTATATTTTTGGTGCTTTTTGTTCAGCCTTGACAGGATATATTGGAATGAGTATAGCTGTTAGAGCTAATGTACGAACTGCTGCAGAAGCAAAAAAAGGACTAAATAGAGCATTGAATGTCGCTTTTTCTTCGGGAACCGTAATGGGAATGGCAGTAGTAGGAATATCTTTAATCGGAATCGTCACACTTTACGGTACGTATCGTTCTGTGCCCGTTCTTGCTGCTTTTGCGTTTGGAGCTTCATCTATTGCTTTGTTTGCAAGAGTTGGTGGAGGAATATTTACTAAAGCTGCTGATGTTGGGGCTGATCTTGTAGGAAAAGTTGAAGCAGGAATTCCAGAAGACGATCCAAGAAACCCAGCTACAATTGCTGATAACGTAGGAGATAATGTAGGAGACGTTGCAGGGATGGGTGCTGATTTATTTGAATCTTATTCTGGATCAATTATTGCTGCAATGTCATTAGTCATTGTCGCAACTGTAGCCTGGCCTGCAGGAGAACGCCCTGATTATCGAATTCTAGGATATTACCCACTTTTAATTATGGGAATTGGCGTTATTTCATCCATCATTGGTACTTTTTTAGTTCGAACAAAAGAAGATGCAAATATGGGAACATTACTATGGGCACTTAGAAAAGGTATTTTTGGCTCAGGTATTTTTGTAGTTATTGCTACTTGGATATTAACTAGTCAATTAGGTTTAGACATGAACCTTGTTTGGGTTGTTATTACTGGATTGGTAGCCGGTAATATTATTGGACTTGCTACAGAATATTATACTGCTTATGAGTATAAGCCTACCCAGAACTTAGCAAAACAAGCTGAAGCGGGCGCTGGCCCACTGATTATTGGGGGACTTTCTCTAGGAATGCTTTCAACAATTATTCCAGTTCTTACATTATGCATTGCAATTGCTATTACATTTAATCTTGCTGGACTATACGGCATAGCCTTGGCCGCAGTTGGCATGCTTTCAACTTTAGGGATTACTTTGGCATCTGATGCTTATGGCCCCGTTGCAGATAATGCAGGTGGAATTGCAGAGCAAGCTGGATTACCTGCAGAAGTTCGAGAAAGAACCGATGCATTGGACTCATTAGGTAATACTACTGCTGCAACAGGAAAAGGTTTTGCGATCGGATCAGCGGTACTAACGTCCTTAGCTTTGATGGCTACTTATACTCAAACTTCTGGTATTAAATCAGTGGACTTACTAGATTATAAAGTTCTAATAGGATTGCTTATTGGATCTCTTATGCCATTTGTGTTTAGTGCTCTTACAATGGGAGCAGTTGGTAAAGCTGCCATGGAAATGGTTGATGAAGTTCGTAGACAATTTAAAGAGATGCCTGGCATTATGAATGGAACTGAAAAGCCTGATTCTAATAGAGCTGTAGACATAGCTACTCAAAGTGCTCTTAGAGAGATGGTAATTCCTGGAATACTTGCAATTACAACTCCAGTTATTGTCGGAGTTGTTTTAAATGCTGAGGCATTAGGTGGCATGCTTATTGGTTCAATTGGGTCAGGTGCTTTATTAGCGTTAATGATGGCTAATTCAGGTGGAGCTTGGGATAATGCAAAGAAATTTATAGAATCAGGTAGTGGCGGTGGCAAAGGCTCTGATGCCCATAAAGCATCAGTAGTGGGGGATACCGTTGGAGACCCATTTAAAGATACTTCTGGTCCTTCGATAAATATTTTGTTAAAATTAATGGCCATTGTTGCGGTAGTTTTTGGTCCTTTGTTTCTGTAGCGTTCCAGCTGTAGATGCCAAGAGACAGTAGCAAGATAATTTTGATATATAGGAGATGATAATTTTGAATGACAAGCAAGTAAAATTCGATGACATAGTATCATTATCAAAAAGAAGAGGAATTGCTTTTCCCTCTTCTGATATCTATGGAGGATTTCAATCCACATGGGACTATGGTTATCTTGGAACTGAAATGAAAAGAAACATCAGAGATTTATGGTGGAAAAATGTTGTTCAAGAGAGGGAAAATGTTTTTGGTATAGAAGCAGCTATTATAACGAATCCATCTGTTTGGGATGCCTCTGGTCACGTTTCTAATTTTACCGATCCATTAGTAGATTGCTTAGATTGCAATGGAAGGTTTAGAGCGGATCATATTATTGACAATACTTGTCCAGAGTGTGGCAGTAAGTCAAATTTTACAGATGAAAGAAATTTTAATCTACTCTTTAAGACTTTTGTAGGACCTGTTGAAGATAATGCAAATGTTGCGTATCTAAGGCCTGAAACAGCTCAAGGAATGTTCGTTAACTTTCTTAATTACCAGAATACTATCAGGCACAAAATTCCATTCGGCATTGCGCAAATTGGTAAATCTTTTAGAAACGAGATTACTCCTGGACAATTTATATTTCGTACTCGTGAATTTGAGCAAATGGAAATGGAATTTTTTTGTCGCCCTGAAGAGTCAGTTAAATTCCACGAATTTTGGAAAAACGAACGATACAACTGGTATATTGAAACTTTAATGATTCCAAAAGATAAACTTCGTATTCGAGATCATGGAAAAGATGAATTATCTCATTATTCAGATGCAACTTCTGATATTGAATTTAATTTTCCATGGGGCTGGGGTGAACTTGAAGGCATTGCACACCGGGGAGATTTTGATTTAACTGCGCATTCAAAGGGATCTGGTAAAAAACTAAATACTTTGGATACAGAAAGCAACACTCATTTTGTACCTCATGTTATTGAACCTGCCGTAGGTGTGGATAGAATTTTATTTGCGATTTTATGTTCAGCATATGACGTTGAAGAGATTGCAGATGGTGAAAAAAGAACGTTATTACATTTACCAGCTGCAATTGCAGCTGTACAAATAGCTATTTTGCCTTTGTCTAAAAAAGAAGAATTAAAGACCATAGCTCAAGGCATTGCAACAGTTTTACGAAAATCTTACAGAGTAGAATATGATGAAACGCAATCTATTGGTAAAAGATATCGTAGGCAAGACGAGATAGGTACTCCATATTGCATTACAGTCGATTTTGATTCTTTAGATGATAATTCGGTGACTATTCGAGACAGAGATACAATGAAACAAGAAAGAATAAATATTACTGCACTTGAAACTTTTTTTAAAAATAGTCTAGGAACTTAAAAATATGGATATTCAAAAAAAACCTTTAAAAATATTGCATACCTCTGATATACATTTAGGTGCATATGATAAAAAAAGCGGTAGATTCTCTAATGAAAAAAAGATGTTACAAGAAGCTCATTTTATTAAAATAATCGATCTTGGTATTGAACACGATGTAGATGCTTTTTTAATACCAGGTGATTTATTTGATAACGCAAGAGTTGATAATGAAACCTTAGAATTATTTGCAAATCAGATTAAGCGACTTGGTGTACCAACGATTGTTTCTCCAGGAAACCATGATCATGTTGGACCAGGATCTGTTTATGATCGAATTGATTTATTTGCAATTGCTGATAATTTATTTGTTATGAGAAATGAATCAGGGGAACCTATTATTATTGATGAATTAAGTTTAAAAATATGGGGTAAGGCGCATACCGAAGAATTACCAGATTTTAGACCATTTTCAAATCCACCCGAACGTGCTTATGATGGCTGGTATATTTGCATGGGGCACGGTCACTATATACATCCTAATGCATTACAGAGACACTCTTTTCATATATCATGTAAAGAAATTTTGGAGCTTAACTGTGATTATGTCGCACTTGGACATTGGGAACAATTTACGCGAGTTGAAGGTGGAGACAAGGCTGTTGCTGCATATTCTGGAGCCCCAGAAAGCCTTGCGTATGAATCTGGAATTGGCGGAAGAGTGCTTATAGTTAATTTGCATCCTCAAAATGGAGTAACCCTAAGCGCAGTGTCAATTAATGGAGAGCCTGTAATTAATCATAAAGATATACCTTATCTATACGCAGATAAAGAATACGAATATACAGCTAATTAAAAAAATTAGCTAGGCATTTTTGCTCTTGCCGCATCTTTATCTTGAAACCATAATGCATCAATTTCAGTATAAATTGCTTGATCCTCTGGGACATCTTCTTCAGCAAATATAGCAGTTACCGGACATGCTGGCTCGCATGCGCCGCAGTCAATGCATTCTTCAGGATCAATGAACAACTTTGTGTCAACGCCCTCTTCAAAATGAATACAATCAACTGGACATACATCAACACATGATTTATCAAGAACTGTCAGGCAAGGAGAAGTAATGACATATGTCATATAAAAACCTTATTTAATATTTAACAATAAAAATATTTTATTAATTCATTTTATTATATACCACACTTAGTAATCACAACCTTTTTTTTTAGTAAATCCTAAAAAAAAAGGTTAGTCATACCTTACTTAATTATTACATTAATAATTTTTTTCCAAATTGATTTAGTTGGCTCTGAAATATCTTCATGTTTATCTTTATTAGATTCATAAATCATAGAAATTTTTTCCATCATATTTCTTATATTTGGTAATATATCTAATGCTAATGAATGATTATTTACTACATCAGGATAGTACTTCTCAATGTCATTTTTAAACTCTTCTATCATTGATTTTCCACTTATTGCATATGATTTAAATTCGTTAGTTATTCCTTTACTATAGAAAAGTATTTCTTCAAGTGTTTTAAATGAAATTTCTATATTTCGTACATTTGTATTCATTGATGTTTTAATAATTTTAAGAAAATCATCAATATTATTTAATTTTTTATTAATGCCACTTGTAGGTTTGATTGCCGGAAATGATAAGCAATAGTGGAGTAAGATGGAGCATAGTTTTTTTTCATCAGTGCTCATAGGAATTGTAATTAATTTATCTTGCAATTTTATATCTTTCTTGATTGTAAATTTACTTTAACAGAACTTTTTTAAGATATTGACCAGTTAAAGATTTTTTTACCTGACTGATTTTTTCGGGAATTCCTTCTGCAATTATCTCACCACCATTTGTGCCTCCAGTTGGACCTAAGTCTAAAACCCAATCTGCATTTTTAATTACATCTAAATGATGTTCGATAATAATTACAGTATTACCTTGATCAACTAATTTTTGGAGTACTTCAAGTAATGCTTTAATGTCTTCTAGTGCCAGGCCAGTAGTTGGTTCATCTAATAAATAAAGTGTATGACCTTTAGTTCTTTTTGATAACTCTGTAGCTAGTTTAATTCTTTGTGCTTCTCCACCTGAAACAGTAGTTGCTGCTTGTCCAAGACGCATATATCCAAGTCCAACATTTTTTAAAGTTTGTAATTTTCTTTTAGGGCCTGGAAATGGATCAAAGAACAATAAAGCTTGATCTACTGTCATTGATAATACATCTGCAATATTTTTACCATTGAATAATATTTCTAGTGCTTCATTATTATATCTTTTACCATTACAAATTTCACAAGGAATTGAAATATCTGGTAAAAATTGCATTTCAATTAAAACATATCCATCACCAGAACATGGTTCGCACCTACCTCCTTTTATGTTAAACGAAAATCTTCCTGGCTTATATCCACGAGCATTAGATTCGGGTAGATTAGCAAACATTTCACGAATGAATGTAAATAATCCAGTATATGTTGCCGGATTTGACCTAGGAGTTCTTCCAATTGGAGACTGATCGATTCTGATAACTTTATTGATATACTCAGCGCCTTCTATGCTGTCGTGTTCACCAATAGATTCATTGGATTTATAAAATTTTTGCCATAGAAATTTTGCTAAAATTTCATTAATTAAAGTTGACTTACCTGAACCTGAAACTCCAGTAATGCACACAAAGCTTTCTAAAGGAATTTTAGCATTAATGTTTTTAAGATTATTTTCTCTAGCTCCTTTAATGATAATCCATTGACCATTTCCTTTTCTTCTAGAAGAAGGCAAGGGTATGCTTTTTTTGCCAGATAAATATTGACCGCTTAGAGAATTCCTTTTTTTCATTAATTGAGCTGGAGTACCATAAGCAACAATATTGCCCCCATTTTCTCCAGCTTCTGGTCCTAATTCAACTATGTAATCGGCAGTTCGAATCATTGCTTCATCATGTTCAACTACAATAACTGTGTTACCTAAATCACGTAATTTTTTTAACGTATGAATTAATTTTTCACTATCTGCTGAATGTAATCCGATTGATGGTTCGTCGCAAACATACAAGACTCCAGTAAGCGCAGAACCAATTTGTGTAGCAAGTCTAATTCTTTGACTTTCTCCACCTGCTAATGTAGATGATTCTCTGTCTAAAGTAAGGTAATCAAGTCCAACATTTAATAAAAAAGATAATCTGTGTTCAAGTTCAATAAGAATTTGATGGGATATTTCTTTTTCAGTAATAGTGAGTATTTTGGGTTTTTTTAAATAAGCGATCCATTCTAGTCCTTCTACTACAGACATAGCTGCTACCATTCCAATATTTTTTCCAGCTATTTCGATGCTTAGTGCTTCTTTTTTTAATCTTAATCCTAAGCAAGCTGGACATTGTTTTGAAATCATAAATTTTTCAAGTAAAAGGCGATCTCCTTCAGCTTCCTTATAACGTCTTTCTAAGTGTGCAATTATACCTTCCCAAATGAAACTATAATTTCTTATGCCGCCCCTCCTTCTTTTATAGGCAATATCAATACGATTTTTTGTATTCCCATACATAAGTATTTTAAAATTTTCTTTTGTAAATGATTTCAGAGAATCATTTATTGTAAAACCAAAAAATTTCCCTACAGCAGAAATTCTTTGCTGCATATAACTATTGTTCATAGTTATGCCTCTTATTCCTTTAATACCACCATCAGAGATTGATAAACTATCATCAGGAATAAGCATATTTGGTTCTAAAATCATTTGTTTTCCTAGTCCAGAACATTTACTACATGCTCCATGCGGACTATTAAATGAGAAATTTCTAGGTTCTATTTGTGCCACTGAGTACAAAGCTTGCTTGCATTTTATACAAGCATAATTTTCACTATAAAAAAATTCTTCATTTGTGTCTTGAAGATATTTCATAGTACCATTTCCTAATTTTAAAGCTTGCTCCACTGAGTCAGAAATTCTTGCAGATGAATCAGGGCTTATTTTAAGAGGAATTTGTACTCTGTCAACAATAATTTCAATGTCATGCCATTTGTATCTATCAAGTTCTATGTTTTCATCGATCTCTCTAATTTGGTTATTGATTCTCACTCTAATAAAACCAGATTTTTTTATATTTTCTAACAGTTGTTTATGTTCACCTCGTTTATGAATAATAATAGGCGCAAGTATACTACCCTTAGTTCCTCGTTTAAATTTAATTATTTGATCTACGATATCTTGTTTTGATAATTTTTTAATGGGCACATTGCAGGTAGGACAATAAGCTTGACCAACTCTTGCAAATAATAATCTTAGGTAATCATAGATTTCAGTAACTGTCGCAACAGTTGATCGTGGATTTTTAGATACGCCTTTTTGATCTATGGAAATGGCAGGAGAAAGTCCTTCTATGCTGTCAACATTTGGCTTTTCCATTAATCCTAAAAATTGTCTTGCGTATGCAGACAATGATTCAACGTATCTTCTTTGACCTTCAGCATAAATTGTATCAAATGCTAAAGATGATTTACCTGACCCTGAAACACCTGTGATTACTGACAATTTATTATGTGGTATATCTATATTTACATTTTTAAGATTGTGCTCTTTGGCACCTTTAATGATTATTTTTTTTTGAGGCATACTATTTTTTTCTTTAGCAGAATATTATAATTCATGTTCATCCTCTGCAATGGGTTGATTTAATTAGTTTGTTAATTGTGAATAATAAGAAAGCTAGGTGTCGTATGAAAGCATTAGATGGCATGAGAGTTATTGAACTGTCTCAGTACGAAGCAGGGCCTAGTTGTTGTCAATTATTAGCATGGCTCGGGGCAGAGGTTATAAAAGTTGAACAACCTGGAGGAGAGCCAGGCAGGCATGTGCTAGGCGATGGCTCATATAATGAACAATATTTTTATAACTATAATAGTAATAAAAAAAATATAGTAATTGATTTAAAGAATAAAAAAGGAAAAGAAGTTTTATTAAAATTAATTAACGGAGCTGATGTTATTGTTGAAAATCTTGGTCCAGGAATAATGGAGCAATATGATCTTGATTATGAAAATATTGTTAAACAAAATCCTGAAATAATTTATGCACGAATTAAGGGATTTGGTTTATCTGGGCCATTATCTAATTATAAATCCTTTGATCCCCTTGCCCAGGCAGCCGCTGCACTTTTTTCTTTAACTGGAGAAGTTGATCGTGGCAAACCAATGCGTTCTGGAGGAACATTTGCTGACACATCAGCTGGAATGATGGCTGCATTAGCAGTAACTGCTGCTTTTGTTCAAAAATTACAAAATAATATAGGGCAACATATAGAAATTTCAATGCAAGAAACTTCACTTCAGTTTATCAAAACTGTTGGAGTACTTGAAGGTCAATGGGGAACTGGAGTTACAAATAGAAGAGGTTCTGGAGCTGGTGCTCCCAATGATATGTTTGCTTGTCAACCAGGTGGTCTTAATGATTATATTTACATGCTCATTGGCAATTCTCAAATGTGGGATTTGTTATGTACTACTATTAATAGAATTGACTTATTAACTGACAGTAAATTCATGACAAATGATTTGCGAAAAAGAAATTCTGATTTGTTGCATGTAGAACTTGAGAAATGGACACTTCAAAAAGATAAATTTGAAGCAATGAATATTCTTGGTAAAGCGGGAATACCATGTTCGGCGATCTATGATACAAAAGATATATTTAACGATAAGCATCTTCAAGAACGTAAATTTATTAAACGATTAGATAAAGATGGCAAACAATATGATTTACTTGGCCAACCTTTTAAATTGTCAAAATCTGAAGTTGATATTGAATTAGCATCTGAATTAGGAGAACAATCTAAAGAAATATTACGTGATATACTCAAACTTGATGAAAATGACATAAACGATTTATTAAGTTCAAAAGCAATACAATAGGAATGGGAGATAAAATTGTCAAATATTACAGGCGCTGAAGCGATAGCAATTTGTTTAAAAAAACAAAATGTGAAATTTGTTTTTGGAATTGTAGGGGTTCCTGTTACTGCTATTGCAGAAGCACTTCAAAAACACGATGTTAAATTTATTGCAATGAGAAATGAACAAGCTGCTTCCTATGCTGCTCAAGCAGCTTCGTATCTTATTGGTTCGCCTCAGGGATGCTTAGTTGTATCTGGTCCGGGAGTCACTAATGCTATATCTGGCCTTGCCAATGCAAAAATTAATAAATGGCCCATGTTTCTTATTGGAGGAGCATCTCCTTCATTTCAAAGCAAAATGGGAGCATTTCAAGAGGAAAAGCAATTGGAATCTGTTTCTCCATTTGTAAAATTTTATGCCAGCATAGATAGCATTGAAAGGATTCCATTTTATATCGAAAAAGCAATTCGAACTTCCTTATTCGGCGAACCTGGACCAACATATTTAGATATTTCTTCAGATATCATTGACGACGAAGTTGACGAAGATCTTATTAAAATGATGCCTGAGTTAGCAGAGATACCAAAATCACAAGCTGATGATGAGATGATTCAAAAAGCAGTTAATTTGTTAAAGAAAGCTAAAAAACCACTAATTATTGTAGGCAAAGGTATGGCTTGGGCAAGAGCTGAAAATGAATTAAGAGAATTAGTAGATTTGCTAGGCATGCCATTTCTTCCTACTCCTATGGGCAAGGGAGTCGTAGATGACAGTCATGAATTAAATGTAAGTCCTGCAAGAACATTGGCATTGCGAGAAGCAGATACGATATTACTTTTGGGAGCACGTTTAAATTGGATGTTACATTTTGGTAAACCGCCTCGATTTAAAAGTGATGTTAAAATAATTCAAGTTGATATTTCTGCAGAAGATATTGGCAACAATATACCTACTGAAATTGCACTTCTTGGAGATGGGGTTAATGTTATTAAGCAACTTATATCAACTATAAAAGGTAAGAATATTTCATTTAATAAGCAATCTGCATGGTTTACTGAGCTTGAAGAAAAAATTTTATTAAATAAAGATCAAATTGATAGCATGCTATCTGATAATTCAGAAAAAATGAACTATTATCATGCGTTTTCTATCATAAAAAATTTATTACCTGATGATGCAATAGTTGTCAGCGAAGGTGCCAATACCATGGACATCGGTAGAACGCAGATGACTCATTCATTGCCTAGGAAACGGTTAGATGCAGGAACGCATGGAACTATGGGCGTTGGTCTTGGATTTGCTATTGCAGCAGCATTAGTTGAACCAGGCAAACGAGTTGTTGCCGTTGAAGGTGATTCAGCTTTTGGTTTCTCAGGCATGGAAGTAGACACTGCTTGCAGGTATGATTTGCCAATTATTTTTATTATTTTTAATAATGGTGGCATTGGTAGTGGATTCGATAATAAAAGAGATAAAAAAGGTATAAAAAATGTGAGTGCTCTTTCACATACTGCTCACTATGAAGTAATGGCTGAAGCTTTTGGTGGAGATGGTTATTTTGTTAAAACTATGGATGAATTTCAGAATGCATTTTCTACGGCTTTATCAAAAAATAATACAGCTGTTATTAACGTTTTAATTGATCCAATGGCTGATAGAAAAAAACAAGAATTTGCTTGGAACCGTAGAGATAAAATGGATTAATAAATTGCATTAGAATGGAATTACTATGAATAATAAAAATATAAAAAGTGTCAAAGAAAAATTATTAAATAAAGATTTTATGCCTATGCCAGGAATATTTGACATGATTTCAGCAAAAGTCGCTGATCAATTTAATTTTGACTGTCTGTATATGACTGGATATGGAGCTGTTTCTTCTTTGCTTGGATTGCCTGATGCTGGGCTAGCAACCTATACAGATATGGTTGGCAGAGTACGCCAAATTACTACTATTACTAACACGCCATTAATTGCTGATGCTGATACTGGGTATGGCGGATTATTAAATGTCGAACATACTGTACATGGATACGAAGATGCTGGTGCAATTGGATTGCAATTAGAAGATCAAGAATTTCCAAAAAAATGTGGACATGTGGATGCCAAAAGACCAATTATTTCTTTAGAAGATGCGGTAAATAAAATTAAAGTTGCTGTTGCAAGTAGATCATCTGATGATTTTTTAATTGTTGCTAGAACCGATGCTTATTCTGATTATGGTTTTAAAGAAGCAATGAATAGAGCAGCTGCATATGACAAAGCTGGAGCAGACCTTTTATTTATAGAAGGACCTGAGTCTATAAATGAAATGAGAGAAATTACAAGAAGCTTTGATAAGCCAATTTTAGTTAATATGGCTGATGGAGGCAGAACTCCTATTTTATCCGCTGATGATTTAAAAGACATAGGATTTGCTGCAGCAATTTTTCCTGCTACTGGTTTTTTAGCTGCCGGAGAAGCATTGAGACTTTCATATCAACATATTTATAAAAATGGTTCAAGTAAAAATCTTTCTGTACCAATGCATGATTTTAAAAAGTTTAGTGATTTAATGGGATTTGATCATGTTGCTGATTTTGAAAAAAAATGGAGCAAGAATTAATATTCTTCAAATAAAAGACCCATGCCATCTATTCTGTCATTAATGCCTAATCCACGAAGCGTATGCCAAGCATTAGCAATATTAATAGGTATTACTGGTATTCCTATTTGTTTTTCAAATGTTGGAAAAATATCTACTGTTGACAAGTTCGTGCCTACTTGAACAATTGCATCTGTTTTACTTAGATCAATTGATTCTAGTGCTTTAAAAATATCTTTTCTTGGTGTATGGGCAATTGATGTTGCAGTATCACACCTTAGTCCAATTATATCTATGATATTATAGCCAACATCTTTAAAGAACATGTCTACATTTTCATCACCTACAGGTTGATAAGGAGTAATTACAGTAATATTTTTGGTTCCAAGTTTTTGTAAAGCTGCATCGCATGCTTCTGCTCCAGTAAATAATGGTAGGTCTCCAATCTGCTCTTTAGTATTTTTAATAAATTCTTCATTGCCTTCTATTCCGCCCCAAAATGTTTCAGCGCTCATGCCCATCATAATTGCTGTTGGTTCACAGGTAAGAATGTCACGAATGGACACAGGTATTTGTTGTCTAATTAATTCTAGGAAATTAATAAATGCATCATCAGATTGTAAATTTGGAGCTTCAACAAAAAATCTTCCTGGATGCCATGTTACTCCAGGCACATTAATTTTTTGCAAATCGTATTCAACTGCTGTATTTGTAGAAGGAATAATTACTCCTATACGTGCACGATTGCCAATGTAATTTTCCATTGTTATTCCAGAATAAGGACTCACCATAATTTCTCCTAATCTAATTTATATTTTATTATATCTGCTTATCGAGATTATTTATGTAATACAAAGTATCTTTTAATGAAACAACATCAGCATATTTATTATTCATTTCAAATAAACTTAATTCATGCGACTCTAATGTTCTGTCTCCAACGCATTCTTTTACTATTAATGGAATAAAATTAAAACTAATACAATCAACTACGCTTGCTCTAACGCAACCTGAAGTAGTACAGCCTGCTATGATTACTGTATCAATTGATTGATCATTTAATTTTAGTTCAAGGCTTGTATCAAAGAATGCCGAGGCTTGTTTTTTTTCAATTATTGTTTCAGATTGCATCGGAGTTAAGTTATTGACAATTTGACTGAAATTTGAATCAGCTGTGTGATCGAGAAGCGCAGGTGCTTTTTTTGCAAACAATAGATCTTTATCTTGTTTTGGATCTAATACAACTTTTGTAAAAAAAATAGGCACTGATTGATTTCTGCATTGAATTAATAACTTTTCAGTGTTATTAATTGCAGCATTAATATTACCACCACCAAGAATTTTTGGATCTGCAAAACTATTTGTGAAATCTACTATAAGTAGGCATGGTTGTTTACCAAACCCTAGCTCGTTTCCAAAATTTTGTTGAGAAAAAATTTCTCTATTCATTATATATTATCCTAATTATTTAATCTCTCGAGCTCGTTTAAGTGCATTAAACATTGATGACTCTAATAGATATTCTCTTGTTTTATTTGGATTTTTAATAATTTCGAGCCACTCGATATTTCTGTTAACTTGGTCTGAAGCTTTTGTTGCCATAAGCATCTTTCTGTTACGTTCAGTACTTTTTTGCACATATTCAACTGCAATGGTCTTACGCTGTCTTTCATAAAGATCAAATAGTTCTGTGTCGTTAGTCTTATTACTTATAATAATTTTTTCAGCAAGATTCCATGCATCATGAATACCACCATTCATCCCCATTCCACCTAAGGGATTATTAATATGAGCAGCATCACCAGCAAGAAAAATATTTCCATGCCTATATCTCGCTGCTACGCGTTGATGAACTCTATATATGGACTTATGAAGAATTTCATAATCATCGTCTTGGTGTAATAATTTTTGTAACTGCGTATTTGCTGCAATATCTGACATAAGTTCTTGATCAGATCTATCTTCATACATTGGAAATAATACTCTCCAATAATTTTTGTTACGTAATAACACTAACCATTCGGATGGATCGCTTACATAGTTAATTTCACTAAGATTTTCCATGTGGTTTTCAAAATGGAATGGAGTTGTGATGACCCAAAATTTTTCAGGAATTGTGAATCCCTCAAATTCAATAGCCAATGATTTTCTGATTACGCTGTCAGCACCATCAGAAGCGATTAAAAATTTTCCTTCTAAAGTTTTTTCACCTTCTGGTCCCCATGTCAAGACCTTGACAATGTCATCATCTTGCCTTGCTCCAATAACTTGATGTTCAAATAAAACATTTACATTTGAATAATTTGTAAATTTAGCATAAATTTTTTCAACTAATTGCCATTGTTCAATTTGCACGCGAAATGGAAAAGGAGTTATGTCGCTTAATATAGATAAATCAAATACAGCAATTGGACCTTTAGTTCTATCTCGAAATTGCCAAAAAGGTGCAACAAGACCATCCTTAATAAGTTCATCTGTCATTCCTAATTCATCAAGCATTTCAAGAGTTGGAGGATGAAAAGTAGAGGCTCGTAAATCTCTTGGAAATGTTTTTCCTTTTTCTAATACTGTGACATTAACTCCATTTTGTGCAAGTTTTAGAGCAGCAACCATTCCAACTGGACCAGCACCTGCAATAATAACATTTTCATTTTTCATATACTAATCGTTCACTGGCTATATATTTTTTACATGTTCTATATTAGCTTAATTATACGCAATATTTAATTTATTGCATGTATAATATTTATTGAGAAGGGGTTTTCTATGAGTTACATATATTCACCAATTTCTGAAAGACAACCACTAGTATTGCCAAACAATAACTCTCTTGCATTAATTATTACTTTTAATTTAGAACATTGGGATATGACGAAAGACTCTGATGAACCTTATTATGCAGGTGGACCACCCGTAATTCCTGATTCACTTCCAGGTAGAGTACTCGATGTTCCTAATTATAGCTGGAGAGAATATGGTCAACGCGTAGGTATTTGGCGAATGATTGATGTGATGGATGAACTTAAGGCACCAGCGAGTTGCACTATGAATGCAAAAACTGCTCTCGTCAGAAAACAGATGGTCGACGCAGCTAAAAAACGTAATTGGGAATTAGTTGCTCATAATTATGAACAAGGTGACTTACTTCCAAATTATTTTAATGACATCGATTCTGAACGTAAATTAATAAAAGAAACACTTGCAGTATATAAGGATGCAGTAGGACGCCCGGCAAAAGGATGGCTATCTTCTTCACTACGTAGTACGGAAAATACTCCAGATATACTTGCTGAAGAAGGTCTTTTATTTCTAACTGATTATATGAATGATGATCAGCCATATTTAATGCAAACGAAATCTAAGCCTCTTGTAAGTATCCCTTACTCAGTTGAAATGAACGATTTTACTTTATTTCATAGAAGAGGCATGACTACTTCTGAAGTGCTGAGTTCTTACAAAGAACAGTTTGATGTATTACTTGAAGAAGGAAAATCTTCGGGGAGAATTATGAATATTGGAATGCACCCACATATATCTGGTCATCCATATCGTATTAGAGCACTAAGAGAATTTATTAAATATGCGCAGCAAGCAACTGGAGTATGGTGGACTACTAGAGAAGAAATTGCAGAATGGTATATTAATATTGCGCAAGATCATTTTAAGCAATAATTAGGATTATTATAGTCATGGTAGTTGAGATATTTTCCAATTCTAAACAAGCTATTTCAGTCGTGAATAGCAATTCTTCAATAATGTTTGGTGGGTTTGTTTCTGCTGGTTCGCCAAGTAATCTCATAATAGCTTTACATAATGATGGAATACAAAATCTCACTGCTATTGCAAATAATATTGGCCTAGGTGATAAATTAGATATGCTTTGTGAGCATAAACAAATTGCAAAAGTGATAGCAACTTTTGCAATACGTGCCTCTGGTGACAGAAAAAGTAATTTTGAAGAACAATATCATAGAGGAGAAGTGGAATTAGAGTTAATACCACAGGGAACATTTGCTGAACGTATTCGTGCAGGCGGAGCTGGCATCGGTGGTTTTTTGACACCTACAGGAGTAGGCACAGTAGTTGCAGAGAATAAAGAAGTTATAAGGCATAATGAAAAAGATTATTTATTAGAACTTCCTCTTCGTGCTGATTTTGCGTTTATAAAA
>Ga0302127_10000623_pt1 | contig 19949 bp, 17 predicted proteins | sample CB4_SCM_MG_FD_204452 | JGI IMG/M metagenome (GOLD analysis project Ga0302127, IMG submission 204452) | Marine microbial communities from Western Arctic Ocean, Canada - CB4_SCM | ecosystem: Environmental > Aquatic > Marine > Oceanic | place: Canada: Western Arctic Ocean | collected 2017-09-24
GGATGGCACCGCTGACTGGCTGACCCGGCGTCTCGGGGTCGAACCCGCCCAAGAGCTCAACCGGTTGCCCGAACTCGAGGACGTCGGATTCTTGGTTCGACAATCGGGCGCCGAGGGCACGTTGGCCACCGAAGAAGTGACGTTGCTGACACGATCGCTCCGTTTCGCAAAGAAGTCAGCCGACGACGTGATGGTCCCGCGGATCGATGTGCATGCGCTCGACGCCGATGCATCGGTTGACGATCTGGTCGCGCTCAGTGCTTCGACGGGCAATTCTCGCTTCCCGGTCGTGCGCGGAGACCTCGACAGCGTGGTGGGTGTTGTCCACGTGAAGGCTGCGTTGGCTATCGAGCCCGACGAGCGCGCGGTCACTCCGGTCACCGCAGTCATGCGAGACGTCCTGGCCGTTCCCGAGAGTCGGGACCTTGCATCGATCATGGTTGACATGCGTACCCGCCGGCTACCGCTGGCAGTCGTCGTTGACGAACATGGGGGGACAGCGGGCATGGTGACGCTCGAAGATTTGCTCGAGGAGATTGTCGGCGAAATCGATGACGAGTATGACGACATCACCGAACGCACCGTGGTCGAAGATGAGGGCATCTTCGTGTTGTCCGGTGGCATGCACCACGATGAGGTTCGCGATGCATGCGGGTTCGAGTACCCCGATGGGAACTACGAAACACTGGCCGGCTTTGTGCTGGAACGTCTGCAGCGCGTCCCTGTCGCAGGCGAGATGTTTCGCCACGCCGGCTGGCGGGTCGAGGTTGTCGAGATGGATCAGCGACGCGTCGAGACCCTGCGGCTCCACGAGCCCTGGGAATCGGTGCAGGATCGGCTCCGACGACGGCAGGCGAGCTCGTGAACCCGGTTCTCGCGATGTTGATCGCCGTTGTGCTGTTGTTGTTGAACGCCTTGTTCGTGGCGGCCGAGTTTGCGTTGATCGCCGCCCGGCGGACACGAGTCGAGCACATGGTGGCGACGGGGGAGCGCGGCGCAAAGGCTGCGCTCGCTGCCATGCAGAACATCCCACTGACACTCTCAGGTGCACAGTTCGGAATCACCTTGGCCAGCCTGGGCCTGGGGCTCATTGCCGAGCCGGCAGTGGCCAACGTGTTGGAGTCGGCGATCGAGCCGTTGATCGATGTTCCGAGCGGGCTTCTCCATGGCATCTCGTTCGCGATCGCTTTGGTTGTCGTGGTGTTTTTGCACATGGTGATCGGCGAGATGGTGCCGAAGAACATCGCATTGGCCGAGGCCGAAAAGACGGTGTTGTGGGTATCGCCGGCTCACGGGCTGTTTGTCATGGTGTTCAGGCCAGTCGTTCGGATGCTCAACGGGATGGCTTCGCTGCTGCTCAAGCCGTTCCACATCGAACAGGTCGAGGAACTGGGCACGGCCCACACCGCACAAGAACTCGTGACGATGATTGACGCGTCGGCGGGCGAGGGTCTGATCGACGAGGCCAACCGAGAACTGCTGTCGGGCGCACTCGGGTTTACCAGCCGTGAGGTTGGGACCTTCATGGTGCCGTGGGTTGACGTGGTGACCGCAGAGCGAAACGCGAGCGTCGTGGAGGTCAGTTCGTTGGCTGCTGCCAGTGGGCACACGCGCTTGCCCATCGTGTCCGGTGCCACGGTCCTGGGGTTCGTTCACGCCAAGGACCTCTTGTACGTCGACAACGGAGATCGCCAGCGCCCGGTTCGCCAGGAGCTGGTCCGCCGGATGCTGGTCGTGCCCTCAACTCGCGGCGTGAGCGATCTGCTCTTTGCGATGCGCCGTTCTCAGATCCATTTCGCACTCGTCCGAGATGGTGAAACCGAAGCTGGAATCATCACGCTCGAAGACATTCTCGAGTCGATCGTCGGTGACATCATCGACGAGACCGACCGCACCCGGGGTGCCGAGCGGGCTGGCTGACAAGATCATCTTCACCGGTGCCTGTCCTGGGGCTATGGGCGGCGACAGTCGGTTTTGATGTACAAGCTTGCGCGTTGTCAGGCGCCGATCGCGTGGTATCCGCCGTCAACGTGCACCATCTCGCCGGTGGTCTGGGGGAACCAATCTGACAACATCGCGACGCATGCCTTTGCCACCGCGGTGGAGTCGTTGACATCCCAGCCCAGCGGGGCTCGGACGTCCCACGCATCCTCGAATTCCTTGAACCCCGGAATGGATTTCGCGGCCATGGTTCGGATTGGGCCTGCAGCCACCAGGTTGACGCGGATTTGTTGGTCGCCGAGTGCTCGGGCCAGATAGCGAGACGCCGACTCGAGTGCGGCCTTTGCGACCCCCATCCAGTTGTAGGCGGGCCACGCGACGCGGGCATCGAAGTCGAGGCCGACGATGGAGCCGCCGTTGGTCATCAACGGTGCCACCACGTCGGCGACGGTTTTGAGCGAGAAGGCTGAGATGTCGAACCCGACGGAGATTTCGTCCCACTTTGCGGCCATGAAGTCCTCGCCAAGCCCGACCTCGGGCATGAAACCAATGGCGTGCAATGCGCCGTCGACGCGGCCCCATTTGGCCGCGAGGTGATCTCGGACGGCGGTTACATGGCCGGGCTGGGTGACGTCGAGTTCGAGCACTTCAACGTCACTTGAGAGCTTGCGTGCGGTGCGTTGGGTCAGCCGGAGCGCGCGTCCAGCGCCGGTGAGAACGATCTCGGCGCCCTCATCAAGGGCCATCTGGGCCACGCCGTAGGCGAGGCTGGCATCGGTCAGCACACCGGTGATGAGCAGGCGCTTGCCGTCAAGAAGACCCATGGTGACTCCAGGCATTGTCGTGATCGGGATGGCCCGACGTTACCCGGACGTGGCTTTGGACCTCGCGACGCTGAACCTGGTTACCGCTCACCAATGGTCGTTGCGGACCCGAGCGCGGTACCGTCCCCCGCATGGAAATCGGGATCGTTGGTGGAACTGGGCCGGCAGGACTTGGATTGGCGACGCGACTTGCGTCGGTCGGGTTCGACATCACGGTGGGGTCGAGGTCTGCGGTCCGGTCCGCTGAGCTTGTCGACGCGGTTCTCGAACAACACCCCTCCCACACCCTTGAGATCAGTGGCATGACCAACGCTCAGGCTGCGCTGGCCGACATCGTTGTACTGGCGACGCCTTGGGATTCCTGCGCCCCGATGGCGTCAGACCTGAGTCCGCGACTCCGCGGCAAGCTTGTTATCTGCATGGCGAACGCCCTGGCGCGCGTCGGCAAGGAATTCCACGCGCTGTATCCGCCCCGTGGGTCCATCGCTGCCGACGTTCAGGCAGCTATCCCCGCATCTCGCGTCGCTATGGCGTTTCAACATCTTCCGGCAAAGGAACTGGGCGAGATCGACACGCCGATGATGGGCGATGTGCTGGTCTGCGCCGACAGGCAAGAGGCCATCGACGAAACCATCGAGATCTCCGAGCGCATGACGAACCTTCGTGGCCTCGATGCCGGGAGCCTCGCCAACGCAGCTCCGGTCGAAGCATTCACTGCGGTCTTGATGCAGCTGAACCGCGCGTACAAAACCCGGTCCTCGGTGCGGATCACCGGGTTGGAGAAGTCCGACGGTTGAAGCAGCCGGGACTATGAGAGCACGGAGTACAGTCGCGATGGTGCTGACCCCTTCCCCGAACGAGTCTCGATGAGCAGCGGGCCCGTACGGCTCTATGACACCGCGCGTGGCGAGGTGGTGCCCTTCGAACCCGGACCCATCGTCACGATGTACACGTGCGGGATCACCCCGTACGACGCGACACATCTCGGCCACGCCGCCGCGTACGTTGGCTACGACATCCTGCAACGGCGACTACGCGACCTTGGGCACGAGACCCGTTGTGTGCGCAACGTGACCGACGTTGACGACGACATTCTGCGCAAGGCGCGCGACTTGGGTGTCCACTATCTGGACCTGGCCGCCGCCGAGACCACCCGATTCGACAACGACATGGTCGCACTCGCGATGGTCCCTTCGTGGACCGAGCCTCGGGCCACCTCGGCCATTGCCGACATCCGCAAGTTCATTGGGCTGGTACTGGACAACGGGCACGCATATGAGGCCGGGGGAGCGGTGTATTTCGACGTTTCGTCGTTCGAGGACTTTGGGTCTATCAGCGGCTACGACCGCGAGACGATGCTCGAGTTGGCAGCAGAACGAGGCGGCAATCCCACCGATACCAACAAGCGCGACCCTCTCGACTTCATTCTGTGGCAGCCGTCGGCACCCGACGAGCCCGCCTGGGAGACCAAGTGGGGTCCCGGCCGGCCTGGCTGGCACATCGAATGTTCCACCCTTGCCATGCGAGACCTCGAGACGTCGACCATCGATCTGCACGGCGGTGGTGCCGACCTGATCTTCCCGCACCATGAGTGCGAGCGGGCTCAGTCCGAAGCAGCGACCGGACAGCCCTTCGCTCAGCATTGGATGCACCAGGCCATGGTGCGCATGGATGGCGAGAAGATGTCGAAGTCGCTGGGAAACCTCGTCTTCGTCTCGGAGTTACGCAAGGTTTATGACCCGCGGGTCATCCGCCTCGGCATCGTCGGGTTCCACTACCGAGACTCGTGGGAGTGGAACGAACAGATCATGCCTGATGCCGCGGCCCGCCTCGATCGATGGATTGCAGCTGGACCCGGTACGGGTGGGCTCGACGAAGTCCGGGCGTGCCTCGACGACGACCTTGATTCCCCGGGGGCAGTGCAGGCAATCGACACCGCTGTTGCCGGCGGCCATGGCGTGTCCGAGGCGGCCATGCTGTTGGGGATCGACACGGGACCCGAGATCTCTTTGGATCTGCCCGACGTCTGACCCGAAGCGAAGTTGGCCGGCGCTATACACCGGTGCCAATGACCCGGCCGGCGTTGACCCCGCGTCGAGGTGCGAAGCTGGAACTCCACCAGAAGCCATGTCCCCAGGACGTACACTCGGGCGCCATGAGTGACATCACGGTCTTGCTTCCTGACGGCTCACAACGTTCGCTGCCCGAGGGTTCCACTGCCGCCGACCTGGCCGCCGACATCGGCCCGGGTCTGGCGAAGGCAGCACTCATTGCTGAGGTTGACGGCATCCAGGTCGATCTCGATGTGCCGTTGGCCGACGGCGCCGCGGTGTCGCTGGTGACGGCACAGTCCAACCAGGGCGTGTTCACGTTGCGGCACTCCACGGCGCACGTATTGGCTCAAGCGGTGCTGGAAATTTATCCGGGGGCAACATTTGCCATTGGGCCACCGATCGAGAACGGCTTCTACTACGACTTCGAGTTGCCCGATGGTCAGACGCTGAGCGATGAGAGCCTCGAGTCTGTGGAAGCCAAGATGCGCGAGATCATCGCAGCTGATCAGCCCTTCATCCGCGGCGAGACCAATGCAGCGGAGGCGGCGGTGCTGTTCGCCGACCACCCATATAAGCGCGAGATCATCGAAGTTGCCGACGCGTCAGAACTCGCCGGGTCGAATGTCATCAGCTTCTATCGCAACAGCGACATCTTCATCGACCTGTGTCGGGGTCCCCATGTGCCGAGTACGGGCAAGCTCGAGCACTTCAAGCTGATGCACGTCGCCGGCGCCTACTGGCGCGGCGACGAGAAACGCCCGATGTTGCAGCGCATCTACGGCACCGCATGGGCGTCGAAGAAGGAGCTCAAGGCTCACCTGCATCGCCTTGAAGAGGCCGCCAAGCGTGACCATCGCAAGCTGGCCAAAGAACTCGACCTGTTGAGTTTCCCGTCTGAGCTCGGCGGTGGTCTCGCGGTCTGGCACCCCAAGGGTGCCAAGGTGCGCAAGATCATGGAGGACTACAGCCGCGATCGTCACGAGGCGGGTGGCTACGACTTCGTGTACACGCCGCATTTGGCCAACGCGAAACTGTTCGAGACCAGCGGCCACCTCGATTTCTACGCCGATGGCATGTACCCGCCCATGGAGATGGACAACGGCGAGTACTACCCGAAGCCCATGAACTGCCCGATGCATTGCCTGATTTTCAAGGGCGGTACCCGCAGCTACCGAGACCTGCCATTACGGCTGTTCGAGTTGGGCACGGTCTACCGCTACGAACGCGCAGGGACGCTGCATGGGCTGATGCGGATCCGCGGTTTTACCCAGGACGATTCGCACATCTATGTCTCCGAAGAGGGCATGGCCGACGAGTTCGCCAATCTCCTCGACTTTGTGCTGTCAGTCCTGCGTGCGTTCGGCTTCGACGAGTTCACCTTCAACCTGTCGACCCGCGACCCGGACAAGTCGGTCGGCTCCGACGAGATTTGGGAGATGGCGACGGCTTCGTTGCGCGAAGCGCTCGAGCGTCACGGTCTGGACTATGAGGTCAAAGAGGGCGACGCTGCGTTCTACGGTCCCAAGATCGATATCGATGTCCGCGATGCGATTGGCCGTTCGTGGCAGCTCTCCACAATCCAGGCCGACTTTCAGCTTCCCGAACGCTTCGACTTGCACTACGTCGCTGCCACGGGAGACCGGAAGCGTCCGGTCATGATTCACCGTGCGTTGATGGGGTCGATCGAACGGTTCTTCGGAGTGCTGCTCGAGCACTATACCGGGGCATTCCCGGTCTGGCTGGCGCCCATACAAGCCTCGGTTCTGCCGGTGGCCGAAGACCACGAACCCTATGCGCGGTCAGTTGTCGAACGACTTCAGAATGAGGGCATCCGGGTCGAGTTCAGTCGAGCCGACAACCCCTTGGGCAAGCGAATTCGCGATGCGAAGACGCAGAAGCATCCCTATGTCTTGGTGGTCGGCTCAGACGATGTCGACAACGCCACACTCGGGGTCAATCCTCGAGGTGGCGAGGTGGAGCGCGACGTTGCTGCCGATGCCTTCATCGAGCGCCTGCTGGCCGAGATCGACGCGAGGTCGTGACCGACGGGCTCCAACGGCTCTGGGCGGGCTGGCGTAGTGCCTACGTGTCTGGGGGCGAGACCCGGCCCATTCCGGAGGGCGAGGGGACGATCTTTGAGCGGATCCTCTCGAGCGGACTGCCCGACGAGGAGACCTATGTGCTTGCACGGGGCCAATCGTGCGCTGCGCTCTTGAACGTGTACCCCTATGGCACCGGGCATTTGATGGTGATGCCGCAGCGAGCGGCGCCGGACCTGTTGGACCTGTCAGACGAAACTCACGCTGAATTGTGGGCGATGGTCCGCGCTGCCGTGGGTGCGATTCATGGGGCCTTCAGCCCCGATGGCGTCAACGTCGGCGCCAATCTCGGTCGCGCCGCCGGCGCAAGCATCCCGGATCATCTGCACGTGCATTGCTTGCCCCGGTGGACAGCTGACTCGACATTTCTGGCCACGATCGCAGAAACGCGAATGTTGCCCGAGCCGCTCGATGTCACATGGGAGAAGCTGCGGGCCAACTGGCCGCAGTGAGCTCACATGGCTGACGCGGTTTGATGTGGTTGACGCGGTTTGATGTGGTTGACGCGGTTTGATGTGGTTGACGCCAATCCTGGGTGCGCCTGGATGTCGAGCCGATACGGTTTGACGTCGTGAGCGCTGACAACGAGATCGATGACCCTGATAGCGATGAAACCGAGCCCGGCGGCGACACCGTCGACTCGGGCCAGGACGCTGCCGGTTTGGTCGATGATGGCCATGACGACGGTGTCTACGATGACTATGACGAGCTGCCCACAGATCTTGACATCACAGGTGGTGTCGCGGTCTATGAGTTCCCCAACAACTCCAAGCGCCGCATCGCCTCCATCTTGTACCTGGGTGTCGGAGCGATCTGTATTTGGCTGGGGACGGCTGTCGACTCCCCGCAGGTCAACGATGGTCTGACTGTGGTCGGCATTGGCCTCGTGGTCTTTGCCATCTACAGCTATGTGGTGGCGGTCGACACCGCAGTCGACGAGACCGACGCTCTGGTCATCGCTGCCGAGACCATTGGTTTCACGCCAGGTCATGCCTCGGCTCAGATGAGCTGGCGTGGCTGGCGTAGCCGCCCTTTGTGGCGGATCCTCGTGTATTCGGACGAAGAACAGCCAGTGAGGCGAGCGCTCGTGGTTGTCGATGGTGTCACCGGCGAGGTCCGCGAGCACGTTGTCGAAGACAACCCCGAAGATTGGTCCGAGCTCATCGCCGGCGTCTGAGCTGGTCAGATCCGTTAGTCGGGCTGAACCGAAATTCAGTCCACCCCTGACAACCGGTGACGCTTGGTGCCTGGCACCAACCGTCACCCGTTGCGCGAACAACGATCAGGGCAAGTCTGCGGGTACACGAGAGCGACGTCGCGAATGCCTCTTTTTGGCTTCGTTTCAACGATTCGGCTTGGGAACGAGGAGCGCATGAAGCGGTTGGTGGAAACCAGGACACAGCACTGACGCTGTTGGCTGGTGGCGATCGCTGCGGTGGCTCTTGAGGCCGCGAGCAGGACGCTGGGGGCGGAGGCGGCAAGATCCTGTTCGTGGTGCAGGCTTTCGGAATGGATGCCAACGGGGACGAGCTTGTCATTGACCTCTCTCTTTGAGGAGGACAGCCAATTCGCCGGCGACGACATCATCGTCGACATTCGGCGACCCGTTCTCGGAGTCGGCAGTGAACTGGCAGGTCACCGCAGATCTGGGCACGGTTCAGATCGATGGGTCAACCGTCCGAGCGGAGCGTCTGACGTTGCAGAACTTCGATGACTTCTCAGAATTGCAAGGGTCCTTCAGCATGAACTGTTGAGGCGAGCCCCCTGGGGGACTTTCTTTGGACATGACTGGCGACACCACAGGCTCGGCGCCCTGTCGTAACCTGGTGGTGTGAGGATTCCAGGAGCGCGCCCGGTTCGGCGCGCCACAGCCCGACTGCTTCGACACGTTTCGATGATGGCCGCGCTGGTGCTCGTCACCTCGATGCTGAGCACCACGATGTCCAGCCAGGCGCAGACGGCCTCCTCTGATTCGGTGGGATTGCCTGGTGGTGGCGTGAGTGCGTGGGATGGCGTGATTGCACCCATCGGTGCACCCGCCCCAGCGTTCTCGGTGAGCTCTGTCGACAGCGGGTCCGTGGCGCTCGCTGGCGATACCACCCGCTTGCACGTGAAGTTTCACGAGGGGGCGGGCATTTCGTGGGTCGATGGCGTTCTCGATGACGGTGCCGATAACACCGCTCTCGATGCGTTACTCCAGCCGATCACTCGGGGGAGTGTCACTCCGCTGTTCCGGCGCGACCCCGAGAGCCTGATGGCAGACCGCGTCCGAGCCGAGGCTAGGACCGGGAAGTTGTTGCCCGATCTCACAACCTGGTTCCTCATCACAGCCTCGTCAACCAGCGAAGGCCGAGCGCTGCGCGACGACCTTCAACGGCTCGACATCGTCGAGATGGTCCAACCCGAACCAACACTGATGGCCACCCAACCGTCCGAAGAAACCTTGCAGGGCTACCTCGACGCCAGCCCGGACGGTATCAACGCCGAGTGGGCGTGGGGGCAAGTTGCAGGCACCGCTACCAATGTCACGATCGCCGTCATCGACAGCGGCTTCGACACCGCGCATGGCGACCTCGACCGGGCATCCATGCCGGGTGTTGTCATTCCCCATGAGGCACCTTGGGCCAGCCACCACGGACTCCAAGTGTTGGGCATCTTGGCGGCCGACGATGATGGCCAAGGGATCCGCGGTATCGCCCATGACAGCGGCCTGCACACGGTTAACAGCGGCCGCAGCTCGGGTGAAGTGGCCAACGCCATCGACCTTGCCAGCGCCGCTCTCGGTCCGGGCGACGTGATCACGATCTCACAGGGCATCTGCGCTGTCACGGGTTGTGTTGGTGATGTGGTGTTGCCACTGGTCTACTCATCATCGGCGCGGGACGCGCTTCGGGTTGTAGCTGCCAGCGGTGTGATCACCGTCGTGTCCGGCGGCAACGGAGGTGCCAACCTCAACAGCTACAGCTCTCGGTTGGGCACCGACGCGCCGGACTCGATCGTCGTCGGCGCAGGGAATCCCCCTCCCGTCAGCGACTGTGTAATGGAGGATGGGCCCTCTCGTGGCAGAGTCTCGTCGAGCAACTACGGATCCCGCGTAGATCTGCAGGGTTGGGGTGCATGCGTTCGCACGACCCTTCAGGGCGGTGGCTACAAGTGGTGGGGTTTCACCAGCGCGGCCACACCGATCGTCGCCGGGTCTGCTGCGTTGGTTTCATCGATGGCCCAACAACGGCTTGGGCGCCCGCTCACCGGCAGCCAAATCCGCGCACTGTTAATTGCGACGGGGAGTCCGCAAATCACCTTGGGCACGCGAGGCGGAAACATCGGGCCCTTGCCCAACGTTCGCGATGCAATCGCCAGCCTGTCGCTGCTTCCCGACAACGACATGTGGGCCGATGCCCAAGTCGTCGAAGCAGTGCCGTTCTCGGCCACCGCAGATGCTCGCTTCGCCGGCGTCGAGCTCGATGAGCCTCCACTGGCCAACAAGTGCGGGCCCATCTCGCACACCACCTGGTACCGGTATGCGCCCACGGCAGATATTGAGGTCACCATCGATACGCGCGGTTCGAGCTTTGATACGACGCTCGGGCTGTGGCGGCTCGACGGGTCGTCGCTTGCTCGGGCCGGCTGCGCCGATGACATCACCGTCAACAACGGCGCCAGCGAACTGACACGACTGCTCCAGGGCGGCGAGACTTACTACATCCAAGCCGGGGGCAATGACGGCGCCGATGGCACGCTCAAGCTCAATATCTCGATCGCCGGTTACACCGGGGTCGGGTGTGACATCAACGGTGACGGCTACGGCGACTTGGTCAGCGGGAGTCCCGGAGAAGATGTCCGCAGCCGCGTTGATGCCGGTCGAGCGCTCGTGCATTGGGGACGTTCCAATACGAAACTCAACGCCGTCACATCGGTGACCCAAGAGTGGCCTGGGTTGCCTGGTGGCTCTGAGAACGGCGATGGGTTTGGTGCCGCGGTGGCTTGTGGGGACTTCGACGGTGATGGTCATGACGACCTCGCGATTGGCGCTCCATTCGAGACGACGGGTGGGAAGCGCAACAGCGGAGCGGTCCGCGTGATCCACGGCAGCAGCGGTGGCCTCAGCAAGGTGGGATCGCTGACCATCACCCAGCGGAGCCCGGGCGTCGCTGGGGTAAGAGAGAGCGGTGACTGGTTTGGATCGTCGCTGGCCGTCGGCGACTTCGATGGCGACGGTTTCGCCGATCTGGCAATCGGAGCAAGTGGCGAAGACATTGGGTCCAGAAAGAATGCTGGGGGAGTCCACATTTTGTACGGCTCCGAGTCTGGGTTACAGCTGGCGGGTTTCGTCTTTTTTCATGGCAACACGAAGCGGCTGCCCAACTTCGCCGAGGCAGGCGACCGGTTTGGTGCACGCTTGGTCAGCGCCGACTTCAATGGAAACGGCTATGACGACCTGGTGATCGGCGTGCCGGCCGAGGATCTCAACGGCGTAGCGAATGCCGGCGCGGTGCTGGTCCTGCGAGGAGGCACCTCCGGCGTCACCGCCGATGGCGCCATGATCTTGCACCAAGACGTCGACGGCGTCGCGGGCAGTCCCGAGCGTGGCGACCGATTCGGCGATGCCCTGGCCGCGGGTGACATCGACGGAGATGGCCACGCCGATCTTGTGGTCGGCGTCCCTGGCGAGGGACTCTCCGGCAACCGCAACGCCGGGATGCTCCATGTCTTCAGCGGGGGACCGCTGGGATTGTCAGGCCAAGCTTCGACGAACATCCACCAAGACGTGGACGGGATTCGTGGTCGCCTCCACGCCGGCGACGCTTTTGCATCGGCGCTTGGGGTAGGAGACGTCAACCGTGACGGCTTCGCTGATCTTGCCGTTGGTGTCCCGGGGGAATCGGTCGGTTCGGTGGCGGATGCGGGCGTCGTTCACGTTTTTGATGGGACCAGCGCCGGCATTACAGCGGCCGGCGATCAGGTGATCCATCAAGACAGCCGCGGTATCGCCGGGAAGGCTGAAGCCGGCGACCGCTTCGGCTCAGCGTTGGCGATGGTCGACCTGGGAGGCGATGGGCGTATCGACGTAGTCGTGGGGGTGCCTCACGAGGGCCTGGCCGGGAAAGACGATGTCGGCAACATTCTGATCTTGCCGGGTGCGTCTCGGGGTGTCAGCCGAGCTGCTTCGGTCGTCTTGACCCAGCGGTCGCCAAACACGGGCGGAAATGAACGTGGCGATCGATTCGGCGAGGTTTTCGGGTCGAGCTGAGGGCATCGGGCCGATCTGCGGTGGTGTCGCTGCTACGATTGATCAACGATCTTCCGGCCACGCCTGCGAGTAGGCGCTTCCCCCCTCGGCCCAGAGAGGACACCTCATGTTCGATGGCAACTGGCGTGAAACCGTCAACAAAGGCCTCGACCCCATCGGCGCCAGCCTTCGACGCGCCGGGGTGACCGCAGACGCACTGACCGTCTCGGGCATCGTGATTGCCGGCCTCGGTGCGGTGGTGATTGGCAACGGCTATCTCACATTGGGCTTCGTCTTTCTCGTCCTTACCGGGATCCCCGATGCTCTCGATGGCGCGGTTGCGAAGGCATCGGGCACCAGTTCTGTTCGAGGTGCGTTCTTCGATTCAGTTTCGGACCGAGTCACCGATGCGCTGCTCTTCGGCGGCGTCACCTGGTACTTGGCATCAAACGAGCCTGGCCGGATTTCGGTGCTGCCCGTCGCTGTCATGGGCGCCGCAATGCTCATTTCCTACGAACGCGCAAAGGCCGAATCGCTGGGCTTCGATGCCAAGGGCGGCATCATGGAACGTGCCGAACGTTTCATCGTCCTGGCGATTGGGTTGCTGTTCAGCCAGATCCTGATCCCGGTCCTGTGGGTCATGCTTGTCTTGACGCTGGTCACCGCAGTCCAGCGTTTCGTGAAGGTGTGGCGTCAGGCAACCAATGTCAGTCCCCAGGTGCAGACCCGTCGAACCCAGCGCCGCCGTCGACGCGTTCGCGCCGAAGCTCGGGGGCGGCGTCAACGTTCTCGCCGTCGCCAGCGCTGATCTCCCATTCTCATGGCCCGACGAGATCTGATTACCCTCGGATATCGGGCGGGGTCCGCGTTGGTGCAACGGACACCGGCGGCGGTTGCGACCCCGGTCAGAATGCTGGCCAGCAAGGTTGCTGCTCGGGCGTCGGCCGAGCGCAGATTCATGGTGGCGCGCCACCTTCGACGGGTCATGGACGCCGACCTCGATGGCGACGAACTCGAACGGTCGATCGATAAGACCATCGACGCCTATGCCCGCTATTGGGTCGATTCCGCTCGGTTGCAATCGGTCGATCCGGCTGACGTCGACGAGGGCTTCACCGTGGAAGGGTTCGAACACATCGAGAATGCGTTCGCCCGCGGCGTTGGTCCGATCCTTGCCTTGCCGCACCTTGGTGGCTGGGAGTGGGCGGGTCGGTGGCTCACCTGCCGGCCGGGCTATGAGGTCACGGTTGTCGTCGAGCCGCTCGACCGGCCCGAACTCTTCGAATGGATGGTCGAATATCGCGAATCCTTCGGCATGCATGTCGTTCCCCTCGGACCTGATGTGGCGACTCGGGTGATCCAGGCGCTCAAGGCCAACCACGTCGTGTGCTTGTTGTGCGATCGCGATATCGCCGGTGGGGGAATAGAGGTCGATTTCTTCGGCGAGACCATGACCTTGCCCGGTGGTCCAGCGACTATTGCTCTCCGCACCGGTGCGGCCATCATCCCCGTCGGGGTGTACCAGCAGCCTGGTCGCCACCATGCGATCTGTCGCCCGCCGCTCGATACACAACGCCAGGGACGGCTCCGCTTCGATGTGTCGCGGGTGACCCAAGACTTGGCCCACGAGCTCGAGCGCCTCATCCGCCGTCGACCCGAGCAATGGCACTTGATGGGACCGAACTGGCCCAGCGACCACGAAGCGCTGGAAGCGTTTCGTGCCGAACAGTGACTGAGTTGTCCCTTTCGCAACGGGCCGGCTGAGGGAACAAGCCGCATGCGAGTCGGCATGATCAGTCCATACAGCCTGACGCTGCCCGGCGGTGTTCAGAACCAGGTCCTGGGTTTGGCGCGCGCCCTGCGGGCCGATGGCGTCGATACCAGGGTGCTCGGCCCATGTGACGGTCCGCCGCCCGATGCCGGCGTGACCCCGTTAGGGAACAGCATCCCGACTGCCGTGAACGGTTCGGTAGCACCGATCGCCCCGGACCCCGCCGCACAACTGCGCATACTCCGCGCGCTGCGCGACGAAGAGTTCGACGTGTTGCACATCCACGAGCCCATGGCGCCCGGCCCAGCGATGACGGCCACCATGCTCAAGCAGGCGCCGATGGTCGGTACGTTCCACCGCGCGGGCGCAAGCCGTTCTTATGTGCTGTTCAAACCCGCCGTGAAGTGGCTCAAGCGCCGTATCGAGGTGTCGGTGGCCGTCAGCGAAGAGGCGGCCGCAGTCGCGCGTTCCCAAATCGGTGGCGAGTACGAGGTCTTGTTCAACGGCGTCGAGATCGACCGCTATCAAGCCCACAAGATCGACCGAGAGACCAGCCCCACGATCTTGTTCTGCGGACGACACGAGCCGCGCAAGGGCCTCGCGGTGCTGCTCGAAGCCATGCGACATCTCCCGGCCGATGTCACCCTGTGGGTTGCCTCTGATGGCCCCGAGACTGACCGGCTGCGCTCGGAGGTTGCCGGTGACCCCCGAGTGGTGTGGTTGGGCCGAATCACCGACCACGCGAAAATCGACCTCATGCGTCGCGCCTCGGTCTTTTGTGCGCCGTCTCTGAGCGGGGAGTCCTTCGGCGTGGTCCTCCTCGAGGCAATGGCCGCAGGAACCCCGGTGGTGGCATCGAACCTCGCGGGCTATGCGATCGTCGCTCGCGATGGGCGCGACGCGTTGATGGTGCCCCCTGGCGACGCGGATGCTTTGGCGGCCTCGATCCGTACCGCGCTCGAACAAGGCGCACCGATTCAGGCCTTGGTCTCGTCGGGTCTGCAACGCGCCGAGGAGTTCTCGATGCAACGGCTGGCCGACCGATATCTGACGCTGTATGAGAAGGCCATCGGGTCAGCACCCGCTGCGGTGCTGGCCTGAGACTTAGGCTGACGTCGCTGTCCGCTCCGGCGTGGGTGTCTGAGGGCCGGCGCCTGGTGCCGCCTACACTGGCTGGCGGCGAGCCAACTGGGAGGCCAGAACATGATTCTCATCATCGTCTTGATCGTGGTAGTTGTTCTACTGCTGCTGTTCTTTGTGGCGCAGTACAACGGGTTGGTCAAACTCAAGAACCGCGTCGAGAACGCATGGGCGCAGATCGACGTGCAGCTCCGGCGCCGCTACGACCTCATCCCCAACCTGGTTGAGACGGTCAAGGGCTACGCCGCACACGAGAGTGAGACGCTCGAGGCAGTGGTCCAGGCTCGCAATGCTGCGATGTCGGCGGGCGGCCCAGCCGACGCTGCCCAATCGGAGAACATGCTCACCGGCACGCTCAAGTCGTTGTTCGCGCTGTCCGAGGCCTACCCCAACCTCAAGGCCAACGCGAACTTTCTCGAGCTGCAGGAAGAGTTGATCTCGACCGAGAGTCGGATCGCCTTCGCTCGCCAGCACTACAACGACAGCGTGCTCGGTTGCAACTCGAAGATCCAGAGCTTCCCGTCAAACATCATTGCCGGAATGTTCAGCTTCGCCGAGCGCGAGTACTTCGAGGTCGAGGGCGATGCCCGCGGTCCTGTCCAGGTTGAATTCTGATGGGGTCCAGCGCAGTCATCGGGCGCGCTCGAGCGGCCTACGTAGCTTTGGTGGCGGTCGTTGCCGGCATTGTGTTGGTTGTTGGTCTGGTCGCTGGTTTGGGCCTGATCTGGGCGATTCTTGCGGGTCTCGTGCTCGGCCTGGCTGCCGGCGCTGCGATCTACCTGACGGCTGACTCGAAGGCCCTGAGCGCGCTCGGCGCGCAGCCTTTGGCCGCGAGCACCTATCCGAGGCTGGAGAATCTGATTGACGGCCTCACGGTTGCACATGGGTTTCGGAGCCCCGCCCTGTACGTGATCGACGACGCCGCACCCAACGCTGCGGTCGTGGGCCGGACTCCCCAGCACAGTTCGTTGATCCTCACGACCGGCCTGCTCGAACGGCTCGAACGAGTCGAGTTGGAGGGTGTTCTCGCTCACGAACTCACCCGCATTCGCTCGCGCCAGACCTTCGTCAACGTCACCGTGGCCACTCTCGTTGGTCGCCCGCTCGGATTTGCCGATGGCTTCGCGACGTGGCTGGCGGGCCATTTGGTCAGTCCGGATACGCCGGTCCTTACCGACCTGGCCGGGGCCTCTATTACTCGCTATCCGCCTGGCCTCGCTGGTGCGCTCGTCTCCATGCGTAAGGACGGTCGGGTCGTCAAGTCCAACCCGCGTGCCTACCGCCATCTGTGGCTCAATGTTCCGGATTCTCCCATCATCGAGCAGACCTTCACGCTCGATGACCGAATCGCGGTGCTTCAGGAGCTCTGAGTGCACCGCCCGCCGCAGCGGTGACCTGGCAGGTTCTCGAATCGATCAACCGGCGCTCGTAGTGCGTATCGACGACGTCCGCCAGGCGTTACCCCGGCGCGGCCTCAACGAGGCCGATGTCGCGGTGGAGAACCTCGTGGAAGGCGGACTCACCGGTCTGTTGACCGTGCGCCACACCACTATTCCGCCCAGTGTGGGGCCCGCTCGCCCGGTCCACCGACATTGACCTGTTGGCCAATTTCTCCCGACCGGGATTGGCCTACTGGCCCTCGAACACTGGCGTGGCCATCGCGCTCGACAACGGCGCGTCGGCAAACAAGTTCGTGGATTTGGGGATCGACTCCATGGCGTTGGCCTAATACCGCGAGGCGGTCGCCGGCCGAGCGTTCGAACAGACCGGATACGTTCGACTCGCCGAGGTCGCGGCTGCTCTGGAACCGAACATGCAGGCCCCCATCGCCGTCTTCGACTACGCAGCATCGAGGCCAAACCTGGATCGAGTTGGTACCCGCAGACTCTGTCACCCCGGTGACCAATGCTGTCGCATCGGAGCTGCGCTTGGCGGCCGAGGAATTCTTGGACGGTTGAGGTTTGCGGGCTCGCCGACACAGCACTGGGGCCTTGATCGCCCCGGGTCACGAGAAACAGTTACAGGGACGGGGGAGGCAGGCGATACGCTGACGCGATGTCTCCCGAACCCTCAGACACCGCACGTTCTACCGGCACAGTCCGGGTCAAGCGTGGGCTTGCCGAGATGCTCAAGGGCGGCGTCATCATGGATGTCGTCACGCCCGATCAGGCCAAGATTGCCGAGGATGCCGGCGCGGTTGCCGTGATGGCACTGGAGCGTGTCCCGGCCGATATTCGTGTCGATGGCGGCGTTGCCAGGATGAGCGATCCGGAAATGATCGACGGCATTCAGGCTGCGGTTACCATCCCGGTCATGGCCAAGGCCCGTATTGGCCATTTCGTCGAGGCACAGATCCTGCAAGCACTCGGCGTCGACTACGTCGATGAGTCCGAAGTGCTCACGCCAGCCGACGAGACTCACCACATCGACAAGCACGCCTTCACCGTGCCTTTCGTCTGTGGGGCCACAAACCTGGGCGAGGCCCTCCGCCGAATTTCCGAGGGTGCGTGCATGATCCGCAGCAAGGGAGAGGCCGGCACCGGCGATGTCGTGCAGGCGGTGCGCCATCTGCGCTCGATCCTGGGTGACATTCGCAAGATCGGCCAAGCGGACGGGCCCGAGTTGTTCGAGTGGGCCAAACAACTCCAAGCCCCGTTGCCGCTCGTCGAAGAGCTGGCCGAAACCGGCAAGCTCCCTGTTCCCATGTTCTGTGCCGGCGGATTGGCCACACCAGCTGACGCCGCGCTTGCCATGCAGCTTGGTGCAGAATCAGTCTTTGTTGGTTCCGGCATCTTCAAGTCTGCGGACCCCGCGCCCCGAGCCAAGGCCATCGTCGAAGCAACCGCCAACTTCGCCGACGCAGACATCTTGGCAAAGGTCAGCCGTGGCCTGGGCGCTCCAATGACGGGTATTGCGATGGACGAGCTCGACGTGCACTTCGAAGACCGCGGTTGGTGACCCTCGACTCCACCAAGGCCCGGCCATGAACGTCGGGGTCTTGGCACTCCAAGGCGCTTTTGCTCGCCACGGCGAGGTCGCTGCCTCGTTGGGCGCTTCGGTGACCGAAGTGCGTCGGCCCGGTGACCTGGAAGCGATCGACCGGTTGATCATGCCGGGAGGCGAGTCGACCACGATGTCGTTCCTGTTGGAGTCGAGCGGCTTGTTTGATGCCATCCAAGAACGCATCACCGGTGGCATGCCAGTGTTTGGGACCTGCGCCGGGATGATCTTGTTGTCGACAGAGATTCTCGACGGCAGAGACGACCAGCGTTGCTTCGGGGCCATCGACCTGGCCGTGCAGCGAAACGCGTTTGGTCGCCAAGTGGACTCCTTCGAGACACCCCTCCCAGTCGAAGGTCTTGACGCGCCGTTCCCCGCCGTGTTCATCAGGGCGCCGGGCGTCGTTCACATCGGTGGAGAAGTCGATGTGCTCGCCTCAGTGGACAACCGACCCGTCTTGTGTCGCCAGGGCCCTACGATGGTGGCCGCGTTCCACCCAGAGTTGTCGGACGACCGTCGACTCCACCAGTTATTCCTCGAGAGGTAGGCCAGTGTCGGGTCACTCAAAATGGGCAACGATTAAACACAAGAAGGGCGCGGCCGACCAGAAACGCGGGAAGCTCTTCGCCAAGTTGATCAAGCAGGTTGAGGTTGCAGCACGCCAAGGAGGCGGCGATCTCGACTCAAACGCAACGTTGCGGACCATGTACCAGAAGGCCCGCGACAACTCGGTCCCTCTTGACACCATTGACCGAGCGGTCAAGCGGGGCACCGGTGAGCTCGAGGGTGTCAACTACGAGACGGTGACCTACGAGGGGTATGCGCCTGCCGGCGTGGCCCTCTACATCGAGACCCTCACTGATAACCGCAATCGCACCGGTTCAGAGGTTCGGTCGATCCTGTCGAAGAACGGTGGCTCGCTTGCCGAACCTGGAGCGGTCGGCTGGCAGTTCGAACGCAAGGGCGTCATCATGTTGCCCCGCGAGATCGACGAAGACGAGCTCATGATGGTCGCGCTCGATGCTGGGGCCGAGGACATCGTGGACGAGGGTGACACGTGGCGGCTCACGTGTGAACCCACCGACCTCAATGATGTACGCGACGCACTCGAGAGCGGGGAAATCGCGTTCGAGTCAGCGGACCTGACGTTCTTGGCCACCCAAACTGTGCTGCTCGACGATGTCACGTCGGCCCGGCAGGTCCTGAACTTGATCGACCTGCTCGACGATCTCGATGATGTCGATGCCGTGTACGCCAACTTCGATGCCCCCGACGACGTTCTGCAAGAGGCTGCTGCGGACTGATCTCGGCGCTTCTCAGAGGAAGACGAAGCTCGGTCAGATCTCGTCGGCGACGCCGAGCAGGCGCCCGCGGCGCACCGAGTGCATGCCGCGCGAGAGCGTGAAGAACGCGCCGATCCACGCCACGAACCCGATGAAGATCGTTGCCGAGCCCGCCCCGAACAGCGACCCGGTGGATTGGCTGTAGGCCACGATGATCATCGGGAGTGTCACGAGTCCTGATGCCTGCTGGGCAGCAGCTGTGCTGCGGACGCGGGCCGAGAGCCGAAGCACTAGCGACAGCGCGAAGCAGAGGAACGGCGGCACGACCCACAACATGAGGAGCCACCAGTCGGTGGTCGGGAAGAACCACCCGCCGACATTGGGGCCCACGATCATGTTGACCAGGACCGAGTAGATACTGAATCCGACAAGCGTGGTGGCGTAGCCAGGAACCAGGCTGGCGATCAGTTTGCCGACATAAATCTCGGTGGTCGCCGCAGGGGAGTGAGCCAAGAATTCGCCGGTGCCCTTTTCGCGCTCGCCCACCAGCGTCGCCGCGCCGACGGCCGAACTGATTGTCAGCGGCACGATGATGGCCAAGGGGCAA
>Ga0302127_10000624_pt1 | contig 19941 bp, 21 predicted proteins | sample CB4_SCM_MG_FD_204452 | JGI IMG/M metagenome (GOLD analysis project Ga0302127, IMG submission 204452) | Marine microbial communities from Western Arctic Ocean, Canada - CB4_SCM | ecosystem: Environmental > Aquatic > Marine > Oceanic | place: Canada: Western Arctic Ocean | collected 2017-09-24
CTTTCAACCCACGGGGCGGCGGTGTAGAGATTCTCGAGAGCAGCAGGATCATGGGTGAGTTCATGCAGACCCTTGACCCAGCAAAGGCTGATGCCCTAGCTCGCCAGTTGGGCGATATCTTCTTTGGCCAGTTCATCTCCATCCCGCTCTTCTGGCTCCCTGCGGAAGCAGTGGTGAACCCAGACGTGGTGGATAGCTGGAACTGGCCTGGTTCCATCACCGGCACATGGACTCATTTCGAGAACGTAAAGGCCGTTAAGAAGTAGTCCATAGCAGATAAGGATTTCAGGAAGCCCCGCTCCGGTAATTCGGAGCGGGGCTTCTCTTTTCTCTCACAAGAACGCAATGGCCAACGTTTGAGATACCCAATAAAAAAGCCCCCCAACCGACATTCAGGTTGAGGGGCTTCGTCGTACGTTCTTATCTATTAGGGGGTGAACACGTCCTTCTACTCCTGACATGGGAACTGCTCCCGTCTGGCACCTTCATTATGTCGCAGTAGAACTCCAGAATCCGTCCGGGCCTAGAGAGTACAAGGCTATCCAGTGGTGCCCACCGGCTCTATTGCATCGCCCTGGGATATGGTTCCTTCCTCTACTACAGAGGCGTACCACCCTCGTCGGTTCACCAGGGCGCCCTCTTCTATGCGCGTCAGGGTCGTGATGAACTCAACCCCCTTGGCTTCTTGCACGTAGGGAAGGGACTCCAGGTATCTACATGCCGTGCATGGCTCAGTTATTTGGATGATGACCTCGCCAAGCCTGTACTGGTCGCCAACCACAAAATCATCGTAGGGAATACCTTCAGTAGTAATGTTCTCGCCCATATCGCCAGGCTTCACTGGCCATCCCTCGGCGTTCAACTGCTGGATGGTTTCCAACGGCAGCAGCAGCACCGCCCGTGAGGGGTCGTCTGCCTTTGCATCATGCCTGAAACGGTTGAAGTCCCCTTCCAATCCGTGGCGCGTAACATGGATGGAACTCACAGGGAGTTTGGGGAGTCCATGTTGGCCTGGGGTCTCAGGCTTTCGGTTAATCTGCACCACACGCCCATTCATAGCGCATTCTCCTGATAAGCAGAATATCGACCTGAAGAGGGACTAGGATTTTGCCGGTACCTCGGATGCCGCAATAGCGCTCGGCTTCACCATGAACGCCAGGGGAAGTGAAAGAGCTGTAGTGAAGATAAATATATTGATAGCCAGAGAATAGTCTCCGCGAACATCAAAAATCCAGCCCATCAACACCGGGCCCACAACGCCGGATGCCAGGGCTGTTGCCTGCAGCATCCCGGACAGGGATCCAAGGGAACGCGTGCCAAAGAGTTGCGCCAAGAGCACAGGTCGTATGGAGACCATTGCTCCAAAAGGTATGCCAAAGAAAACGGTGAATGGGACGGCACCCCACAACGTTGTGACACCTGCCGTGGCAAGATACGCCCACGCAATGACGTGGAACCCGACCATGCCCACCAGGATGAACCGGATATCAATGTAATCCGCCAGAAACCCGCCGCCGATCCGGCCCACACCACTCAGGGCAAAGACCAACGCAACGGTAGCAGCCGCTCCCGTTGTGGAGAACCCTACGCTTTCAAAATACGCTACCTGGTGCACCTGGATGGCGCTGGTGCCGAAGAACATCCCAGCAAACATAAGAGAAGCTATCCAGAACGGCTTCGAACGAAGCGCTTCACCGGCACTAAACCCCTGCTCACTTGATCGTACTTGTCGGGAAGCGTCTTTGCCATCTACGCTCGCGTCCAAGCCGAGGTCTTCAGGTAAGTCACCGTCCGGCAGTAATCCTTGGGATTCAGGGGACGGTCTAATGACCATGGCAAGGGGGATGACGGTCATCCATAGGAGAACTCCGGTTCCCCTGAGGGTCCACCGCCAACCATAGGCGTCCACAAAATACGCAAGGACAAAGATGACCAACCCTGTCATAACAGGGCCTGACATCCCCATTCCCAACGCAATTCCCCTCTTACGCTTGAACCATCTGGCAATGGCCACAGCCCAACCTATTGCGTGCGAGGTGCCGCTTGCTCCAATCGAGGCAATCATAAAGAAAAGATAGAAGCTCCAAATAGAAAACGTGAAAGAGACCAAGATCATTCCCAATCCCAACACAAACCCGGAAGCCATAATGACGTTCCTAGGGCCATACCTATCCACGATAAAGCCGAGGAGCGGAGCAAATAGCCCAATCTCCGCCTGGCGCATGGAGAAGGCTCCTGACAGGCCCGCTCTACTCCAACCAAACTCACGGATCAGGGGGAGGAAGAAAACCTGGAACCCCTGCCAATAACTGCCTGCCACAAACATATTGCTGGTGAAACTGGCGGCAACTATATACCAGCCATAGAAGATTCTGGGGCGCTTTGGACTCTCCGGTGTGGTCTGCATCAGCCGCTTTCTTGACACTGGTCGGGAGGGTGGCCGTTGCGGCTACATACGCAAAGGTCCATCCCGCACAGCGGGACATAGAGGAATTGGGGTACCTTGAAGCATTCTCAGAGTACGGGTAGGGCACTAGGCTGTCAACGCTGAAACCACGTAATTGTCGTAGTGGCCAGCGCTGTCACCGACTTCCCATCATCGCCAGAATGTACCACCGCGATTTCTGGTGAAGATTGAGCGGCATTGGATGCAGGGCGATGTACCCCCCCCCTACAACACGCACCAACAAAAAGAGCCCCGTTAAACGGGGCTCTCTCTTATTAAACAATGGTAATCGCTATGCAGTAGGCGTCTTAGGCCGCGCTGAGGGCACCGGGTCGGCATCACCAAAGAAGAACGGGTCTGTGTAGTCGTGGTCAATTCCCGTGGGGTCCTTGACCCAGAAGCTGACCTCCAGAGCAATGCCGTTGGGATCAGTGAAGTAGATGGAGCGGATGACCTGGTGGTCTATGACGTCCGTGACCTCTATCCCGTGCCCCTTCAATTTGGCCTGCAGCGTCAGCAGCGCGTCCTCGTCCTCAACATTGAATGAGACATGGTCAAACTGAATGGGGCCTCTGGCGGGCGACCCGGCTGGCTTGTGGAATTCCTCCACCATGCCAGGCCACTCGAAGAACGCGATGGTGTTGCCGTCGCCCACCTCGAAGAAGTAGTGGCGATAGGGATAACGCCCAGACACGTTCCCAATAGTAGATACCAGCGGCATCCCTAGGACGTCGCGATAGAAGATCGTGGTCTTCTCCATATCCCCGGTCACCATAGCCATGTGGTTGATGCCCTTAAACGTCATCGCTACCCTCCAAAAGTCGTCTTTGCGAATGATATCTCTTTAGATGCAGCCTCGCCACGATAGATGTGTATCGCCAACTATACCTTCTGAAATTATTGACACTCCTATTAGCTAGCCGTACACTGACAACACATTGTTGACCAACTTGGTCTACTTCTGTTTTCAAAGAAGGGTTTTCGTATGGCTACACCGGAATCCCTGGCACAATCCGAGTACAAATACGGCTTCGTGACGGACATTGAGGAAGAGACTGCTCCTCGTGGCCTGACGGAAGACACTATCCGCTGGATCTCCGCCAAGAAGAACGAGCCGGAGTTCATGCTGGAATGGCGTCTGCGTGCCTTCAAGCACTTCATGACCCTTGTGGAGAAGCACCAGGAGCCAAAGTGGGCTAACGTGCACTACCCGGCAATCGATTTCGCGAACGGCGTGTATTACGCAGCCCCCAAGAAGACACCCGCCAGCCTTGAGGATGTAGACGCAGAGATACTGTCCACCTATGAGAAACTGGGCATTCCGTTGGAAGAGCAGAAACGCCTCGCAGGTGTAGCTGTAGATGCAGTGTTCGATAGCGTATCTGTAGCCACCACCTTCAAGGAGACGCTGGGCAAACAGGGCATCATCTTCGGCTCATTCGCGGACGCGGTGCAAGAGCACCCTGACCTCATCAAGAAGTACCTTGGCTCCGTGGTGCCATATACCGACAACTTCTACGCAGCTCTCAACGCCGCCGTCTTCTCTGACGGCTCCTTCTGCTACATCCCCAAGGGCGTGCGGTGCCCGTTGGAGCTATCCACCTACTTCCGCATCAACGCAGCGGAGTCAGGCCAGTTCGAGCGGACGTTGCTCATTGCCGATGAAGGCTCATACGTTAGCTACCTGGAGGGGTGCAGCGCCCCCATGCGGGACACCAACCAGTTACATGCAGCAGTAGTGGAGCTTGTGGCTATGGAAAATGCGGAGATCAAGTACTCCACCATCCAGAACTGGTATCCCGGCGACGAGAACGGGGTTGGCGGCATCTTCAACTTCGTCACCAAGCGCGCCAAGGCTGCCGGCAACAACTCCAAGATATCCTGGACTCAGGTAGAGACAGGCTCGGCCATCACCTGGAAGTACCCCAGCGTCCTCCTGCAAGGCGACAACTCCATCGGCGAGTTCTACTCGGTAGCGCTCACCAGGGGTTATCAGCAGGCGGACACGGGCACCAAGATGACGCACTTGGGAGCAAACACTCGCAGCAAGATTATTTCCAAGGGCATCTCGGCGGGCCACGGCAGCAACACCTATCGAGGGTTGGTTAAGGTAATGCCCAAGGCGGCCAACGCCCGGAATTTCACCCAGTGCGATTCACTGCTCATTGGCGATCAGTGTGGTGCGCATACCGTGCCGTATGTAGAAGTGCAGAACAGCACAGCGCACCTGGAGCACGAGGCGTTCACATCAAAGGTGAGCGAGGAGCAGCTCTTCTACTGTCGCCAGCGCGGTATGTCCTCAGAGGACGCCAACTCCCTGATTATCAACGGCTTCTGCAAAGAGGTCTTCCAGCAGCTGCCCTTTGAGTTCGCCGTGGAGGCCACACGCCTCCTTGAAGTGAGCTTAGAAGGGTCTGTAGGCTAGTTTCCGCTACTTACGCTCACCCCAATAGCCAATAAACATTTGAGGGTCAACACAATCCAAGCTGTCTGAGGGTAACAAGAAGAACATGCTAGAAATTCGTAACCTGACCGCCTCAGTGGGCGGCGTTCAAGTCCTCAACGGAATAAATCTGTCCATCCAGCCGGGTACGGTGCACGCCATCATGGGTCCCAACGGCTCAGGCAAGAGCACGCTGTCCAATGTGCTGGCAGGACACCCTCAATACACCGTCAACAGCGGTGAAGCTCTCCTGGATGGCGTGGATCTCCTTAGCATGCCGCCAGAAGAGCGAGCTAGGGCGGGAATTTTCCTCTGCTTCCAACACCCGGTAGAGATACCCGGCGTGCGCATGGATCATTTCATGAGAGCAGGCTACAACGCCATCCACAAAAGTCGAGGGCTGGACGAGGCTGACCCGATACAGTTCGATCGGATGCTTAAAGAAACATCAAAGATTGTTGAAATAGACCCGACGCTACTGAAACGAAGTGTGAACGACGGCTTCTCCGGCGGTGAGAAGAAGCGCAACGAGATACTACAGATGGCGATGCTTGCACCCAAGCTCTCCATACTGGACGAGCCCGATTCCGGCCTAGACGTAGACTCCCTTCGGATTGTGGCAGAGGGCATCAACCAGCTCCGCAGCCCCGACAAAGCAGTGGTGCTCATCACCCACTATCAGCGCATCCTCCATTATGTGGTGCCGGATGTGGTGAACGTGCTGATTAACGGTCGCATCGTGAAGTCTGGCGGCGAGGAGTTGGCTGCGGAGATTGAAGCCAACGGCTATGAAGGCCTAGACCAAGCCCTCCACCCAAGTTCCTGACGGTTACTCCATAATGCACTCCTACATCAAAACCCAAGATTACAGAATTACTAGTAGGCGATAGCAATAACAGATATGGCACAACAGACATTGAACCAACAAGAGAAGTACGTGGAAGCGTGGAACGCCTCCGTTGCAGGTGATGCTGCGGGCGTCCCCGATGCTATCCGCGCAATTCGAGAGAGTGCCATCGCCCGGTTCAGCGAGATTGGTTTCCCCACCGCACGACGGGGCAACGAAGAGTGGAAGTACACCGACGTTAGCAGCATTGCCAACGCCACCTATGCCTCCCTTGTACCATCGCCAACGAACCGTGTAGCTACAAAAACCCTTGACCAACACATCATGGGCGGCTCCGTATGGAACCGGCTGGTTTTTGTGGATGGTCACTGGCTTCCGGAGCTTTCATGGTTGCCATCACTCCCCGCAGAAGTCACAGCCATGAGCCTTGCAAACGCTATGGCGTCCAAACCGCACTTGGTGGCAGACGACCTTGCTCAACACGCGCTATTCCAGGACAGCGGGTTTACCGCTCTCAACACGGCATTCCTTCGGGACGGGGCATTGATTACAATCCCGGAAGGCATTGAAGTCGACGAACCCATCCACCTGATATTCCTGTCATCTGGGCAGGAGCAGGGCTCGGTCAGCCACCCCCGGACGCTGGTTACGCTGGCCGCCAACGCAAAAGCAACGGTGATAGAGAGCTACGGCGGGCTTGTAAATGGACCGTATCTGACCAATGCCGTTTCTGAATTCGTCCTTGGCCCCGGTGCTCACCTGGACACATTCCACCTTCAGCAGCACGGGCATCAGGCCTACCACGTGGGGTCAACCCAGGTGAAGCTCGCCAACGATAGCAGCTTCTCGGCAGGCGCTTTTGACTTTGGTGGAAGAATCTCACGAAACACACTGAACGTGAAACTAGAGGGAGCCGGAAGCACCTGCAACCTCTACGGACTGTACATGACAAACGATTCGCAGCACGTCGATAACCAGGTGTTTGTCGACCATGCCGCGCCACACACGACGAGCAAGCAGGTCTACAAGGGTGTGCTGGACGGTCACTCACGGGGCGTCTTCCATGGCAGCATCACGGTGCGTCAGAACGCCCAGAAGACGAACGCTCTACAGATGGACAAGAACCTGCTCCTCTCCGATCATGCAGAAGCAGACACCAAGCCGGCCCTCTGGATATATGCGGACGATGTGAAATGTGGACATGGTGCAACCTGCGGCAAGCTGGACGATACCGCCCTGTTCTATCTGCGTAGTCGTGGGTTGGATGAATTTTCGGCACGGCGTATGTTGATTCACGCATTCGCAAATGAGGTGCTAGACAACGTTGGTCTAACGCCGCTTCGCGTCCACCTAGAGCAGTTTGTCTCCTCATCCCTGCGATTTGAAGGGGAATCATCATGACCTCAAACTCAGCCTTCAATGTAGACGCAGTCCGAAAGGACTTTCCCATTCTCCATCGTGAGGTACAGGGAAAGCCACTAGTGTATCTAGACAGCGCTGCCACAAGCCAGAAGCCCCAATCCGTGATAGATGCGCTGGTGCGCTACTACTCGGAAACGAATGCCAACGTACACCGTGGCGTTCACACCCTGAGCCAAGAGGCCACTGACGAGTACGAGGGCGCTCGCTCCAAGGTACGCAAGCTCATCAACGCCAAAGAAGATGCTGAAATTATCTTCACCAGAGGCACAACTGAAAGCATTAACCTTGTTGCGCGGACGTTGGGAACGCAGCTCATCGGCGAAGGCGATGAGGTCATTATCAGCAACATGGAGCACCATTCCAACGTGGTTCCGTGGCAGATGCTCGTAGATGAGCGCGGCGCCCATCTACGAGTGGTACCCATCAACGATGATGGCGAACTCCTCATGGACGAATACGAGAAGCTCATTGGGCCCAGAACTAAGCTGGTCTCCATTGTCCATCTCTCCAACGCCTTGGGCACTATCAACCCCGCCAAGGACATCGTATCTATAGCGCATCAACATGGTATTCCTGTCCTGCTGGACGGAGCACAGTCCACACCCCACATGCCGGTAGATGTGCGTGACCTTGATTGCGATTTCTATGCCTTCTCCGGACACAAGCTCTACGGGCCAACAGGCATCGGCGTCTTGTACGGCAAGCGAGAATTGCTTGAGTCCATGCCACCGTTCCAGGGCGGCGGGGATATGATCAAGTCCGTCACCTTTGAGAAGACCCTGTACAGCGATCTCCCCTATAAATTTGAAGCAGGTACTCCGCACATTGCAGGGGTCATAGGCCTTGGCGCAGCTATAGACTATGTGACCGCGCTGGGCCTAGACCGTGCCGAGGTTTATGAGCGAGAGTTGCTGGAATATGGCACTGAGCAGCTTCAAGCGATAGAAGGGCTACGGCTCATTGGAACAGCCCATCAAAAGGGCGGAGTTCTCTCGTTCCTGTTGGAAGGCATTCATCCGCATGACATCGGCACTGTCCTGGACACCCAGGGCATCGCAATTCGCACAGGCCACCACTGCACACAGCCGTTGATGCAGCGGTTTCAGATACCAGCTACTGCACGAGCTTCCCTGGCGTTTTATAATACGAAGGCAGAGATTGATGCCCTAGTGGAGGGTATTCACAAAACCTTTGAGGTGTTTAGCCAGTGAGTGATTTAATAGACCTCTATCAAGAGATGGTTCTGGACCACAACAACCGCCCGCGCAACTTCCAAACACTGGAAGATGCCAGCAACACTGCGGACGGCTATAACCCCCTTTGTGGCGATCAGATTTCCGTCTACCTCAAAGTGGAAAACGGCGTCATTGCAGACGTGGGGTTCCAGGGTGTTGGATGCGCCATCTCCAAATCTTCGGCATCCATGATGACCCAAAGCGTGAAGGGCAAGACGATAGCGGAGGCTGAGGCTCTGTTTCAGGACTTCCACACTATGGTCACCAGAGAACCCGGGGCTGAATACGATGCTTCCAATCTTGGCGAGTTAGAAGTGCTATCCGGCGTCTGCGCTTTCCCCAACAGAATCAAGTGCGCCAGTCTGGCGTGGCACACCTTAACAGCGTCACTGCACCACAAACAGGACGAGCCCGCGTCAACAGAGTAGAGAGGGGTTCCACAAAGAATTGTGGGAACCAAGGAAGGCAATCAGATGCACATACCCGTAAAAGTAGACTACGCCGTCAGGGCATTAGTTGATCTCTCTCGTAACAGCGGCGATAAGCCCGTACATGCAACGCAAGTAGCACGTAGGATGGCAATGCCTGAGCCTTACCTTGACCACATCCTTCACACCTTGAGCAAGCACGGCTTCACCAAGACGCTCCGAGGCCCCATGGGCGGGCATACCTTGGCTATGGACCCTAAAGACATCAAGCTGAGCATGGTCATGGCAGCATTTAATGAAACCGAGACGATTGTGGGTTGCCTGGAAAATCTGGACACATGCACCCTTTCTAGTGACTGCGGCCAACGCGACATATGGCAGACGGTGGAAGAGGCCGTTAGCACAATTCTGGAACAGACCACCATTGCAGACCTGGTGAAGCCTTCAACCTCAGTCGCAGTGGAATCACCTCGGAAGGTTGCACAGAGCGTCTAGAGTCCACATCGATCCAAATATTACAGCATTACAAGGGAAGCCCTCAGTCTAGTACTAGACTGAGGGCTTCTTAGTTTCATTGATACTCAAGGAGTTTTACGTCTGTATTACAACCTGATACAACTCCGCTATTACTTTAGCCACGTCCAACCCTGGCTTCACAGCCCACCCCTTGGATTGAGTCCCCGTATCCATGGCCGTAGCCTGTGCCATAGCCTTATCAGCGTGCTTGCTACAAACCCAACCCAGCCAATCCTCGCCAGTCTCTGGAACCAGCACCATCGCCTGGTCTAAGGGCACCAACTTAGGTTGTGATGTTGAGCCACACCAGGGGCAGTATCCGTGGGTAAAATTCAAAGGGTAGGCATACTGCCCACGAAACCCGATATCGTGTTCAATGACGGTGCCCCACAGTCCCACTTGCCCAACGATACCCATCTCATGGGCCACAATAATGGGAGCTTCTTTGTATGCGTAAATGCCGCAGAGGGTGTCGTCACCGGGGCAGGAATCACAGGCGCATGCTGGTGGGTTCATTTCAAGATAACCACAGCGCGCTTCCATCGCCTCGCACGGGTTCCACGCACCAAGATCCGCGGATGTTGAAACGCTGTGCAACTTGGGGCCGGCCTCGGAAACCCATACCCGCCAAGCACGCCACGCAGTCAGATATTCCAGCTTGGTAAGGGCGTCGAGTTCGTCAGTCATCAGCGCTGTGTCGGTATCGGTTCACGGGCAGGAGTTGAAATTTTTTTAGGAAAATTTGGCTCGTTGGGAGTAAACCTTCGGTCAGGGACGGGTGTCTGAAGGGGCCAGTATTCAACCTTCCGTCTGGGCTTTCCTAACGCACCCATTTCATCCTCCTCTTATAAACGATCTACCTAGCAATCACGGACAGGGCACCAACAGTAAACACGGCCAGAACCACGCATACAATACGAAGCTCAGTGGAGTTCATACTACCGAACCCGCCGTGTCTGTATTCGGGCCCGCCTCGAATATTTTTGTTGATCTCGTGACGGTGCCATGGGTCTCCGTGGGAAAAATGCGGGAAATGTATGTGCCCTATGATGCTCATTCACCTACCTCCACATCGCAACAATACGCATTGAGATCCACGGAGTCGACTACGACTTGACTTCAACTGCCCCTGACAAGCCAACTTTGTCCCGGAAGTACGGCATCACATCCCTGGCGAACCGTTCCATGGATTTCAGTACTTCCTTATGTTCAAGCCGGCCAATGGCGAAGACGCAGTTCAAGTAGGTGATGCCAGTGGTATCCAGCAATCGTTGCAGTTTGAACTTTACCGTCTCAGCGTTCCCAAAGAGGAGCCACTCGTTATACATGAGTTCCGGAGTAGGTTCATTGGGCTGTTCCTGCTCAATTGCCAGTCCGTTGACCACCTTCTGGGTGTTCGCTCGGAGAGCACCTGCGGAGCGCAGATGCCACAGGGCGTTCTGCGTCTGTGCACGGGCGAACTCATCATTCTCAGCAACGTGTACTTGTGCCTGGATAGTGAACTCTTGGGGCCAATTGAGGCCGGCCTCGTTGACCGCATCACGAAAGACCTCCCAACTCTGAAGCACCCTACCCGATGGAGCGCTTGAGCCGCCGGTGATGCAGTTGTAGCCGCGTTGCACCGTATCAACAATGCTGGCCGGGGACTGAGCAGCAATCCAAAATGGGGGATGTGGCTGTTGGATAGGGCGAGGGAAAATAGTTGTTTCTGGAACCTGGTAATAATTGCCCTCGAAGTTGAAGTTCTCTTGAGTCAGAGCCATTTCAATGATCTCCAAAGCCTCGTCGAACATCGAACGGCTATCGTCTAAATTCAAACCGAATCGTTCAAACTCGTAACGCTGGTAACCGCGACCCAGGCCAACCTCCAAGCGCCCATCCGTCAACTGGTCAGCGAGGGCGATTTCTTCTGCAAGGCGAACCGGTTGGTACAAAGGGAGCACGACAACGGCCGTGCCAATGCGTAGGTTTTTGGTGTGGTCAGCAATCTTGACCGCGAATGTCAGGGGGTTGGGGTTATAGCCGTAGCTGGAGAAGTGATGCTCGGCCAACCATACCCCTTCAAAACCCAGCTCATCAGCCAGCTTTGCCTGCTCCAGAGCGTTATCGTAGACCTCTTTTGCCGGTCCTTTATCTGCTGAATGAAGCAGTTGAAAAACACCAAATTTCATGGAGTCTCCATGCGTTTGCACGCCAGCTTGCAAACGTAATCTACGTCGCAAATACAGCATATACAAGCAGCCACAATCCCGCAAACAAAAGAGAGCTCCTGAAATCAGGGGCTCTCTTTTCCTATTTACGGATTAAACTACCTATTTGACGCAAGTCCAGCATGCTTCACAAAGGCCTTTCGTAAATCCTCAGTCCCTTCAAGCCAATCAGTCTCCTTGGGTAGGATGACGCCGCCTGACCTGATTGCATATATCTCTGGGTGGTTAACGGCAGCAGGTTCAATTCCCTCTTGAAGCTCCTTAGCAGCGCTCATGAGTCGTTGTCTCGTCTTGATTACCATAGTATCACTGGTGCCTAAGTGCTCTTTTGTGCGTTCTGAAATCGCCCCCATGCTCTCCGTAATCACCTGATCCTGAAGAGTGATGCCATCAATGCCAGTATAGTTTTGATTGGTCTTCTGAGCCTCACGGTCTATCCGATAATCATTGCCAGCATTAGCTGCCAAATTCCAGCGGTCCAGCCAGCCAGTGCCATTGGGTAAATAGTCAGTTTGGCCATTTTTCCCATCAACGTTTACGCCTTGTCTGGGAGCACCCGCTCCTCCCTGTGACGCACTCCCTCCTGTGCCCCCTCCAGGTCGGCTACTCGGGACAACCATGTTCCAGAACATGGTGTGTTCGTCATCGATCGGAACCCATCCCCGAGCCAAAACTTGAACGCCAAGAACCCCTGTGGGAATCATAGCCCAGAATGGCACGAGGAAATGTGCAAATCGCCAGTAATACGTATCGGGTTCCGCTTCTCGGTAGGCAGCATAGGTGGTTCCATAGTCGGTATCAATGACTTTATAGCGTGGTGACCGGATGTTCACGGTGTAGTAATCAAAGGAACCAGGAGCAGCAAGCTCCGGATCAACGCTGCCCAAGTGTAAGAACCCGAGGTGGGAAGTATCAAGATCACCCTCAAGCGCTTGAACAAAGTTACAGTTACGCATGATGGTGGACACTGCCCACTCACCCTCGGGAAGCATGTTTGCCTCCAGATCGGGTAACGGAGGGAGCTTGGACCTAGGCCCCATATACGTCCAGACGACACCACACCTCTCACGGGTTGGATAGGCTTTGACTTTAACTTTATCCCTAAAGTTACTCTCTGCAGGTTCGGAGGGCATGTCGACACAATCACCGTTGATGTCAAACTTCCAACCGTGGTAAACGCACCGCAGCCCACATTCTTCGTTCCGACCGAAGAACAGGCTGGCACGACGATGAGGACAGAAGTTGTCAACAATCCCGACGTCACCGTTTGTATCCCTAAATGCTATCAAGTCTTCGCAAAGCAATCGAATGCGCACTGGATTCGAGTCAGGTCCTTCAACCTCATTGGATTGAATTGCAGGAATCCAGAACTGGCGCATAAAGTCGCCCATAAGGGTGCCTGGGCCCACTTTGGTTAGCGATGTATTATCTGTAGCTGAAAGCATACCTACCCCCGATATTATGAGTGGGATTTATTTCCCCTTAATCTACGCCGGAAGGCGGTGACTGTCAATAAAATACGCTTTATAAAACGTGTCATATTTAGCCTTTGGAACCACGCAGATTCAGTTGGTGGTACCATCCCCAAACAAACTCGCTGAAAGGAAGGCATTATGGAATTTGGAAGCAAGGAAGAACTTCGCGTATTGCTGAAACACAGTGGCTATGATATCCCCGATGACGAGCTTGATGGGATGATGCGTGTTTATCAGGTTAACCAAGAGCGCCTCAAGCTCCTACATGCCGCTGAACTTGACGACGAAGAGGTCGCTGGCACATTCTCACCCAAGTCAACAGGCGCATAGGGAGAAGCATGACGACGAGTAACGAGCTCTATTTTCTCACAATCGGCGAGGCAAGCGGTCTTATCAAGAACAAGAAGCTCTCACCTGTTGAGTTGACGCAAGCTTATCTGGATCGGATTGATGATATCGATGGCAAGGTGAAGTCATACGTGACGTCATTGCCAGAATCAGCGCTCCAGGAGGCCCGCGTTGCAGAGTCCGACATTCAGAAGGGCAACTACCGCGGCCCTTTACACGGCGTCCCCATCGGGTTGAAAGATTTGTACGACACCGAGGGAGTTCGCACCACGGGGCAGTCCAAGGTCTTTGAACACCGTGTCCCTACGGAGGACGCCACCGTAGTTACCAAGTTACATGAGGCGGGCACCGTGTTACTGGGGAAACTGGCTATGCACGAATTCGCCCTAGGTGGTCCAAAGACCAGCCTTTTTGACCAGGCGAATAACCCCTGGAACCTTGAACACGTCACTGGCGGGTCAAGCAGCGGCTCTGGCGCGGCCATCGCTGCAGGTCTGGCGATGGGCAGCCTGGGCTCCGACACTGGAGGATCCATACGTGGCCCGGCAGCGCTCTGCGGCATCGTAGGACTCAAGCCGACGTATGGCAGGGTGAGTCGGTACGGTGTGCTGCCACTAAGCTGGTCCCTCGACCATGTGGGTCCTATGACGTGGACGGTCGAGGATGCTGCGTTGATGCTTCAAGTCATTGCAGGGCGAGATCCCAAAGATCCAACCTCCAGTCATGAACCTGTGCCCGATTACTCAGCGGCGTTGCAGCCCGACTTGAAAGGTGTCCGAGTGGGAGTGCCCCGTCATTATTTCTTCGCAAACGACGTGGGCTTAGACGAAGACACCGCCAACGCGGTGGAGAAGGGCATCCAGAGTCTGAAGGATCTAGGTGCAACGGTGCAGGATATCGAGATTCCGAGTCTGTCCCTAGCTAGTATCGCGAATACGGTCATTATGATTGCAGAAGCGAATGCCTACCATGCTAAGAATCTGAAATCCCAACCGGAGAACTATGGCGACATCGTTCGTTCACGGTTCATACTTGGCGGAGCTTTTACATCCGCTGATTACATCCAATCGATGCGAGCCCGCAGTCGGCTGAAGCGCGAATTCGCACAGGCATTCCAGTCGGTGGACATCATGGCAATGCCGGTCATGTCCAAACCCGCCGCTGCACTGAAGGGCTTCGACCCTATGGGAATGATGATGAGCCCCAGCCTGATGGGCCCCTTCAACCAAACGGGAGTGCCGGCAATGTCTGTTCCCTGTGGTTTCAGTTCTGCAGGACTACCTATCGGTATGCAGCTTGCTGCCGCTCCGTTCAATGAGTCTGCTGTAATCCGTGCAGGCTACGCATATCAGCAACACGCCCGATGGCATGATCAGCGGCCTAGCATCTAGCATAGGACCCAAACACAACCACACTGGAGGACCCATGAAAGCGATGCAAGTCTTCGGCCCCAAACACCTGCGTATAGTGGAGGCAGCCGCACCCGTGCCGGCGGCAGGCCAGCTGCTCATCAGAAGCGAAGTTCTGTCTGTCTGCGGCAGCGACATGCGTACATTCCGCTACGCGTTTCCGGAGGAGAACTACCCCTTGGCCCACAGCTCGCCGTGCCATGAGTGCGTCGGTATCGTCGAGGTCAGCGATTCACCGGATATCAGAGTAGGCCAGCGAGTCATCGCGTTGTCGGCATTACCCGGTGGACAGCCTGGCAGCGGCATGGGCGCAGAGTACGCCATCTCCTCACCCGATCGGGTCATCGTTCTCCCCGATGGTGCAGATCCAGCTTTGTACATCATGTGCCAGCCCGTGGGTACGGTGCTCTACGCTGTCCGGAGGCTGGGCAACGTCCTTGGCCAGACCGTAGTGGTACTAGGGCAGGGCGTCATAGGCCTCAGCTTCACCAGACTGCTGGCTCAGATGGGCGCAGGCAAGGTCATTGCCATAGACCACCATGACTATCGGCTGGAAAAGTCTAAGGAGCAGGGCGCAACCCACGTAATCAACTCCAACAATCAGGATCCCATTGCCGCGGTCAAGGAAATCACCGGTGGACTAGGTGCCGACGTGGTAGTTGAGGCGGCAGGGCAGGAAGAGACCATCAACATGATCAAAGATCTGGTGAAGCTGTATGGGACAGTCGCCCTGTTCGGCCTACCTGAGGAGCCGATGATTGAGTTTGACTATGTGGGTCTCATGCGACGACAGCCCACTATCATCGCCAACGTCAGCTCTTCGTCAGATGACCCAACAAGTTGCATCAAGGACACCGTTGCACTGGTTGAGCAGGGTGCTCTGGACGTATCCTGGCTGGTAACCCACCGCATGCCCTTCTCTGAGGCTCCAAAGGCCTACGAGATGTATGAGAGCTACCAGGAGGAAATCATCAAGGTGGTCCTCACTGTTTAGGCAGCAAGGGCGCGCTTTGCCTATACGGCGGACCTGGACAGGTATCCTCTACCTGTTTGCAAAGTTTCCTCAGGGTATCGCATCGTTCGTCATAGCGGTGGTGCTTATTTCTGTCACCGGCTCGTTCTTGGGTGCTCCGTTCTACTACTGGGTGGACGACGGTGCTGGTATGGGGTTCTGGCGTATCGACGAGCTATGGGAGGCGTTGGTGCTCACGTTCGTCGGCATCCCCATGACCTTCATCTCGTTGCATCTGATGAACGGCGCGGCATTCCTCCAAGGTAAACTGGCACGCGTTATGCTTGGTCGACTTAGCTAAGCGAGGAAGTAAACATGAAGAAAGAGGCCCCTCCAATTGGAGGGGCCTCTTTAATAGCCTGGGTTAAGGGCCTAGCCCTGCTTATCGCTCGTTGCCAGCCCGCAGCCAACCAATGTAGTCGGCAACTGCTGTCTCCAGCGTATGTCCGGGCTGGTAGCCCACGTCCGCATTGACCTGCGTCAAATCGCCGTAGGGGTCCTTCCGAGCGTTCGGGCCGTTACCGGCCTGGAACTCGAACTTGGCCTCAGGGATGACCTTGGTGATGGCATCGGCCAGTTCCTGGTTCGTTGCGCCATTGCCGCTGCTGATGTTGTACGTCTTATGTGCCAGCGTCTCAGCCCTTACAATCCTGGTGATGCCATCGGCGCAGTCTTTCACGTAGCAGAAGTCAGCCTGATCGTCCGCGTAGGGTACGCCGCCACGACCTTCAGCCAGCTTCGGGTCCTCGCCCTTTACCGCAGCGTGGACAAGCCTGCTTGGGAGGTTGGCCATTGTGTGGTACAACGGGCCCCAAATGCCGCCGATGCGCAGGTTGATGACTTCCACGTCAGACCGTGCACCAATGTGGCCGCCTACAACCTCAAAGACCTTCTTATACGTCTCAGTTGGGTTGCCAGTACCGAAGACAGGCAGGGGGATGTTCTCCTTGAATGGGCCGCCAGTCACGCTGGAATAGATGGCGATGGAGCTTGCCAGCGAAATTCGCTTGACGCCCCATGTGGTTGCCGCTTCAAGGATGTTCATCAAGCCGTTCAGGTTGACGCGCATATCGCCAATGGCGTCGTACGCGCCCAGGCCGGTAACTGCCAGGTGAGCAATGTTGGTGATGTCATATTTCTTGCCCAACGCCAGCAGACCTTCCAGGTCAGTAACGTCCACCTTTTCAATCTTGATGCGCTTGTCGTATTCGTCCTTGATGAAGTCCGGCTCACGCCAAGTCTGGAAATACGTGATGACCACTTCTTTCTCACCCGCGTCCAGGAGAGCCTTGGCAGTGTGCAGTCCAATGAAACCCATTCCACCGGTAACAAGAATCATGGTGTTCCTCCAGTTAAATTGCGCAGAGTTGTCACTTCCACTATGCGCTACGGGCGGTAGGATACAAGACGTGTTGGACTTCGTCCAGACCCAAGGGCTAGAAGGGCTATACCCTTCACCCGCATGCCTAGCGGTTACCGAAGGCAGGATTCATCCTGCACCTAGCAAGGATAGACAAAAGAAGCGATGCTTCAGCCGCGTGGGTGATACTGATCGGCGTCCGGCAGGGCATCCTCAACGCCAAGGGCCACCACCACGCGGTTCACGATGTACTGCACAACGTCGTCGATGGTTTTGGGTCGCAGATAAAAGGGTGGCTCCGGCGGCAGCACCACAGCGCCAAGCTGGCTCACCTTTAACATGTTCTCCAGATGCCCAGAATGCAGTGGCGTCTCTCGCGGCACAATGACCAGCGGACGACGCTCCTTCAAGCACACATCGGCGGTGCGGAGCAGCAGGTTATCGGCGATGCCGTGGGCCACGGCTGCTAGGCTGTTCATACTGCACGGAACAACAACCATGCCCCGTGTGGGATACGACCCGCTTGCGATGGGCGCTCGCAAGTCGCCGATGGCGTACTCGGTGAAGTAGGGCGATTCCTTCCAGGTAGCCACAGTCGTGGCGTAGGGCTCGTCCATCTCCTCTGCCCAGACCATCCGACCAGCAGACGTGCATACAAGGGCCACGGGGATTTCGCGATACAAGAGGGCGTCTACGGTGCCTTTTGCCAACATGGAACCGCTGGCCCCTGTTATCCCGACTATCACGGGTCTATCAGCTGTGGTCATTACATCACCACCACGGCCAAGTACGTGAAGGTCAGCAATGCAAGGCTGATACCTGCGTTGACCCAGGAGAAGACGAACCGCAGCCTCGACATGTCTGTGGGCGACAGCGCCAGGTGCTCATAGATCAACAATGCAGAGGCGATGCCCCATCCTACAAAGTAAATCCACTCCAACTCCAGCCAGAGCCCCAGAATCAGCAAGGACGCTGATGTGATGAGGTGCATGGCTCGCGCCACCCAAAACGCAGCAGGAACGCCAAACCGTGCGGGTAATGCGTTGATGCCGTGTGTACGATCGAACTCCCGGTCGCCAACGGTGTTGAAGATATCGAATCCGCTGGCAAACGTTGCAACCACCACGTAGAGCAGCACAGCTTCCCATGATAGCGAGCCAGTGACGGCTACCCAGCCGCCGGCCGGAGCTATTGCCAGGGTCATGCCAAGGGAGAAGTGTGTCAGCCAGGTGAATCGCTTCACCACGGAGTAGCCAAAAACGAAGAGCGCACCCACAGGCGACAGCGCAAAAGCCAGGGTGTTTAACTGCGATGCCGCGACAAAATAGATTGCCATGCCTACAACCGTGAGGGCTGTGAGCTCCCACGTCTTCAGCAGCCCCTTGGGCAGGTGACGTTCGGCGGTGCGTGGATTCATAGCGTCCAGGTTACGATCGAATACGCGATTGACCGCCATGCCAGCGTTTCTGGCTCCGAACATTGCCAGCGTCACCCACAGGAACGGCCCCAAATCAGGCAGGCCGTCTGCCGCCAGCATCATGCCTATATAGGCGAAGGGCAGCGCGAAGAGGCTCTGCTCAAATTTCACTGCCGCCAGGATGTAGTTGAGCCTCTGTAGCAGTCCGGTGTTGTTGTGTGCGATGTTTTGCATTCCCTATATCCCGTATTGTTCCCATTTGCGGTCTACCAACGCCTTTACCTCGTCGCTCATAAGGATATCCGGCGGCCAATCACGGTTCCGGCCCTCCAACGGCCCCTTGGTCGTTGCGTCTATTCCCACCTTGCTACCCACGCCAGGCGTCGCAGAAGCGTGGTCAAGGTCGTCCATCGGCCCGCTGGCGAAGAAGATGTCCTGTTGCGGGTCAAGGTTGTTGGTCACGCGCCACGCTACTTCCGAGGGGTTGTGCACGTCCACGGTTGCATCAACAACAACAACGGTCTTGGATAGAGCAAGAAGCCCCAAGCCCCAGAGTCCATGTACGACTTTTTGCGCCTGCCCGCGATACTCTTTTTTGATGGACACGATAACTAGGTTGTGGAAGGCTCCTTCAGCAGGCATGTTGATATCTATAATCTCTGGCAGCATCATCTGGATGGCCGGGAGAAAGAGCCGTTCTGACGCCTTGCCCATGAAATAATCTTCTGTGGGCGGACGTCCGACCATCGTAGTGGGATAGATTGGGTCTTTACGGCGCGTCATTGCGGTGACGTGGAAGACCGGGTACTCCTCGGCTGGGGAGTAATAGCCGGTGTGGTCGCCGAAAGGGCCTTCCGCTCGACTTTCCATAGGGTCAATGTATCCCTCAAGAATAATCTCTGCGTGGGCGGGCACTTCCAGGTCTACGGTCTTGCACTTTACAAGCTCAACTCCCTCTTCACGGATGAAGCCTGCCAGTACGTACTCATCAAGGTCAGGCGGCATTGGCGCAGAGCCAGCCCACATCGTTGCGGGGTCAGCACCAAGGGCCACAGCCACTTCCATCCGTTCAAGCTTCTTTTCCTGGGCCAATCGCTGGTGGTGTGCGCCAACTTTATGGGTTTGCCAATGCATGCCGGTGGTGTTCTTGTCATAGACCTGCATCCTATAGATGCCAATGTTCCTTACGCCCGTTACCGGGTCTTTGCTGATAACCAGTGGCAGCGTGATGAAGGGGCCGGCATCGTCCGGCCAGCACATCAGCACCGGCAATGTCGAGAGGTCTACGTCGTCGCCGGTCACAACAACTTCCTGACAAGGAGCGTTGCCAACGATTTTTGGCTGGAACGAGGCGATGTGTGCAAGCTGCCCCA
>Ga0302127_10000626_pt1 | contig 19925 bp, 11 predicted proteins | sample CB4_SCM_MG_FD_204452 | JGI IMG/M metagenome (GOLD analysis project Ga0302127, IMG submission 204452) | Marine microbial communities from Western Arctic Ocean, Canada - CB4_SCM | ecosystem: Environmental > Aquatic > Marine > Oceanic | place: Canada: Western Arctic Ocean | collected 2017-09-24
TTCATTATATTGGGTCAAGAAAAATTAGCTTTTTAACCAATTCTATCACTACGATTTTACCTGAACATCATTACTGTTTCAAGGTGCATCAATGTTTTATAAGTCTTTGTCTTAATGATTTGACAAACCTTTGCAAAACAAATTATTAAGTTAGGCAGCTTAAACAAAACAGATTCCACATATTTGCAAAAATTATTTACAATGCTTGCATACTTCATTAAGTACTCCTAGATTATTGCTGTTTTTTTACAATTTTTCACTAACTTTTCATCCACCATGATCTAAAAATATGAAGGCACTTCGTCACGATATCATCTTCAGGAAAGACGGTATTGCTTTGGAATCCAGTTTAGAAGAAAAAATTCTGAAACAAAATTAACATACATCCCTGCTATGGATTAATATTGAACAAGTTAATCGAACTTTGAATTTGTATAAATTTAATAAATTTATTATTTATGATGAACCTATAAAAAATCCTAAATTTTTTCATTTCGAGCGAAGCTAGAAAACTTTCATATGCTACTATACTAATATCATTAAGATATTTACCAAAAGTCGGAATGACATATTTTTGATTTCAGACTTATTACGAAACCATCATTTAGTATCAATTATTTATGAATTGATTTATTATTTTAAATTCTTTTTTGTTGACTTTTCAGTTAGATTTGCTTTAAAATAAAATAATCACTCTGTTACGGAAGTTATTCCATGGACAGGAAAAAAACTTCGCCAATTTTAGTCTGAACACATTGGTGAGTGTTGTGCGTAAAATAAACAGCAAATGGATTTGCTATAAAGAAGAATGGAGTTTAGTATAAATTTTGATATTTCTGACTTCATTTAGGAAACATGTATTATCATTACCTGTTTTATTTATAATTATTCTCTCCCTTTTCCTGATCGTTCCTGAAACTAGCCAATCTCCGAATAAAGCCTACTATCCTCAGCATTCACAGTATCATCCGAGGTCTTTTACAACTACTAAAGTCAAACTTAAAGACCCCAATTATCCTGCAAATTCAGTAAAACATTTAAAAATTCTTCAATCCAATCCGGATTTAAGCACAAACCAACTGCTACTGTCCGTTGGGAATCTGCATCGTCCTTATTTTGAAAAAAAGAAAAATAAATTTATCAACGAAAGTATGCGAAGAATTATCATGATGTTTATGCAATTCGAATCAATGAGTAGGCAAATATTCAATCGGGGTACAGTAAGTTTGCCGACCCAAACAGATTTAGAAGGTTTGGCTGACCACGTAGTTGAAAGTCGCTGGTATCGTGAGGCATTAAATCGATTTTATTCAAATAATGCTTACGGTTTTTCTGAGGAACGTATGCTCCGAGTTTTAATATCCATTCACACAGCTGCAAATTTTTTTGAAGTACCATACCCTACTCTATTCTGTTTGTTTTTTCAGGAATCAAAATTTGATTTTCTGGCTGACAGCCCAACTGGTGCAAAAGGAATTGGACAACTAACCAGTATTGGATTACGGGAAGTACAACGGTTAAGGAGTGATTCAAAAATGGAGTTAAAACTGCAGAAAACTGCATTTCATCTAAATCGAGTTTATACGGACCCCCAAATACAAAAATGGCTAGAAAACCTCGGTTTCAAAATAAATTTTGCTAAAATTTCTCCTATACCAGAAAAAATAGAATTTACACGACTATCCTCTTCTTTTATGCGGGAAGTTGGAAAAGAACTTGTAAAGGAAGGCCAGTCCTATGGAGAAAATACCAGCTTACTATGGTTCCTCAGCAAAAGACTGAGAAGGGGGGATATTCTTTCCAACCGTTTTGCACACATGCACAAAGTCTTTTCTCAAATGCTTGAAGAACAATATGCAAGATCACAAGCAAGTGCCTATAACATTGAAACAAATATTCTTTTGTCCACAATTCTCTTTAGCCACTATTACCGCTATCGATGGCGCAATAACAAGCAGGTTTTCAATCTAGCCCCAGAAGCAAGGGTTATATTGGCAACATCTGCATATAATCATGGACAAACGGGAATGCGTCGTTTTTTGATCAATCTTAAACAAGAGTTCCCAATGCTGGATTTTCAAGCACTTTCTTCTAAAAAATTAAGAATTCTGTTTACTAATCAGCGATTATCAAATGCTATTAAGCAGTCTCCTCGCAAGATAAAGGAAGTTTCAAGGCACGTCCTAAATATTATGGATTGTGCAGAAAAACGCCCATTAACCTCCTGATGGTATAATAATATGTATAGCGTAATATTGTTAACGATATCCAGAGGCTTGCAATTGAAATAACTCAGAGTACTGTCCTCCGGCAGCTAATAATTCTTCATGCGTTCCATGCTCCAACAACTTCCCTTCATGCAAAACTACTATTCGATCGGCCATTCGAACAGTTGAGAATCGATGAGAAATCAGTACAGCACACTTATCAAATGTCAATTCTACAAAACGATTAAAAACTTCATGTTCTGCTCGTGCGTCCAAAGCAGCGGTAGGTTCATCCAAAATCAGGAGCTGTGCGTCACGCATATAGGCACGTGCTATTGCAATTTTTTGCCATTCTCCTCCGGATAGATTGGTACCCTGTTTAAACCAGCGTCCTATCATCTGTTGATAACCTTCGGGCAGATTGTCAATCACTTTATCAGCCAAACTGCGCTGGGCCGCTTCCTTAATACGATTCGCGTTGTTTCTATCATCAATTCGCCCAACTGCAATGTTTTCTGATGCAGTCAAGTGATACTTAACATAATCCTGAAAAATAACTCCAACGGCATCCCTCAATCCATCCAGGTTATAATCACGCAAATCGTGACCATCCAGCAAAATCCTTCCCTCGGCTGGATCATAGAGGCGCGTCAGCAGTTTTACTAACGTGGTTTTACCTGCTCCATTTTCGCCAACCAGAGCCAATTTTTCACCAGGATGCAAAGTGAAAGAAACATCACGTAAAACCCATTTTTCCATCTGTGGATACCGAAAACCAACATTCTCAAAAGTAAAACCATCATGAATAGTCTCCGGGAAGGGCAGTGATTCGTCCTTGGACCTTATCCGCGGTTCCATTTCAAGGAAATCAAACAGGTCACGCAGATAAAGAGCACTGTCGGCGATACTGGAAAAGCGAATTAGAATTGCTTCCATCAAAGAACGTAATCGTAAAAAAGAACCGGAAAGAAATGTAAGATCTCCCAGGGACAGTTCTCCGTATACTGTTCTGTAAATAATCACTGCATAGGCTGTGTAGTAGCCTAAACTACCAAGCATCGAAAGCAATCCTCCCCAGGCTGCACGCCTTACAGAAAGATTCCTGTTTACCTGGTAATATTCTTCGGCTAATTTCTGGAACCGTTTGCCAAAAAAATCAGACAAACCAAATATTTTTACCTCTTTAGCCGTTTCGTCACTGGCTCCTGCAAAACGCAAATAATCAAGTTCACGGCGTTCCTGTGTCCAGCCGTACATCAATGAATAACTTTGACTGTTGAAATGTGTTTCTCCTAAAAATGCGGGAATTAGCGTGATAGCCAGCAGAAGAAGAAGCCAGGGTTTGAATGTGATTAAAGCTACTGCTAAAAAAAATACGGTGATGCTGTCCTGAAGCTGTGTCAAGGCCTGCGACATCAATAAAATTCTGCTTGAAGCCTGGCGTCTGGCACGTTCAAGTTTGTCATAAAATTCTGAATCTTCAAAACATTCAAGGTCGAGCCTTGCTGATTGATGCATCAGCCGTAACGATATTTCATGTGAAACCAAATCACCAAGTAAACTGTCCACCAAAGCAATGCCGCGGCCCAGTAAATCAGAAAATACCGCCAAACCAAGCTCTATTAGAACTAATGTAGTTAAAATTGACATATCCGGGTTTTCAACTGCAGATCCTCCAGCAGTAACTGAAATCAGTACAATCTCATCAATGATGAGTTTGCCAACATAAAGCATAGTTATCGGCAAAGAAGCTCGGACGACACGCAGTAAAATATTAAAGACTGCCAGCAAACGGTCGCAACTCCAAATAAGTCTGAAAAATTCAGGCAGATTTCTGAGTGCACCAAGACGATCCCGAAAATCTAAATCAGAAGGAACTCCATGAGTAGCAGATGTGTTTTTGCTTCCTTGATTCATTGATGTTATTTAGAGTTTAAGAAAAAACTGTCTGTCCAGGGAGTTTTATTGATTAAGTAAAGATATTTACTCGAATTTCTTACAAAGATGCTAGCATAAGCAATCAAATATTTCAGATTTAAATTGCAATTTTACTCATTTATTCATTATATAATGACTATTTAGTTTTAAATTATTTTCAGGTAATCCGATGACAAAATCAAATACCAGAACGACCTTTGATTGGGCTGATCCTATGTTGTTTAATGAACAACTTACTGAAGAAGAGCGCCTGATCCAGGACACAGCCCGCGATTTTAGCCAGGACAAATTAATGCCCAGAGTTTTGGAAGCAAACCGCAATGAGGTTTTTGACCGTGAGATCATGAATGAGTTTGGAAAATTCGGATTTTTGGGTTCGACCATTCCGGAAAAATATGGAGGAGTTGGAGCAAGTTATGTTTCATATGGTTTAATTGCCCGTGAGGTGGAGCGGGTAGATTCGGGTTACCGCTCGGCTATGAGCGTGCAATCCAGTTTGGTGATGCACCCGATTTATGCTTACGGCAGTGAAGAACAGCGAACAAAATACCTTCCTAAACTCGCCAGTGCCGAATGGATAGGCTGTTTTGGTTTGACCGAACCTAATCACGGTTCCGATCCAGGCAGTATGGAAGCTCGTGCGAAGAAAGTTGATGGTGGATATAAACTGACTGGAAACAAAATGTGGATTACAAATTCACCAATTGCTGATGTCTTTGTGGTTTGGGCTAAAAACGATGAAGGCATAATCCGCGGCTTCATTTTGGAAAAGGGCATGGAAGGTCTGAGTACACCAAAAATTGTGGGAAAAATGTCATTGCGGACATCCGTTACCGGTGAAATCGTTATGGATGAGGTCTTTGTTCCAGACGGAAATGAATTACCCAATGTGTCCGGACTGAAAGGTCCTTTCGGCTGTCTGAATCGCGCACGTTTCGGCATTGCCTGGGGAACACTTGGTGCTGCCGAGTTCTGCTGGATGCAGGCACGGCAATATACACTGGACCGGATTCAGTTTGGACGTCCGTTGGCGGCAAACCAGTTAATACAAAAAAAACTGGCTGACATGCAAACTGAAATCACGCTGGGTCTGCAGGGAGTTTTGCAAATGGGACGCTTGATGGACCTAGGAAAATGCGCTCCAGAGTTGATCTCATTGATGAAACGCAACAATTGTGGAAAGGCTTTGGAAATTGCAAGGCTCGCCCGTGATATGCACGGCGGTAATGGCATTTCCGATGAATTTCACGTCATCCGCCACGTCATGAATTTGGAAACCGTCAATACTTATGAAGGGACACATGACGTACATGCGCTTATTCTTGGAAGGGCACAAACCGGAATCCAAGCGTTTTGTTAAAATAATTGATAGAAAACAGACAGTTCTAAATTATTCTAACATTATGGTTTTAGATAACCTTTTCAAATTTATTATTCAATCCAGCAAAAACAGGAATCCCTGACATGAGCAGATCTAAGTATTATTTCAGCTATACAAAATTAACGGATTCTCTTTTACGCTGGAATGACAACTTTTTACAAGTACGTCACAAAAAACTTATGATATCACCTGACATTCAGTTACCAAATGCTAATTAAGGCTGAACCACTTAATAATTTAGTCTCAACCCTCCTCAAAAAAGGGGGTAGTTGCATCGAAGAGGCTCAAGTGGTGGCCGACCATCTGGTTCGATCCAATTTGGCTGGACACGACAGTCACGGTGTCGGAATGCTGCCTCTTTATGTACGGATGCTCAAAGAGAATTTTCTACGTCCGAACCAAAAACCTGAATTGGTTAACGCCGACGGCTCGATTTTGATGTTTGACGGTCAGCGTGGTTATGGACAGGCAGTCGGTAAAATGGCCATGGTACAGGCGATTGAAAAATGCCATGAATCCGGACTGGTTTTAATGACACTCAGGAATACTCATCATCTCGGACGAATCGGGACCTACGGTGAGCAAAGCATTGCATCAGGATTGGTTTCGCTGCACTTTGTCAATGTGACTGACCATCCACCCTTGGTTGCACCATTTCGGGGCTCTGACGCCCGTTTTGCGACAAATCCAATTTGCCTCGCCATGCCCGGAACTAAAAAACAACCTCCGATTTTGCTGGATATGGCAACCAGCCGCATCGCACTAGGGAAAGCACGAGTAGCATTAAACAAAAACGAAGCACTGAAAGATGGACTTGTCATTGACCACAAAGGAAAACCCAGCAACGATCCAGAAGTAATGGCCGGATACTTATTTCCGGAGCGTCCTGACAATCCTCCACTCGGTGCACTGACTCCTCTTGGTGAGTACAAAGGTTTCGGTCTTGCCCTGTTTTGTGAATTACTCGGCGGACTACTCAGCGGCGGCGGAACTATCCAACCCGAACATCAGCGCCAAAACAGCATTATCAACAACATGTTCACCTTGGTAATTGACCCAGCAAGATTAGTGGATGTTCCCTGGATGCAACACGAAGTAGAAGCAATAGTAGCACACGCCAAAGCCTCCCCGCCTACCAATCCAGAAGAACCGGTTATGATTCCTGGAGATCCAGAACGAAATTCCATAAAGGAACGTCAATTTCAAGGCATTCTGATTGATGATGCAACCTGGGAGCAAATTCTTGATGCCGGTGAATCTTTAGGTCTTAGTCGGGAAGAAATGCTGAATTTAGAGAAGATATAATACAACGTGGACTTTTGCCGTCCTGCTGATTGCAGTACCTCATAGTGCTCTGGGACAACTATGGAATGTAATTGGTTGTCATTTGATTTCTGCCGCAATCGGCGTAGTCTGCTACCAGTGACTCCCTTCCGGCGGAATTGCTACAGGTGCCAGTGTTGGTTTGGCAATTGGAGAAATGTATTATACATGATGTATGCACCCTCCGGGCGGCGCAACTCCTCTGTCTGCAGTAATCGGCGCACCAAACATTCATGCTCTGGGCTAACAATATATTCTTACTTCAATTGCAATCAATACAGTAATCATTCTTCTGTCGGCACTTTTTTTTAACACCTTGTTTCATTGGAGGCGCTATTCTCCATTTGTACTATCAAAAGAATTCAGAAAGGACTACTATCAAGTTGTGAATGAACCAGTGGATCATGCTTATTTTGTTTATGCACTAAGTCAAATGGACACTTTCATTGATGTTACCTAAGATGATTTGCTGAAAATTTATCATTTGGCCACTGAAAGAAAAGTCAACTTAAATAAATAAAAATGAACTCTCCCCAGCCTGTCATAAAAACAATCGCACTTAAAAACAGTGTTCGTATTGTTACCGCCACAAGCTTATTTGACGGACATGATGCTGCAATTAACATTATGCGCCGTATAATGCAGTCACAGGGTGCAGAAGTGATTCACCTCGGCCACGATCGCAGCGTTGAGGAAATAGTCAATGTTGCCATTCAGGAAGACGCTCAAAGTATTGCAGTCAGTTCGTACCAAGGTGGACACATGGAGTTTTTCCACTACATGCTGGACTTGTTAAGGGAGAAAGGTTCAGGACATATTCAGGTTTTTGCAGGCGGCGGAGGTGTGATCATTCAAAGTGAAATTCAGGAATTGACGGATTACGGTATCAGTCGAGTTTATTCTCCTGAAGACGGCCGTAAACTTGGCCTGACGGGCATGATTGCTGATATGCTTAAACGTTCTGATTTTCAGGTTTTGCCGGATAAATTTGAACCTCATGCAGACAAACTGGTTACGGAAAACGTTCAACATATTGCTCATAGTCTGACTTGGATCGAACAATACGTGAAAGGTTCACAGATGGCACCTGAAAATAAAGTAGTGGAACCTCTGGAAGCAGTACAAAAAGTTTTGAATAAACTCCACTCACAAGACTCTCTGGTGGAGAATTCACAGGCTCCGGTGATTGGTTTGACCGGAACAGGAGGTGCAGGAAAGTCATGTCTGGCAGATGAATTGTTGCGAAGTTTTCTTGAGGAATTTCCTGAAAAGCGCATAGCTATTTTGTCAGTAGATCCCTCCAAACGCAAAACCGGTGGAGCACTTCTTGGTGACCGGATGCGTATGAATTCCATCAACGACCCCCGTGTTTACATGCGTTCACTGGCCACACGCCGTTCACACCTGGCCACTTCTACTGCACTGGAAGGTGCTGTTAGCTTACTGCAGGCAACCGGGAAATCCGGAGGCGGAGGATTTGATTTGATTTTGGTGGAAACTGCCGGCATAGGTCAGAGCGACTCAGAGATTTCGGATTTTGTTGATTTGAGTGTTTATGTGATGACACCGGAATTTGGTGCGGCTACTCAACTGGAAAAGATTGATATGATTGACTTTGCCGATTGTATTGTAATCAACAAATTTGACAAACCTGGAGCACAGGATGCTTTGCTGGCTGTGGGCAAACAGTATAAACGCAGTCGAAATGACTTTGATGCAACTACTGAAACAATGCCTATTTTTGGAGTGGTTGCCAATCGTTTCAACGACAGCGGTACAAACTGGTTTTATCACAATTTGATCGAAATCCTGATCAAGAAAAAATCACTTAACTGGAAACGCAGTCATGAAGCTGAATTTGCTATTTCAGAAATTACAGAGTTGATACCGTCGGACCGTAAAGAATATTTACGGCAAATCGCTGACTGCGTACGTACCTACAAAAAAGAAATCCGGAAAAACGCAAAGACTGCAGCGGAATGCGGACAATTGTACGGAACCCTTAAACAAATGCTGGGAGAAACCGAAAATAAAAATAGCTGGAACATACTACAGCCCTGCCCGATTGAAAATATTCCGGAAACTGCTCATACAGTGGCGGAACTATATAATGAAAAAATCTCAAAACTTCCGAAATCACTACGGGTGCAACTGAGTGAATTTCATGAAAATAACCAGGCGTATCTGGGCGAAAATTTCAGCTTTTATATTCGCAACAAAGAACTAAATATTTCGAATCACAGTATCAGTCTTTCTGGACTCAAAATTCCTAAAATCGCCACACCCAAATTTAACGACTGGGGCGAGATTACAAGCTGGTTGGGATTGGAAAATTTTCCTGGAAATTTTCCGTTTACCAGTGGTGTTTTTCCTTTCAAACGTGAAGGCGAAGACCCGACCCGCATGTTTGCCGGAGAAGGAATTGCAGAGCGTACAAACCGGCGTTTTCATTTGCTGGCCTGTGATCAGCCTGCAACACGCTTGAGCACAGCGTTTGACTCAGTGACGCTTTATGGTTCAAATCCGAATTTGCGACCCGATATTTTTGGAAAAATCGGAAATGCTGGAGTTTCAATTTGCACAGTTGATGACGCGAAACGACTATATTCTGGTTTTGATCTGCTTTTACCGAAGACTTCCGTTTCCATGACAATCAACGGACCTGCTCCAGTGGTTCTCGCTTTTTTCATGAATGCAGCCATTGATCAGCAAATAGAAAAACATTTACGTGAAAACGGGCATTTAGAAAAAGCGAAAAAAACGCTCCAAGAACGCTACAAAAAACAGGATGTGGAGCCTCCGGAGTATCGTATGGAGCGTCCAGAAAATCACGATGGACTAGGTTTGGAATTATTGGGATTGTCCGGTAAACATTTTGTAGATAATGAAACTTACAGTGCTATAAAGGCTGATGTATTAAACAACATCCGCGGAACGGTTCAGGCAGATATTTTGAAGGAAGACCAGGCGCAAAACACTTGTATTTTCAGCACAAATTTTGCTTTGCAGATGATGGGTGACATTCAGGAATATTTTACTGCAAACGATGTCCGAAACTTTTATTCGGTAAGTATTTCCGGATATCATATTGCTGAAGCCGGAGCAAATCCGATCAGCCAGGTTGCCTTCACACTTGCTAATGGATTTACTCTGATTGAGTATTATCTGGCACGCGGCTTGGCAATTGACGATTTTGCGCGTAACCTGAGCTTCTTTTTCAGTAACGGAATGGATCCTGAATATGCGGTAATTGGAAGGGTAGCACGCAGAATTTTTGCTGTCACACTGCGTAATTTGTATGGAGCAAATGAACGCTCACAAAAATTAAAATATCACATACAAACTTCCGGACGTTCCCTGCATGCAATGGAGATGGATTTCAATGACATCCGGACAACACTTCAGGCACTTTATGCCGTTTACGATAACTGTAATTCACTTCACACCAACGCTTACGACGAAGCGGTTACAACTCCAACGGGTGAGTCAGTTCGTCGTGCACTCGCTATTCAGCTCATTATCAATCGTGAATTAGGACAGGCATTCAACCAAAATCCAATGCAGGGCAGTTTTCTGATTGAGGAATTGACTGAATTAGTTGAAGAAGCAATTTTGTCGGAATTTGTCAGACTTTCCGAACGAGGAGGAGTTTTGGGTGCAATGGAAACGATGTACCAGCGTAACAAAATTCAGGAGGAATCACTTTATTACGAAACTCTTAAACATTCTGGAGAACTGCCTATAATGGGTGTGAACACTTTTCTTAACCCAAATCCTGCTGAAACTGATACAGAAATTGAATTAGCGCGTTCAACGGAAGAAGAAAAGACAATGCAAATCCATGATCTGGAGAATTTTCATAAGTTCCACTCCAAAGAGCGAGACTCAATGATGGAACGTCTCAGAGAGGCGGCACTAAAAAATGGCAATATTTTTGAGATCCTGATGGAGTCTGTGCAAGTTTGTTCATTGGGACAAATCACTCAACAGCTTTACCAAATCGGCGGACAGTACCGTAGAAATATGTAAGGCATGAATTGACACTAAAACGATTCATTCTGATTTAGTGACAAATGAAATAATGTTGTCAGCCCTAAAATTAAGACCATATTTTGTTCCAAAATAAAAGTATTTGCACCTGCATTAAAAACAAACAATTTTTCAAATCTGAATTCAGTGGGGGAATTATTTATATTTCTTCTTAGAGCCTGACCATTTGATGCAGACTTGTTTTTTTAGCCGGATTAAAATTTATTTCTCGGGGTTTTGTCTAGTATTTTTTGAAAACAAACTACAAAAATCTTGTTCCTGAAACAGCACAGAAAAATCAAATTTAAGTTTCACGACACCTCGCAGATTCGATTTATCTTAGCCGATGGAATTACTCCATGACGCAAAACTTCAAAATTTTTGTTTTGGCAATTTAAGATCGTCGAGGCCCTATTTTCTTCCAGTTCTCCTCCATCAATAATCATATCAACCTTGTTGTTCAACTGATTATGGACTTCTGTTGCAGAAGAGCATTCCGGCATGCCTGTGAGGTTGGCGCTTGTACCAATTATTGGACAACTTCCCAATTCTATCAGGCACTGCGCAGCTGGAGCACTCGTGTAACGTACGGCTAAAGTTCCGTCACTGTTTTGAAGGTGTTGCGGAAGTTCCGGATTCGCGGCTAAAATCAAGGTCAGTGGACCCGGCCAAAAAGCATTCATTAAATCATCAATACGAGAGTCGTTCCACAGACAAAGACCTGGCAGCCATTCAGGTGTAGTCAGCACAAGCAACGGTTTATTTCTGGGCCGTTCCTTAATGTTATAAACACGATCTGCAACTTTTTTTAAAAACGCATTTCCACCCAAACCATAAAAGGTTTCAGTAGGAAAAGCCAGAACTTTATTATGCAAAAGTGCTGTTTTAACCAATATTTCTTCTGTTTTTGAAAAAGGAAATTTGACTAATCGTGCCATATTTTCCATCCTTGCCCTTGATTAGCAGTATTGTAATCAAGCTCTAAAAAGGCCTGTAATACCGTCTTAAGATTTTTTGAAGTCTTGTCATGCTTTTACACGCCCTGTTAAGTCTGAGAGCTCTTACGGCATATAATCCCAACCTTGACTGTGATCCTTGTCATTTGTTTTATTTACCATCAATCCACCCGGACAAGTGGCTTACCCTTCCGTATGTAATTCGTGAAACACGAAATGTGGTAAGAGCCAGGTGGTTACGTGAATCGAGGTATACTGGAGGTAACAACTTTCCCTGCCATTTTGTTATACTTTCAGCAGCAGAAACTGCTTTTTGTCTACTCAAAGAACGCCCCGATCGATTTAAGACTTCAACCATTAATTCTGCTACTGCATGGCCATAAAGAGTCCAGCGGTTGAGAGCCAGGTTTGGCGCATATTCACTGAGTATTAGCTTATGTAATATTTGACCAGGATGTTCTGTTTCAATTTTAAGGGGATATGCTGTTAAAACACGTACTCGTTCAGAAACTTTTTGACCCAACCACTCAGTTAGTCGACTATCCGCAAGCGCGTGTCCTGTTAACATGGGAATATTTATCTGAGGAGAAAACTTCAAGAAGTTCATAACATCAGTATAATTTCCCAATACAACCAGAAAATCTGGATTATTCCTACGAATCAGCTGCCATTCTGCGTTAAGCCGTCCTGCTTTTCCCGGCAGCAGTTTGGCAGAAACGTTATACAATTCTTTGGTCAAGGCTTTTACTGACCTCTGATATACAGGATTTTCAGGATACCAGATGATAAACTCTTTTCCAGTGTGCTTTTCTGTAATATATTTTCCAATAACACGCGCTTCGGTTTCAGCAGTAGGCATAAAACCAAAGACATTTGCACGAAGGGGTTGTGTCCATTCCGGCAAATCTGAGCCGACAAAAAAACTTGGCAGTCTTTGCTCTTTTAACAAGGGGTAAACTGCTTGATGAGTTTTACTGCCAATACCACTGAAAACAGCAAATATGTCATTTTTTAAAGTCAGTTCCTCCAGTTCCTCTTTAGCTTTGTATGGTTTCAACTGATCATCAATTATTTTCAATTCAATTGAACGACCGTGTACTCCGCCCTGATCATTTACATATTTAAAATAGGCCTGCGCGCTTTTTCCAATATCAGAATATTCCTTTGCAGGTCCACTCAATGGCTGATGAGTTACAAAAACAATATTTTTTGGAAAGACTCCGGTTTCGGCAAAACAGAAATGAGTAATTGAAAACAAAAATACAAGTATGACGGTCAGTCGAAACAGTTTCATATTTTTCATGTATATTTAATTAACTCGACAGTCACGAGTTTTATCATGTCAACCCAAACATCTGTGAAGGATCTTATAAGGTAACAACACTTTATAAAATCTTTCCTTTCGGTCGAGATGTCATTCAGCAGTCAATAATATGAGTTTCTTATTAAATTTAATGGCTCACGCCTTAATTAATTGTGATAAACTCAAAAAAAATAAGCAACACATGTTTGACATTCATTAACAGTCTATAAGCTATTATATCAAAAACTTACATGTTCAGTAATTTTCATTCCACAATCAGTTCGATAACTAGTGTTGTCGGGGTTACAACCGGTTACTAAAGCATCAATAACAGCTTATTATTTTAGCTCAAAACAAAGGAGCTGCACCCAATTCTGACAGTTGATGCAGTAAACCGGTAAAACGGCGTGTTGAACCTTCATTTTCAACGGCCTTCTTAATAGCTGCATCTGTTCCAATCAAAACAACTAACTGTTTCCCACGGGTGATTGCAGTGTAGAGTAAATTCCGCTGAAGCATCATATAATGGTGTGTAGTGAGAGGAACTATCACTGCCGAATATTCACTTCCCTGGGATTTGTGAACCGTGATTGCGTAGGCCAGAGATAGTTGATCTATCTCTTTCCCCTGGTAATGAACAATTTGCTGATCAAATTTAACATGCAGTTCTTTGGTTTTTGGATCGCAATTAACAATTCTTCCAAGATCACCGTTGAAAACCAGTTTCTCATAATCATTTTGCTGCTGCATCACTTTGTCTCCAATCCGGAACCACTGTTCAAGATGTTCCAGACCTTTTGCATCTGGATTTATTACATCCTGCAGTTTCCGGTTTAGATTTATTGCACCTGTGACTCCACGGTGCATCGGCGTCAGGACCTGAATATCCATCATCGGATCAAGCTCGAAACGCTGGGGAATCCTTTCGGTACTCATCAGCAGTATTTTTTCAACAATTTTTTCCGGATTCGACTCTTTAATAAAATAAAAATCCAGCAGCTGATTATCATCTTCCGTTTGTCGATTTGAGCTACTGAAGTCCGGCATTTCTCCCCGACGAACTTTGTGAGCATTGACTGTAATAAAACTATCAGCTGCCTGCCGAAAAATATGATCGAGGCGCACAACGGGAATTAATCCGGATTCAATTAAATCCGACAACACTGCTCCTGCACCCACTGACGGCAATTGATCTACATCCCCGACTAGAATCAAACGTGACGCAGATGGAACGGCTTCCAGCAAACTATCCATCAGCAGAGTATCGATCATTGAAGTTTCATCAAGGATCAGCAATTCCTGCTCCAGAGGATTTTCCCTGTCACGCTTAAAACCTATGTTGCTTGCTTCAAGAAGACGGTGAATTGTGGAAGCTGCAGCACCGGTAGTTTCAGTGATTCGTTTTGCAGCACGTCCAGTAGGTGCAGCAAGTGCAATTGCAGGAATTCTGGTACGCATCAGTCCAAGTATAAACCGCACAATGGTTGTTTTACCTGTACCGGGGCCACCCGTTATAATCAGCACTTTATGCTGAAGAGCTGCTTCAACTGCCTCTCTCTGGGCAGGATCAAGCTTCAGGCCAACTTTTAGTTCCTGCTCTTCTATCAGATAAGATTCACCCTCATAAACCGTATAGGCTTCACTGTTAAGGATTCGAAAAATATTCTCCGCAACACGCCGTTCTGCTTTGTAAAATCTCGGACGGGAAACCAATTCCTGCTCATTACCTGAAGCATCTTCAATTTTATCACTATTCAACAAACGATCTTCCAGCAATTGCCGAATTGATGACTCCAGCATTGATGAATCAATATTAAGCTCTTGCACCGTTTTTTCTAGCAAATCCCGACGAGGGAAACAGGTGTGACCATTGAGTGCCTGTTGTTCCAGCATATAAAGTAAGCCTGCGTCAGCACGATGCGGAGAGTTATTATCGAATCCCAGATTGCGTGCAATACCATCTGCAGTAAGAAAACCTATTCCCGGTATATCAGTTAACTGATACGGATTTGCTTTGATCAAAGGAATACTGTTCAAGCCATTCTTCACAAAAATACGTTGTGCATAAGCGTGTGATATTCCTACTCCACGCAAAAAAGTCATTACATCCCGGAGACCTCTTTGAGCATCCCACGCATCAAGCAGAGATTTTTGTTGTTTTCTGCCGACGCCTTTAACTTTCGATAATAATTTTGGAGAACTGTCTATAATTTTAAAAGTATCTTTTCCGAACTTTTTGACAATTCGCTCTGCCGTTATTTTACCAATTCCCTTAAATACTTCAGAAGAAAGGTAGCGTATAATCCCTTCTTCAGAGGTTGGTTCAACAGGCATGAATTCACGAATCGAAAATTGACGTCCATAAGTTTTGTGATTCTCCCAACTGCCTTTTAAACGTAATGTTTCATGCTCATGGGTGTTGAAAACAATGCCTTTTACAGTGATCGGCCTGATGGAATTTTCTGTTATAAATGTACCAATTAAAAATCCGTTTTCCGGATTTGTGTACAAAATTTTTTCCAGAGTACCGACTAAGCTAACAAAGTCTTCGGACATTGGTTTTTCAGGAAGTATAATAATTAATTTTATATCAAATTAGTATCAGAATGGGATTCAAACCAGCCAGTTTTTCCCATGAGGTAACTTTGTTGAAAAAGGGACTCAAAAAACGGAAGCACATGGCTTTCGGGCTTTTACAAAAAAACCTTGCAGTAGTAATCAGCAATCGAACAATTACTTTTTGGTTTTATTGAATAATATTATATTCAAGCAAGTACTAATTTGGTGGAATATAAAAAGGAGACCGGATCATCTGTAGTAAATCGAAGCGCCACTTCCCACCTTCCTTCAGCAGCAAAAATGATTGCTGCTTTGTAAATTGTAAATCTAGAATGCTTTTGTGTCGAAATACAATTGCAGCATTAACATAAAGCAATGTAAGGTATCGATATGATATTTCAGGTTCTTTTCCAGTTTTCAAACCAGCCGGAACCCAGTCCAGTTCAATCATTCGTGTTGCAAATTCTTCAATGCTAATTTGATCTGTGGAATGTTTTTTGCCGAATTTGTATAATTCAAAATAGCGTTCCTCCTGCCAGAGTTGCAGATAGTTCAGAAACACAACCCTGGTTTCTTTACGGATTGCCTCCAATTCAAAAGGTGTAGGTTGACGGGCAATTGCACCATGAACAGCTACAAATAAACTGAGTACGCAGAACAAAAAAAGTAGTGTGAATAATTTATTTTTTGAAAATATCAGCTTATTCAAATTTACCGATTTATAATTCATAAAGCTCTACGATACATCTGCAAACATAGAGATTCAACTGCAAGTGACTTATTTGCATTAAGTCCAATGGTTCTTCTTGATTCTGCTATCAAGCCAAAAATTTCGAAAATTTGCTGCAGAGTAAAATGCTCTCCACTTTTTCTCAATGAAGAAATGCGGTTTTCATCAGAACCAACTGTCCGGTTTATCAGTTTTTCTTCGGGAAGACCACGAAACAGCCATGTTAAATCACGAAACCAAGTTTCCAGAAAATCAAGCAGTAAACGCCATTCTTCATTTTTTGATTTAGCCCAGGTTTCACAGGTCCGTAGCATCTCTTCCAGTGTTGCTGCAGAAAATGTGGTCAGCCAGTGGATGGCCGTTTGCTGGACAGTTTCCATAAGTTCAAGACGTTCAGCAAGATTTACATTTACGCTTCCCATACTGAAGGAACTGAGCAACTGAATCCGGGCAGTTGACAGGTTCGTTGTGTCCCGCAAAATCTGTTCTGAAATTTCCTCAGTCAATGGACGAAATCGTATTTGTTGGCAACGCGAAACAATTGTTTCCAGCAGTTGTTGTGATGAATCCGCAATCAAAATCAGCAAAGTATTCGGTGCCGGTTCCTCTAACGTTTTTAAAAAAGCATTAGCTGCTTCCCGGCCCAAATGCTGTGCTCCATCAAGAATCAATACGCGTTTTTTTGCCTGATCCGGATGAAGGTGAAGCCAGTTCAATGATTTACGGATTTGATCTATCTTAATAAACTTGCCGTCAGGAATCAGAACCTGGAAATCCAGAAAATTCTGTTCTGCAATTTGAAAACAAATATCACATTCTCCACAAGCATCTTCTCCACATTTTCTGCAATTAAGTTTTTGTGCAAGAGCAACAGCTGTTTTGTATTTACCGATATTTGCCTGGCCGGTGAACAACCATGCATGAGGCATCCTGTCCCTCTGAACGGCTTGATTCAGCAGGTCAATTGCGTGTTCTTGTCCGTAAATTTCTCTAAACGACATTGTTCTATCAGGAATTGAAAAGTGGAGAAAAGCTGACATTAAAAGCAAAACCGAGATAAATAGCGATTCCAATGATGTCGCTAGTAGTTGTAATAAAAGGCCCTGTTGCTATAGCAGGATCGATATTCATTCGTTTAAGTATAATTGGAATTGTTGAACCAACTACTGCTGCAAAACAAACAACGATCAATAATGAAATTCCTGATGTAATGGCCCTCCCAACATCATCAGTCAGGTACCATGACATGCCTGCCAGTATGAAAGAACAAATAATTCCATTCAAAAATGCGACCCTTAACTCTTTCCAGAGCCGAACAAGAATATCAGTAGTTTGTATTGCTCCTGTGGCAAGTCCACGCACAACAATTGAAGAAGACTGTATGCCGATACTTCCTCCAAGTGCTGCTACAAGAGGAATAAAATAAGTTACATCCGGTAGCGAAATAAGAGCATTTTCATACAAACTCATCACTATAGCAGTTAAAAAACCTCCAAACAAACCAACCAGCAACCAGGGCAACCTATCACCTGAAGCTCGTAAAACCGATGTCTCACTAACCTCTTCGTCCCCTGTACCGGCAATATGACCCATATCTTCATTATATTCATCAACAATCACATCCACCAAATCATCCAGAGTAATACGGCCGATTAGACGCAAATGCTTATCTATTACCGGAACAACTACCAAATCATATTCCTGCGCAATCCGTGCAACTTCCTCCTGATCCAAATCCTGATCAACAGCAACCACTTCATGATCCATCAAATTTTCAATTAATTTATGTCGCTCCGCCAACAAAAGTTCAGTAGTACCAATTGTACCAATCAAGTGATCATGATCATCGACAACGTAAGCTGTATAAAATAATTCGAAACCCTCCTTTTTAACAAATTTTTGTATTTCTTTGATTGCTGCTGCAACCGTTTGGTCTCTATGGATCGCCACAACATAGGGCGTCATGAGTCCGCCTGCACTTTCTTCATCATATTGAAGAAGATTGGTCAGTTCTTCACGATCTTTTTCCGGCAGTTTCTCAAGCAACGCTTCAGCTTTTTCATCATCCAACAGACCAACAAAGTCAGCCGCATCGTCCTGCGGCATATCCTCGATTGCATTACTCAATCGATCAGTAGATATTTGTTCTACAATATCGCCAAGAATGGAAGGTGAATCCTGCAGATTGTTTAGCACCTCTGAAGACGTTCCCCGATCCAGATTTTCCAGTAATACCAACTGTTGCTTCAATTTTAACTGAAGCAGAATGTTGGCAATTTCCAAAGGTTTAAGCGGTTCAAGTATGCTTTTCAACAACTGTGTCCGTTCCGTGTTGATCAGTTTATTGACCAGCTTATGGATTTGTGTGTCGCGACTTTTAGTCATGATTATATTTGCAAAAAATTCAATTATATCTGCACTTATTTAAGCGGTTGCCATTCCTCCACAAAATCTACAAGAAGTCTCACCCCGACACCAGTAGCCCCACTGTTGGGCTGGTAACCGAGATGTTTTACATTCCAGGATGTTCCTGCTATATCAAGATGGACCCAAGGTGTTTTATCTACAAAATGTTCTAAAAACAGACCTGCAACGATGACTCCGGAATCACCTCCGCCAATATTTTGCAGGTCTGCATATTTACCCTTGATGGATTCGCCATATTCGGGGAAGCTTGGAAACTGCCAGACCCGGTCACCACTAATATTTCCTGCTCTACGTACTTGTTCCATCAAGGCATCATTGTTCGAGACTGCTCCAGTAGTGAGGTGCCCTAGTGCAGCAACACATGCCCCAGTGAGAGTAGCCAGGTCGATAACCGCATCAGGCTTGTACTCCTTAACAACATAACTAAGTGCATCACCAAGAATCAGTCGGCCTTCTGCATCTGTGTTGAGGATTTCAACCCGTTTGCCGTTATGTGCTGTAACTATGTCTCCCGGACGTTGGGCATCGCCGCCAGGCATATTTTCCGTTGTTGGAATAACAGCAATAATATTTAGTTTTGGGTTAACCTGTCCTATGACTTTCATTGCACCCAAAACGGCTGCAGCACCGCACATATCGAATTTCATTTCGTCCATATTTTTCCCAGGCTTGAGTGAAATTCCACCTGAATCAAATGTTACCCCTTTTCCAACAATTGCAACTGTTTGTTTGGCCTGCTGATGAGTATACTCCAAAATAATTAATTTAGCCGGTTCACGGGAACCTCTTGACACACCAAGGAGCATCTCCATACCCAGTTTTTTCATGTCTTTTTCTTCCAAAACCGTGCATTCCATTTTGTATTTTACAGCAATCCTTTTTGCCTCAGCCGCCAGATCTTTTGGTTTCAAATCATTTGCGGGCGTATTACCTAATGTGCGGGCTAGATTTGTCCCTTCAGCACGTATTTTCCCATTTTTTAAATCTTTCAATGAAGTAAGTTTTTCCGGGTCACAACATTTAATCGTAATTGATTTGGAGTTCTTTTTTTCATTTTGTGATTTTTTGTAAG
>Ga0302127_10000629_pt1 | contig 19877 bp, 17 predicted proteins | sample CB4_SCM_MG_FD_204452 | JGI IMG/M metagenome (GOLD analysis project Ga0302127, IMG submission 204452) | Marine microbial communities from Western Arctic Ocean, Canada - CB4_SCM | ecosystem: Environmental > Aquatic > Marine > Oceanic | place: Canada: Western Arctic Ocean | collected 2017-09-24
AAGAATCTTCGAATAGTTCTAATATATACTAGCTTATGATAGATAGATTCCGGATCAAGTCCGGAATGACGCAGGGGCGGTGGGGTGATGAGAGATAGATCCTGAATCAAGTTCAGGATGACAAGCTGGGTGTTCAGGATGACAAGCTGGGTTGTTCAGGGTGACAAGCTGGGTGTTCAGGGTGAAGATACACCACCCCGTAACTCCGGACGCAACCACCTGTCATTCCGGACTTGATCCGAAATCTCTGAGCAGGTTAATGGCGAGAACGAGTCTCTGGTTGTGCAGTAGATGTATTGGCTCTGTCTTTCCAATGATTCTCAGAAACATCACGTGCTGGATGCTGCACCGTTTGCATTGCTGAATCAGCCATCTTATTCTCAGCGAATTCCCGGTTTCCATCATTGTTTTTCTTCACACCCATTGCAAGTGAAGCAATAGATCCTACACCTAAAAATACCGCCATTGCTACAGCTTCTATTGGTGATGCTACCGCAAATGCTCCTACGGCAAATAAAGTTGATCCACCGGCTAATCCTGCGCTAGCACCATAATATGGCGCCGAACCATCGCTCTTTCCAGCATCCTTTGCCGCTTTAAATTCTTTCTTCCCTGTGCTAATACGCTGTTGTGCTATTTTATTTATAGGTAAAGGTGCTCCTTTCTTTACTAAAGGAACATCTACACTAACACTCTCTTGAGCCTTACCCTGAGCCTGCTCTTGGTTTAATGGCGAATAAGTTGTGCTAGTTGAGGCATTCACTCTACTTCCAGCTCTATCGGAGAATGTAGACCCACCTCTAGATCCATTAGAATAATTACCACTATAACTTCCACTAGCAACAGGTCTAACTTGATTTACAACTCCAGCAAATCTATTATCAGCCTGAAAAGCTCTCTTAGCTCTTTCCTCTTTTTTCGCCAATTGCTCTTTTATAGCTTTTAGTTCATCTTGATCCCTTTTTTGAGCAGCTTCCGTTTGCTTACCCTGCTTAGCCATCTTCTTTTCTAGTTCTACAATCTTTGCTTTAGCCTCTGCAAGATCCTTCTGTGATTCATCAAAAGCCGCGGCCTTTGATGACAATTGAGCTATTTTCAATTGCAAAACTGCCTGTTTAGATTCTGAACTAGCCTTAGCAAACGTCGCTTTTTCTAATGCTAATCTTTTTACTTCCGCTAATTGTTCAACCAATAACGCCTTAGCCTGATCTCCATCACCTGTTGCTAGAGTTAATCTTTCTATCGTAACTTTATCTGCTGATTCCTGCTCCGAGGCTAATCTTTTTACTTCCGCACCTAATGCCTCCTGAGCCGTTTTTTTCTCTTTCTCTTTGGTTTTCAAGTCTTCTCTAAGCTGTGATAATTGATCCTTATGGTTCATAAAAGAAGTAAGTTCGGCTTTACTAACTCCTTTATCTTTCAATACAGTTACAAAATCTTTGGAATATTGCATTCGCTTAGACCCTCTAACCCTAAAAAGCCCTTTAGGGCTTTTCGGCGGCGATAATGCCACCTCCTTAGCAACCAAGTCACTTTCTTTTTTCCCCCGCCCTTGCAAAGGTTCAAGCTGTGCCCACCTACTACCACCTTCTTCCCTCTCTTTTTTTCGATCTTCATCCATTTGAGAGCTCTGAGTTACAGCCCCTAATCCTTGCTTACTCTCAGGTAGAAATGCACGACTTCCAACAGGAGGAAATACCTCGTTCCTACTAGACCCAGCAGAACGAGAACTCTCCACAACTTCTTTTTTTTTCACTACTCCCTCCTATAGCTGAAGAAGAAGTTCGACGTAATGCCTTCTCTAAACCTGTATTAAGCACTATTTTCCGGTTATTTGGGAGCCCCCCCTCCTCCAACTGCATCAATAACTATTTTCCTGCTATTTGAGGAAAAAGATCCTTGTTGAGACACATGAGAGCGATGGGAAGGATGGGAAGGATCGGAAGAATATTGTTTACCAGGAGGTCTATCGGAAGTCATCGCCTCATTAACCATTCCCATCGCCTTTTTTTGCATATCGGTTAGGCCGTCGGCAGCCTTACTACCTAGACTATCGAGGGGGTCAACACCCACAATTTTCCCATTGCGTAGACCAGGCTTGGAACCCCTTGAACCTCTACGCTCTTGATTACTTTGCTGATTTTCTGGACTCGACCCGCCTTTATCTCCTTTTCTTGACATATCTCTCGCACCTAATTTTACAATCTCTATTATTTTTTGATTTCAACACACCTTTAACCAAAAAGCTTCACAACCTAGGTATTGTAACATAATTTAAAATATCGTGCAATTAGTTTATACACCTAGCATAGAGGTCAAAAAAAATTCAGTGTTTTTTACTAAAATTACCCCAATAAAGTTCCGTATTTTAATTTTAAAAATAAAATAGAAATGTCTTGAATCAAGACTGTTTTAAAACTAGAATCTTGCGTACAATGACATTTAAAATAGTGACTACATTCATATCCAAAATCATCAAAATCAAGATTATAGTTGTTTTACTAATAGCTGGCTCTTCTTGCGCGCAACGCTTCAAAGATGATAAGAGAGAATTTTATCACTACAAACAAAAGCTATACTTAAAAGCACTGAAACAAGGCTATGGCACAGAAACAATTGAGAAATCTTTTGCTTTAATTACATACACTAAATCGCATGTTAAAAACGACAAAAAACAATTCACTAGAAAACGAACTTTTACCCAATATTATAAAAATGCAGTAAATAATCTTCGTCTAGGAAAAGCTCGGAAAAACCTAATCGCTAATCAACTTATCCTAAATAAAGTAGAAAAAGAATTTAAAGTTCCAAGACAATATATTGTCGCCCTATGGGGAATAGAAACAGGCTTTGGAACGAGAATGGGAAATTTTTATACTGTAAATTCTTTAGTAAATCTAGCCTATGATGGAAGGCGCAAAGAATTATTCGAAAACGAGTTCTTCTCATCATTGGATATTATTGATCAAAATGGGATTAGCCCTCGCAAACTTAAAAGCTCTTGGGCCGGAGCAATTGGCCAATGTCAATTTATGCCCTCAACCTACCTAAGTTATGCCGTTGATTATGATGGTGATGGTACAGAAGATATTTGGGAAACTAAAGCAGACGTGTTTGCCTCAATGGCAAATTACCTCTCTAAAATTGGTTGGAATAATAAAACTCCTTATGGTTATGAATTAAAGAATAATTCATTGCTTCAAGCAGATTTAGACGCTAAAAAAGGCAAGAAAATCAAGCTCGCAAAGCTTGTTGAAAAATACGATCTTAAGCAAATAAAAAATAGAACTTTTAGTGAGTATGAGTTAGAACAAAATGTAGGAGTCATTGGTTATGATAAACGTATTTTTATAACATTTGATAATTTCGATGTTATTAAAAAATGGAATTACTCCAACTATTTTGCTTTAACTATAGGTATTTTTGCCGAGAAAATAAAAACATGAGATTAGTACAATTCGTAGCTATTATCTTCTTAATTTCAAGCAGCGCTGAAGCAAAATATAAAGGGCATTTCAAAATTGGAAACCCATATCAAATAGAAGATCAGTGGTATTATCCTGCCGTAGATGTAAATTACGAAAAGATTGGCGTTGCCTCTTGGTATGGGCCTAATTTTAATCGCAGAAAAACAGCTAATGGTGAGACTTTTAAAAAACACCATATGACTGCTGCACATCCAACACTTCCCTTACCTTCAATTGTTGAAGTTACTAATTTAGAAAATGACAAAGTGATAAAGGTAAGAATTAATGATCGAGGCCCTTTTGCTAAAGATCGTATTATTGATTTATCTGAGAAAGCTGCAAAAAAATTGGGATTTGGTAACCAAGGCACAACTTTAGTTAAGGTTACGTTTCTGAAGGAAGAAACTAAAAAGTTGCATATCAGGCTTTTTGGCAAAAGCATGATAGAAGTTGAAACCGCTCAGATTGAACCTACTCAAAATGATGAGTTAAATAACGAGTATTAGACTGGGAGATAGATCCTCAATCAAGTTCAGGATAACAATAGCCAAACCCTTCATTCCGGACTTGATCCGGAACCTTGTGCAGTCACACTGGATTTGGAGTAATGGCAATATGGGGTGGTTAAAGATAGATCCTGAATCAAGTTCAGGATGACAAGTTGGGGTAGTTCAGAATGACAAGTTTGGTAGGTCAGGATGACAAATTTGGTAGGTCAGGATGACAAATTTGGTAGGTCAGGATTGACATACAAACCTGTCATTCCGGACTTGATCCGGAATCTTCGAGCAACTAACTTAGAGCCAAGGTTAATATGGGATGGCTAAAGATAGATCCTGAATCAAGTTCAGGATGACAAATTGGGGTAGTTCAGGATTGACATACAAACCTGTCATTCCGGACTTGATCCGGAATCTTCGAGCAACTAATTTAGAGCCAAGGTTAATATGGGATGGCTAAAGATAGATCCTGAATCAAGTTCAGGATGACAAGTTGGGTAGGTCAGAATGACAAGTTGGGTAGTTCAGGATTGACATACAAACCTGTCATTCCGGACTTGATCCGGAATCTTCGAGCAACTAACTTAGAGCCAAGGTTAATATGGGGTGGTTAAAGATAGATCCTGAATCAAGTTCAGGATGACAAGTTGGGGTAGTTCAGGATTGACATACAAACCTGTCATTCCGGACTTGATCCGGAATCTTCGAGCAACTAATTTAGAGCCAAGGTTAATATGGGATGGCTAAAGATAGATCCTGAATCAAGTTCAGGATGACAAGTTTGGTAGGTCAGGATGACAAGTTGGGGTAGTTCAGGATGACAAATTGGGTAAGTCAGGATGACAAGTTTGGTAGTTCAGAATGATAGTTTTGGGGGTTTAGAATGACAATGTTAGAAAAAAAATTAAAATGAAGAAATATTTTATTACTAGTACTGGGACTGAGATTGGGAAGACTTATTATGTTTGCAAGTTAATTGCGGAATTAAAACAGCAAGGAAAGAGCATAAAAGCCTTAAAACCGGTTATTACAGGGCTTGATTTTAACGACTTGAACGATTGTGACTCTGCAAAAATATTAGAGACATTAGATAAGCCAGTCACTAAAGATAACATATTAGATATCTCTCCTTTTTATTACAACATTCCAGCCTCACCAGATAGCGCCGCTATTCTTGAGGGTAAAGAGTTTTTGGATTATCAAAAAATTAAAAATCACTGCCAAGAATTTCTAAATAAAGAAGATAGTGATTATGCCTTAATTGAAGGAATTGGCGGTGTAATGGTCCCGTTAAACCAAGATAAGACTATATTAGATTTAATGGAAGATCTTGAAATTGAAGTGATTTTAATAGTTGGAAATTATTTAGGCACGCGAAGTCATAGCCTGAGCGCTATTGAATCTTGTCGCTCTCGCAACATTAAAATCAACAAAATAGTAATTAATGATTACAATTCTGATGGTGAAAGTGCTGATGCCGTAAAGGCATCACTTGCTAATTTTTGTAGCGAGAAGATTGAAATGATTTCTTAGAAAATACCAAATTTTCCAACTTATCTACCCTCTTTACCGTATAACCCAGCCTTTCTTTTACCACAGCAATATCCAACTTAATTTCATGAATATCTCCTTGTATATACGCAACTGCAGGCACAATCGCAGCTAATACATAACCAATCATAGCTACTACAAGAGTAAGTAAGTATGTATTTATATTGGCTACCAAGGTTTTCATGCTTATTGTTTTTTAAAACTACGCTTTACACCATAATTTTAATAATACATATTGTCAAATGTTATCATTAATTACATTTGTACAATAAAGAACTTCAAAGAAACCTTAACAACCTAGATAGATTCTATTAACTTTTCTGCTATTTGAATAGTATTTAGAGCAGCACCTTTACGCAAATTATCTGATACACACCATAGAGCTAAACCATGCTCAACAGTTGGGTCTTTGCGCAGACGTGAAATAAAGACTTCATCTTCTCTTACACAATCTATAGGAGTAATATAACCAGCATCTTCTCTGCTATCTGCAACTATTATACCATCAGCCTTTTCTAAAGCCTTACGGGCTTGTTTCTCAGTAATAGGTTTTTCAAACTCAATATTAATACTCTCTGCATGACCAACAAAAATTGGACATCTTACACAAGTAGCAACAACTTCAACATTAGGCCCTAAAATCTTTTTAGTTTCATTCATCATTTTCCATTCTTCCTTGGTAAAGCCATCTTCCATGAAGACATCGATATGAGGAATGACATTAAATGCTATTTGCTTAGTGAATTTTTCAGGAGCTTGCTTTTCATTAGTGAAAATCTTTTTAGTCTGATTATAAAGCTCATCCATAGCCTCTTTACCAGCACCAGAAACCGATTGGTAAGTACTAACAACCACTCTCTTAATTGGCGATATATCATGCAAAGGTTTAAGGGCCACCATCATTTGGATAGTAGAACAATTAGGATTTGCAATAATTCCTTTTTTTGTATGTTCAGCAATAGCTTCAGGGTTCACTTCAGGCACTACTAATGGAACATCTGGGTCCATTCTAAAATGAGATGTATTATCTATTACCACGCAACCTGCATCAGCAGCCTTTGGAGCATATTCTGCAGAAACACTAGAACCTGGAGAAAATAAACCGATATCTGCCTTACTAAAATCAAAATCAGCGATATCTTGAACAGTTAAAGTTCCTCTTCCGTAATTTACAGTTTTACCTTTTGATCTGTGCGATGCAAGTGCATAAACATTATCTACTGGAAAATCTCTTTCATAAAGTAAACCCAACAACTCTCTACCAACATTACCAGTTGCTCCGGCTATACATATATTATATTTCTTAGTCATTTTACTACCACTTGATTTAGGACGTAGAGTCTAACCAATCATATGCTAGCGGTCAAGTAGTCCACGAGGGAGAAATTTACGATGCTATTTGAGCATATCTAGCGCTAGAATCTAGCTCTTCTTCTATACGTATAAGTTCATTATATTTTGCAGTTCTGTCTGACCTTGATAAAGACCCAGTCTTAATTTGACCGCAATTAGTTGCAACTGCAATATGAGAAATTGTAGTATCTTCTGTCTCACCAGAACGATGCGATAATACAGCCGTATAACCAGCATTATGCGCAATTTTTATTGCATCTAGAGTTTCCGTTAAAGTTCCAATTTGGTTTACTTTAATTAAAATACTATTTGCCATTTTATCCTCAATTCCTTTTTTTAGAATTGCAGGATTAGTTACAAATAAATCATCACCAACTAATTGGATTTTATCACCTAATTTTGCAGTTAGCTTTTTCCAACCATCATAATCATCTTCAGCAAGAGCATCTTCAATTGAGAAAATTGGGTATTTATTAACCAAATCTTCATAATATGAAATCATCTCATCATTAGTAAGAATTTTATTTTCCCCAGCTAAATTATATTTTCCATTTTCATAAAACTCAGAAGCAGCAGAATCTAGTGCAAGCATCACTTCACTTCCAGCTTTATAGCCAGCAGCTTCAATTGCTTTAATTACATATTTAATTGCCTCATCAGTAGAAGCAAGATTTGGCGCAAAACCACCTTCATCACCAACCGCAGTATTATGACCATCTGCTTTAAGAAGTTTCTTTAAGCTATGAAAAATCTCTGCACCAATACGCACTGCCTCTTTAAGATTCTTAGCAGTAAGTGGCATAATCATGAATTCTTGGATATCTATCGGATTATCAGCATGCGCTCCACCATTAATGATATTCATCATAGGAACAGGCATTTTACAAGCATCCTCTCCACCTAAATATTCAAATAAAGATTTCTTAGCAGATGCTGCGCAAGCCTTAGAGTAAGCCAAAGATACGCCTAAAATTGCATTTGCACCTAAACGACTTTTATTTTCTGTACCATCCATTGCAATTAACTTCTCATCTAACTCTCTCTGAGCCTCAGATTCAAAACCCTTAAGGGCTGAAAATATTTCATTATTTACATTGCTTACAGCTTTAAGAACGCCCTTCCCTAAATATCTTGATTTATCTTCATCTCTAAGCTCACATGCTTCTAACTTACCAGTTGATGCTCCACTTGGAACAGCCGCTCTACCAAAAGATCCATCACTTAAGGTTAAATCTACTTCTATTGTTGGGTTACCACGTGAATCAATTATTTCTCTAGCTATAATTTGGGATATCTCTGTCATTTTTTAAATATGAAATAGTTTTATAAATTTTTAATAATTTTGTCGATCTGCGTAACCTGACTTAAGAACTCATCAAGGTTATCAAGTCTTAACATACAAGGTCCATCACTTGGAGCATTATCTGGATCTTCATGAACTTCAGTAAAGATACCGCCAACTCCAACTGCAACCGCTGCACGCGCTAAAGTCTTAACGAAATGTCTTTGACCACCCGAAACATTACCTTGTCCGCCAGGTTGTTGCACTGAATGAGTTGCATCAAAAATTACCGGATAACCAGTCTCAGCCATGATAGCAAGACTACGCATATCTGATACTAAGGTATTATAACCAAAGCTTGCACCACGCTCAGTAAGCATGATATTTTTATTACCAAAATGTTCCATTTTCTTAACTACATTGGCCATATCCCATGGAGCTAAAAATTGTCCTTTTTTAATATTAATTACTTTTCCTGTGTCTGCTGCGGCCTTTAATAAGTCTGTTTGGCGACATAAGAAAGCAGGAATTTGCAATACATCAATCGCATCACTTGCTCCCATTAACCTTGCTTGCTCTTCACTATGAACATCCGTTATAGTCGGCAAACCGAATTGCTCTTTTACTTCTGCAAAAATTGGTAAAGCCTTTTCATGACCTATTCCTCTAGTTGAGCCTACGCTTGAACGATTGGCTTTATCAAAAGAAGATTTATAAATTAAATTTACTGAATATTTATCGCAAATTTTCTTCATTTGCTCTGCCATCATTAAAGCATGATCTCTTGATTCCATCTGGCAAGGACCCGCTATAAGCGTAAATTTTTCTGAGTTACTTACAGAATAATTTCCAATTTTTACTGTGTTCATTTTTATACCTAAATTTTTGGTAAAAGGACTATATAACATTCCAATAACTTTGCAACATTCTCAAAAGCAGATTTGGTAGCTATTCTAAATAGATATATCAACAAACACATCAAGGGTATCCTGGCTCAATCCCGAGATAACATCATTTGTGCTCCAAGGTGATGCAAGACTCTCCTCTAAAGTCATAATGCTTGGAGAAAAATTTGACTTATGCGACGCAAGTTACTAGAAATACTCTCCAAGTGCAATCGTAGCTCAGTTGGATAGAGCACAGGATTCCTAATCCTGGGGTCGCAGGTTCGATCCCTGCCGGTTGCACCATTTTTGTTCAGAGAGGAGGTAGTATATTTTCCTAAATAGAAAGACTTACGTGGTTTGCACCACGCTGCGCCTTCCTATTTAGGAAAATATACTACCTCTCTGAGCAAAAATTACTTGGGTGGTGTCAGGCGCTAGCGCTGGACACTTTTGGATTGGCATCAGGCTCTGCGAGCTGATGATCTTTACCCACATTGTCATCCTGAACCCACACCCCATAGTCATCCTGGACTTGATTCAGGATCTATCTTTCAGGCTGGCTCATACGTCTCCATCCATGGTACTTGTATTCTCCGTTAACCTTACTTCGCAAAATTAACATCAAAGCATCAGACTCTTTGAGCTGATGGGCTTTTCTTTTTACGCGGCTTGGGGGTCGGTGATTTTTGAGATGCGCAATTTGGCTGCGGCTAGTTTGTTTTCTAGGTGCTTTCTTAGGGCTACTCCGTATTCGTAGCTTTCGATTGAATTGTCTAGGCTGGTGTTGCCGTTTTCCATGTCTCCTACTATGTTTTCCAAAGCTTCTAATGCTGCTTCAAATGATAGATTTTGGATATCTTTTATTTTATCTTGTTGATTGGACATTTTGACTTGGATTTTTGGCTAAAAAGGTTAGTATCTATGAGCTTACTAGCTAATAATTGCGATTACAATGAAAAAAATCTGGCTGTTTTTAAGCCTGACATTTTTATTAGGAAATACTGCCCCTATTCAAGAACAGGAGTTAATTGCCCCTGAGCCATCTAGTGGAATATTCGAAAAGCAGCGCGTTACTGCTAAAAATTTTATGGTGGTTGCAGGTCACCCCTTAGCTACAAAGGCTGGTTACAAAGTACTTCAAAAAGGCGGTAATGCGGTTGATGCTGCCATTGCTGCTCAAATGGTGTTAAATGTTGTAGAACCTCATGCCTCAGGAATTGGCGGAGGAGGTTTCTTGCTTTATTACGATGCAAAACGCAATAAAACTAAATTTTTCGATGGTAGAGAAACAGCTCCCTCCGCTATTGATCTTACCATCTTTCAAAATAAAGATGGTAGCCCTAAAGATTTCAGAGAAGCTTTAAAAGGCGGAGCTTCCGTTGGAACTCCTGGTGCCTTAAAAATGCTAAAAGAAACTCATGATAAATATGGAGAATTACCATGGTTTGAACTTTTCGCCGATGCAATTGATGTAGCTTCACTAGGATTTGAAGTAAGCCCAAGAGTGCATAACATTATGCAAAGCACACCTCATATCAAAGAATTCAAAAATACTAGTCAGCTTTATTTGGATAAACACAAAGAACCTAAAGAAGTAAATGAAACCATAAAAAACCCAGCTCTAGCCGATAGTTTTAGAGATATTGCTCAAAATGGTATAGATAGCTTCTATTCTGGTGAATTAGGAGAAAAAATTGTTAAGGCAGTTAGAGGCTCAAAAATAAATCCAGGTAGCTTAAGTCTAGAAGATCTAAATACTTACCAAAGCAAAACAGGAGACCTACTCTGCCTAAAATATAGAAAACATAAAATTTGCTCAATGCCAATGCCCAGCTCTGGCGGCGTTACGTTACTTCAAATATTAGGAATATTAGAGAATTTTGATATTGCCCAAATGGATCCATATTCCACAGAAGCCGTACATGTTATTAGTGAAGCTATGCGACTTGCTTATGCAGATCGTAATAAATTTACAGCTGATAGCGAATTTGTGAAAGTTCCAATAAAACAAATGCTTAATAAATCATATTTAAAAGAACGAAGCTTTCTAATTAATGTTGATGCAACCTTAATTAAAGTTACCCCTGGTGATATTAGCCTAATTGATGGCACAGAATACGCCTATCATGAAAAAATACACGAGCCACCTTCTACCACCCAAATATCAGTAATTGATAAACAAGGTAATGCCGTATCTTTTACCTCATCTATTGAATATTCTTTTGGCTCAGGAATTACGGTCGGAGGATTCTTACTAAACAACCAATTAACTGACTTTTCTTTTGTCTCAGAAAAAAATGGAGTACCTATAGCTAATCGCCTTGAGCCCGGCAAAAGGCCTCGTAGCTCTATGACCCCTACTTTTGTTTTTAATGAAGATGACAAACTAATCTTAATACTTGGCTCTCCAGGAGGAGCTAGAATAATCTCCTATGTAGCAAAAACCATTATCGGAGTATTAGATTGGGATATACCTATTGACGAAGCGGTAAACCTACCTAATTTTACCAAGATGAATAACGTACTTGAGTTAGAAGAAAATACTCATTTAGCAGATTACAAAGAAGAATTAGAAACAATTGGTCATCAAGTAACTGTTAGAGACCTAACTAGTGGCATTCATGCCATTCATGTCGATAGATCTAAGCGTAGCAAAGAGTTGCTGGCAGGAATTGACCAACGCAGAGAAGGTGATGCCTTAGGGGATTAACCGTTAGCTATGTTAAAACATAGAATAATTAGCAATCATCCAAATACCAATTACAACAAAGGATATAGTAAAAAGATCCATCTAAATATTTAGTAAAAAATTAATTAAGTAATATATAAATTCTAATTATATTTTTACAAGTATCTAATCTTCAAAGTCTGGATGATGTTTCTTAAATTCCCTTATTAATTTAGGCCGATTCTTTTTATAAGCTTTATAGCTTGGATCAGGGTTTTTACTATCTTCTTGGCTTAAGAACTTTTCGGCGCAAGCTATTTGAGGAATATCCTTACATTCTCTCTCCATAAAACCTTGCATAGCTTTAAGCATTTTTTCATCATTAACTATATCTGATTTTTTAAAATCTTCTGAAAACTCTTCATTCTCATGCATTTTATTTACTCGTTTCCGACCATCTTCATATGAAAAATGATATTCTCCTTTTTTATCATCATAATATTCTTCTGTATCATCACGATCATTGTGACGTGGCTTAGTATCCCCCTTATAAGCCATATACATATCAACACAAATATCATCACTGACATCTGTGCACTTAGAATCTATAAATTCATCTAATGATAGTTCTTGCGCTAATACACTAGCTGGTAGAAATAAAAGGCAAAATATAAATCGTAACATAATACTCCATTTAAAAAGGGCTAATTTAAATAATACTATTTTTACAACTTTTTAGGAAGTATTTTTATTCTAGATTAAGTAATTTTGAATAAAGCGACTATGAAGCCTTTAACTTTTCTTTGTCAGTGTAATTATCCTGAAGGGACTTAATACCTGGACTAACCTTTCCTTCCAACCATTCTAAGAAAGCTCCTCCAGCTGTAGATAGGTAAGTAAAACTTTCCCTTAACCCACTATGCTTCAAAGCTGCTACAACATCACCGCCGCCTGCTATAGAAATTAATACGTTCTTTCTGGTAAGACCTGATACAGCGCGTGCTACCGATTCTGTAGCAACATTAAAGGGCCTAAATTCAAATGCACCTAATGGGCCATTCCAAACTATAGTTTTACAATTTTGTAATTCTTCGATAATTGAGCTTACCGTCAAAGGCCCAAGATCTAGAATCATCTTATCTTCCGGGACTTCATGAATATCAACTACTTCACAATGTTCTGGGTTTTCTAACTTTTCAGCAACAATAGCATCACGTGGTAAAATAATTTTGCATTTATGTTTCAAGGCTTTTGCCATAATGACTTTAGCAGTATCAACCAAATCATTCTCACATAATGATTTACCAACACTCACTCCTTGAGCTTTTAAAAAAGTATTTGCCATTCCCCCACCAATTACCAGAAGATCGGTTTTTTCAACCAAATTTTCCAATAACGTTAATTTAGTAGAAACCTTAGAACCTCCTACAATCGCTGCAAAAGGCTTATCTGGAGAAGTTAAACTAGCCTCAATATTTTCAAGCTCTTCTTGAAACAAAAGACCAATACCTGAAGGAAGCATATTAGGAAGACCAGTAATTGAAGCATGAGAGCGGTGAGAACATGAAAAAGTATCATTAATATAAATATCACCCAAACTTGCTAATTCTTTTGTGAAGTCAATATCATTAGCCTTCTCACCTGGATAAAAGCGTAAATTTTCTAGTAGTATAATCTGACCATCTTTTAACTGATCTACTGCTGTACTCGCGCTAATTCCCTGGCAATCAACACTGAATTTCACTGGGTTTTTCTTAGGTAAAAAATCATTCAAAGCATCCACAATAGGAGCAAGAGATAATGAAGGGTCATGTTTTCCCTTAGGGCGGCCAAAATGTGAAATAAGAATTACTTTTGCCTTTTGCTCAACTAAATATTCTATGGTAGGAATTATACGCTCAATACGCGCAGTATCGACTATTTTACCATGCAAAACCGGAACGTTCAGATCAACCCGAACCAAAACCTTTTTACCAATGAAATCGAAATCTGCTAATGTATTTATATTCTGCATGCTATGAAAAAACTATTCAGCTCCATCATATAAATATCCTCACAGATATCCAGATAAATTAACTAGCAAAACTTTATAAAACCTAGATAAGATTTTTAGCTATATCTAACATGCGCACAGAAAATGCCCATTCATTATCATACCAACTAGCTATACGCACAAAATCATTCTCTAGCACCTTAGTACCAGTAGCATCGAAATATGAGCTTTCGATAGTATGGTTAAAATCCACCGAAACCAAAGGTTCATCTGTATAACCAAGCACTCTGCTTAAAGGTCCATTTGCAGCCTCTTTAACCATAGCATTGATTTCATCTGCCGTAGCTGACTTTTCAGCCAAGAAACATAAATCAATCATCGATACATTAGCAGTCGGGACTCTAATAGCAGTTCCATCTAATTTACCGTTTAATTCAGGTATAACCTTACCAATTGCCTTAGCTGCACCTGTTGAGGTAGGAATCATTGAAAGTGATGCCGCTCTTGCTCTTCTTAGATCACTATGACTAGCATCGGCAGTATTTTGATCATTAGTTATAGCGTGAATAGTCGTAACAAAACCTTTCTTGATACCAATATTATCATTAATTACTTTAACTACCGGAGCCAAACAATTTGTAGTACATGAACCAATTGAGATAATATCATCACTAGGCTCTAAGATATCATCATTTACACCATGTATAATCATCTTTATATCATCACCTTTAGCTGGCGCAGAAATCATTACTTTCTTTGCTCCTGCCTGCAAATGCTTACCAGCACCTTTACGATCTTTAAAAACTCCCGTGCACTCAAATACTATATCGACACCTATTTTGCGCCATGGAGCATTTTCAGGCTCTCTTTCACGAAATACCGGAATTTCTTTTCCGTTAATCACTAGAGCACTTTCTTTCATCTCTAAAGTTCCTGGGAACCTACCATGAATCGAATCATATTTTAACAAATGATAATGTGTTTCTACCGGTCCTCTACCATTAATGGCAACTAATTCAACGCCAGGTACTAAACCTTCTGCGTAAGCGCGAGCCACGCATCTTCCAATTCTACCAAAACCATTAATTGCTACTTTTACTGTCATAAAATCTACTCTTCTACTTGCTTAACATAAAACTTATACGCATCACCAAAACCATGCAAAGATTTACTTATCCTGGTAATACCTTTGATATTAATATCCATACCTTCACCACCAGACATCTGTTCCAAAAGCAATTTTCGATCGTCATTCTTAAAAAATACACTTACTCCCGTATTCATAAATGAAGTAACTTTCTGATTGCTATCTATCGTAAAGTCTACACCTTCATTTAGGTTCAACTCATTATGAGCTACAGCTAAATAATATTTAGTAAATACAATAGCACCACGACCGTTTTTATCTTGAAAAGGAGTTCCAATAAAACACTCATTCTTAGCCGTCATTAAATTCTGCTTACAAGAAACTAACCATTGACCAAAAGGCTTGTTAATCTCCGTTGCAAAGGAAAAATTACTAGTTAAACAAAATAGTAGAGTAATGATTATTTTTTTCATTTTATAAAATCTCCTTAACTTCTTTTATTATTCTCTTAGATGTTATAGAAAAATGCTCATAAAGATCTACGGCTTTAGCAGAAGCCCCAAACGACTCCATACCAATAAATGTTTTAGCATAACGGTAATAGCTTAAAGCTTTAGATGCCTCAATCGCTACTGCTGGAACTTCACCCAAAACTTCTTGTTTATAAGATTTAGACTGCTTATCAAATAAAGTTACCGCAGGCATAGAAACAACTCTTGCCCCAATACCAGATTCTTCTAATTCTTTTTGAGCAACTATAGCTATCTCTACTTCTGAACCAGATGCGATAATTGTAACTTGATGAGAATTTTTCTCCGCTGAAATTACATAACCACCTTTAGCAGATTTATTAACTGAACTAGATTCCATAACCGCAGGTTCTAAACCTTGCCTAGTTAAACTTAAAGCTATAGGAGCTCCTTTCTCAGAAAGTGCTATTTCCCAACATTCTGCAGTTTCTACTGTATCACAAGGGCGTAAAACTATTAAATCAGGAATTAAACGTAAAGCATCAAGATGCTCGATAGGTTGATGAGTTGGCCCATCTTCACCTAAACCTATAGAATCATGTGTAAATACATAAATTACCTTTTGCTTCATTAATGCAGATAAACGAATTGCGGGTTTACAGTAATCACTAAATACTAAAAATGTTCCTGAATAAGGTATTATGCCGCCATGCAAAGCCATACCATTCATCATGGCACCCATAGCATGTTCCCTAATTCCATAATGAACATAACGCCCCTGATAATTATCTATAGTGATAGAATCAGTATGACTAGTTTTAGTGTTGTTAGATCCAGTTAAATCTGCAGATCCACCGATTAACTCTGGTATGTCTTTAGTTAAAACTTCTAAAACATTCCCTGATGATTGGCGAGTTGCTATTTTTTTCTTAGCCTCAAATGCTTCCGCTTTAAATTTATGCAATGATTCTTGCCAATTTTCTGGCAAAGCACCAGACATTAATCTCTCAAATTCTGCTTTATCTGGATGTGAATTTAACTTTTCTTGCCATGCAGAAACTTTATCCTCAGATCTCACACCCGCTTTACGCCACTCACTTAGAATTTCATCAGGAACCTCAAAAGAACCATAAGGCCAATTTAAAGCTTTCTTAGTTAATTCAATTTCTTCTTGCCCTAACGGAGCTCCATGTGATGAAGCGCTACCTGACTTATTAGGAGAACCATAAGCAATTGTAGTTTTACAAGATATCATGACTGGCTTAGGAGACGATTTAGCTGTTTTAAGAGCATTTCTAATTTCACCATGGTTATGACCATCAATACTTATAACATCCCAACCACAAGCCTTAAATCTACCCACATGATCTTCTGAAGTAGATAAAGACGTATCACCATCGATACAAATATTATTATCGTCGAATAAAACCGTTAATTTATTTAATTTATAATGCCCAGCAAATGAAATAGCTTCTTGCGAAATTCCTTCCATCAAACAACCATCACCTACAGCTGTATAAGTGTCATGACCTACTAAATCAGGAAAACGTGCATTCATTAACTTCTCAGCAAAAGCCATACCGACAGCATTAGCTAAGCCCTGACCAAGAGGCCCTGTAGTAGTCTCAATTCCAGCTAGCATCTCAACTTCAGGATGACCTGCAGTTTTAGAACCCAATTGTCTAAAATTTTTAATATCTTCTAAGCTAATATCTTCATAACCTGTAAGGTATAGCAAAGAATATAGAAGCATCGAACCATGCCCTGCTGATAGAACAAATCTATCACGATCAGGCCACTCAGGGTTTTTACTAGAAAATTTTAAAAAATCTTTAAAAAGTACAGTTGCAACATCAGCAAAACCAAGAGGCATCCCAGGATGTCCAGACTTTGACTGCTCAACCGCATCCATTGATAATGCTCTAATTGCATTTGCTAATTCTTTTTCACTTACTGACATATTTTTATTTCTAGGTTTGTCTTCCAAAATCTGCTTTTCCGGGATCATTTTTATACACTAAAAGGATAGGAATTTAATAGGCAAAAAGTCACAAAAAGTCAACGTTCTATTTAATGATAAATTGAAATTTTAATTTTAATTGTTTGTTAGGAGTGATGATGCTTATGAGTTTAGCTTAAAATATAGATCCTGAATCAAGTTCAGGATGACAGTTTGGTAGTTCAGGATGACAGTTTGGTAGTTCAGGATGACAGTTTGGTAGTTTAGGGTGATAGTTTGGTAGTTTAGGGTGACGATTGTTTTTTGGGGAGGGGCAGGATGACTTGCAGCACCCATGTCATTCCGAACTTGATCCAGAATCTTATTTAAAAGAACTAGATAGCGCGGTCATTCCGGACTTGATCCGGAATCTTGTTCAATATTATTCTAAGCTTAGCTAGATTTTTCGCCTTTGTTTCTCAAGAATGTCGGAACATTTAGTATATCATCACTAAAGATCAAATCACCTGATTCATCTTCTTGATCATCATTTGCAACCTTTTGCTCTTCTATTGGAGAAGCTACTTCGACTACAGCAGGATCTTCACCTTCTTCAGTAGAATCCTTAAAGAAGTTTAAAATACTACCAAAAGGCTTTGATTTCGGCTTAATTTCTTCCTGACTAGGAGTTTCTGCAATTACTTTTGCCTCACTAATTACTTGCTCACCAGCATAAGGAGATGAAACTTCATTACCACCAGCTTGTCCTTCTAAAGGAGTAGTAACAGCTACTACTTCACTAGCAGGTTGTGCAACCTGTGCAACCGGTTGAAATGGGTTTGCAGCAAAAGCTTCTTGTTCTATTGCCGCATCACTTCTCTGTAAACTAGCAGGATCTACTATTTGAGGAGGAATAAATGCTTTTTCAACATCCACCTGTGCTTCCTCTGCATTACTCGCCTTCACGCTAGCTGCAACCGCAGGCTGCGCTACTGGCTCATTTCTAGAAAAAGTTTGTGCCGGACGGGATGGCTGAAAGACCTTATTCGCTGGCGCCTTATTTACCGGAAAAGTATTTTCTAAACGTTGAAATAATGACGCTCTATCACTGATATTATTAGCATGTAAATCTATTCCTGTAGCAACCACTGACACTCTAATTTGACCATCTAATTCTTTATCAAAAGTTGAACCAAATATAATATTTGCATCTGGATCTACTTCATCTTTAATTCTTTGAGCTGCTTCATCAGCCTCAAATAATGTCATATCCAAGCCACCAGAAATATTAATTAATACTCCTTTAGCACCTTTCATTGATGCATTGTCTAATAATGGGTTTGAAATTGCAGCTTCTGCTGCTTCTAAAGCTCTTTTATCACCACCGGATTCACCAGTTCCCATCATAGCTTTACCCATACCTCCCATAATAGCTCTAATATCCGCAAAGTCTAAATTAATCAGACCAGGCATAGTCATGAGGTCAGTAATACCCTTAATACCTGAATATAAAATATCATCCACCATGTTAAAGGCTTCAGCAAATGTAGTTTTTTCTGTAGCTTTATGAAATAAGTTCTGATTAGGAATGCAAATTAAAGTATCAACATTTTTTTGCATTTCAGCCGTACCAATATCTGCAGCTTTCATACGAAACGAACCTTCAAAATGAAAAGGCTTAGTTATTACACCAACCGTTAAAATTCCATTTTCTTTACAAACTCTAGCAATTTCTGGAGCTGCACCAGTTCCAGTTCCACCACCCATTCCAGCGGTGATAAAAACCATATTGCTATCTCCTAATTGTGACATAATTTCTTCGTGAGACTCCTCTGCCGCCTGAGCACCAATCTCAGGAGCTGAACCCGCACCCAAACCTTTAGTAAGATTTTCACCTAATTGAATTTTTGTACCTGCCTTAGAATGAACTAATGCTTGAGCATCCGTATTGGCTACTACGAAATTAACCCCCTTCAATTCAGAGTTAATCATGTTATTAACAGCATTTCCACCGGCTCCCCCGACGCCTAGAACAGTGATTTTTGGAATCATAGTTTTTCTCTCGGGAATATCGATGCTTATTGTCATGTTAAACTACTAAAAATTATCGAAAATCATAATATTAGCTTAAATTTATTTCACAATACAAATTCTATTTTTTTACTAATTATATTTTTAATATATAGCATTTTTTAAGTAAATGCTAAAAATATTTTCTTAAAAAGTCGTTAACTGAGTTGTAGCAACTCACCTTTTTCAGACGGTCCATAAATAATCTGCTTTTCTCAAACTCTTTAAACTCAGTAGTATTAAGATTTTGATGACTTACCGCATGATTAATAAGCCCATATATAGTCGCATATTGAGGATTCTTATGCTCATCAGGCATGGCCCCAATTTCTTTAGGCTTCGCAATTTTAACCCTAACTCCAAAAATATTCTTTGCGAGCTCTGCTATACCCAAAAGATTTCCCGTTCCACCAGTAATCACGATATTACCAATTGCTTTTTGATATGCTCTTTTTGCAAATTTATCATTATTTAGAAATTTCTCAATAAAGCTAAAAACCTCTTTCATTCTTTCATAAATAATCTCACATAATTTATGCTTTTGAATATAATATCCACCCGTCGTATGTTCTTCAGTTTTAATCATATCAAAAAGATCAATCGTATCACG
>Ga0302127_10000630_pt1 | contig 19862 bp, 15 predicted proteins | sample CB4_SCM_MG_FD_204452 | JGI IMG/M metagenome (GOLD analysis project Ga0302127, IMG submission 204452) | Marine microbial communities from Western Arctic Ocean, Canada - CB4_SCM | ecosystem: Environmental > Aquatic > Marine > Oceanic | place: Canada: Western Arctic Ocean | collected 2017-09-24
CCATCCCGTCGAGATTCGCTACCAGCCGCTCGACCAGCAGCCGCCCATCGAGCAAGTCCAAGGGATCTGCGACGCGGTTACCGAGCTGTTCACTGAGGGCGATGGCGACGTACTGGTCTTTTGCTCGGGTGAGCGTGAGATCCGGAACGCCGTCGACGCAGTAGTTGATCTTCAGCTCCCCCATACGCAGGTCCTGCCGCTTTACGCCCGGCTCTCGGCAGCCGAGCAGCACCGCGTATTCTCCCAACACAAGGGCCGCCGGGTCGTCGTCGCGACTAACGTCGCCGAGACGTCGCTCACCGTTCCGGGCATCAAGTACGTCATCGACACTGGAACGGCGCGCATCTCTCGATTCAACCGTCGCACAAAGGTGCAGCGCCTCCCCATCGAAGCGATCTCGCAGGCCTCGGCAAACCAGCGTTCGGGGCGCTGCGGCCGCATCGCCCCGGGTATCGCGATCCGCTTGTTCGCCGAGGACGACTACGACGCTCGGCCCGAGTTCACCGAGCCCGAGATCCAGCGCACAAACCTGGCGTCGGTCATCTTGCAGATGACCTCGCTGGGCCTCGGCGACGTCGGATCCTTTCCCTTCGTGGATCCCCCCGATCACCGTGCCATCCAAGATGGGATCTCGCTGCTCGAAGAACTGGCCGCTGTCCAATGGCAGAAGTCGAAGACCAAGCGCCGTGGCGGCCCGAAGGGCGCTCGTAGCGGCCAGTCCGGCCCCGACAGCGCTCCACACATCCTCGAGCTGACGGCCCTGGGCCGGAAGCTGGCGAAACTCCCGGTGGACCCGCGGCTGGGTCGGATGCTGTTGGCGGCCGATGAGTACGGCTGCGTCGACGAGCTGTTGATCATTGCTTCGGCGCTGTCGATCCAAGACCCTCGTGAACGTCCCCGCGACAACCAGCAAGCGGCAGCCGAGAGTCACAAGCGCTTCGCCGACGAGGACTCGGACTTCATCACCCTCCTCAACCTCTGGCGCTACCTGGGTGAACAGCGCAAGGCGCTCTCGTCCAACGCGTTCCGTCGCCAATGCCGCAGCGAATTCCTGCACTATCTCCGCATCCGTGAATGGCAGGACGTGCACAGTCAGCTCCGCCGGGTGGCCAAGGAGATCGGCTTGCGCCGCAACGAGTCCCCGGCCGACCACGATGTCGTGCACCAGGCATTGCTTCCCGGGCTGCTTTCCCAAGTGGGGGCAAAGGACACCAAGGCCGACGCGCGTGGGCGACAAAGTGTCGAGTACCACGGCGCCCGCAACGCAAAGTTCGCCATTGCCCCAGGGTCGGCAATGTCCAAGAAATCACCCAAATGGATCATGGCCGCCGAGATGGTCGAGACCAACCGTCTCTGGGCCCGGGTCACCGCACGCACACAGCCCGAACTGATCGAAATAGCCGCCGACCATCTGGTCAAACGCAGGTATACGGACCCGGCGTGGGACCTCGAGCGCGGTGCAGCCATGGCCAAGGAGTCGGTGACGCTCTATGGCCTACCCCTGGTGAGCGGACGCTGGGTCATGTGGGGCCGTATTGACGAAGCTGACGCACGCGACCTCTTCATCCGCCACGCGCTGATTGACGGCGAGTGGGAACGCGAGCACCCGTTCATCACACACAATGCCGAGATGGTGACTGAGGTCCACCAACTCGAGGCTCGGGCTCGGCGCTCGGACATGCTCGTTGACGTCGAGGTACTCGTTAACTGGTTCGATGAGCGCCTGCCACACCACATCATCTCGGTGCGCCACTTCGACCGGTGGTGGAAGAAGGCGGGCCCAGATTCGCCTGACCTCCTTTCGTTCACGCTCGGAGACCTCATCGTCGACGATGCCGCCGCCGCCGACCCAGACGCGTTCCCGACCCATTGGCACTATGGCGACGTCGCGCTCGCGCTCACCTATGAGTTCGACCCATCCAGCCCGAATGACGGGGTCACGGTCGACATTCCCGCTGGCTTGCTCGGCCAGGTTGACGGCGCGGGGTTCGACTGGCTTGTGCCGGGCCTGCGCGCCGACCTTGTGACTGGCCTTATTCGATCGATGCCAAAGCAATATCGCAAAGCTCTGGTCCCAATTCCCGAAACCGTCGAAGCCGTGCTGCCCCACCTCGCCCCCGGTGCCAGCGCACTTGTCGAAACCCTGAGAGCTGAGCTTGGTCGCCATGGCGGCGTCGACATCCCGAACGGTGTCCTCGATCTTGAGAACCTGCCACTTCACCTTCGCCCCAATTTCCGCATCGTCAACCATGACGGCCAGGCACTGGCAACCGGCGGGGATCTCGGCGCCTTACGCTCGCTGCTGGACGAACAGGTCCGAACGTCACTCGACGCATCCACACACAACCTGGAACGGGCCGGGTTGACCGAGTGGGACTTCGGCGAACTCCCTCGCTACGTCGAAATCGAAGGATCAGGCCACACCGTCCGCACCTACCCGGCCCTCGTGGACGAAGGCGACTCGGTGGCGATCCGCCTCGTCTCCTCGGCTCCCGAGCAGCGCCTCGTTACCTGGGCCGGAACCCGGCGTCTGCTGGTGCTCAACCGACCCAGCGTCTCGAAGGCGCTGCGGTCGCTACTCACCAACGACGTCAAACTCGCCCTCCTCCAAAGCCCTTACCCGACCGCTGCCGAGTGGTTCGACGATGTGTTGGGCTGCGCAGTCGATGAGATCATGGCCGAACGGGACGCCCCAGCATGGACCTTGGCGGAGTGGGATCGGCTGCTGGGCCACGTCCGCTATGGGCTGCCGGCTGGTGTGGGCCGTATCGGGGGCGTCTCGGCTGCGCTCCTCCAACAGGTCCACACGATCGAGCAGATGCTCGCGATTGTGACGGCGCCGAAGTTCGCAGGTGCCACAGCCGATATGCGCTGCCAGCTCGACAGTCTGATCTACCCCGGCTTCCTCACCGGCGTGGGTGCCCGAAACCTGGGCAACGTGGAGAGGTATCTCGCCGCCATCGAACACCGCTTGGATCGGCTGGCCGAGAATCCCGATCGCGACCATGACGCAATGGTGCGAGTCCATCGCCTGGACCATGAGCACGACCGACTCATCGACCAGCAGGGTTGGACACCCCAGGTCGAGGCCATTGTGTGGCAGCTTCAGGAGTTGCGTGTTTCGCTGTTCGCCCAGCACGTCGGAGCCGTTGGTCAGGTAAGTGAAAAACGGATTCGCAACGCGCTCGATGCGGCGTCCCGCCCGAGCGGCTAACAACGACGGCTCACGGCCCCATCAACCCATGGGCTGTTCGATGGCCTCGAGCTCGCCGACGGGTTCATCGTCGACCCCATATTCCGTTTCTGTTTCATCAACCCACGCACCACCGTCGCCGACATCGACCTCGTCATCGCACAGCGAGTCTCGACCCCGTTCCACCGTTGCCCGCCGACGAACTTGCACAGGGCTCCGCTTCATTCGCATACGCCTTGCCGACCCAACAGAGCTGCCGGATCGGGGTTGGACTATGTCCGCCAGCACAGGTTGATGCCGCGCCCTATGGTGGACGATGGGTCGCTGACCAGCAGCTACAGCCAGCGTGATCACCATGGACGACAATCGCTACTGCCCCTTCTTCCACCACACGGTTGAACTCTTGGGCCGACGCTGGAGCGGAGTCATTCTCAAGGTGCTCGCCGTTGGGCCCGCGCGGTTCGGCAACATCCGCGACAAGATCCCAGGTTTGTCAGATCGGTTGCTGACCAACCGCCTGGCCGAGTTCGAGGCCGAGGGCATCGCCGTCCGGTGCGAACGCGACGGAGTGTCGTGCTATCGCCTTACCGACAGGGGCCAAGCCGTCGAGCCGGTCCTCGATGCGGTTGCCGTCCTTGGACAAGGCTGGGCTGCGCTCGAAGGACCGGCAGACAAGCCGGGCCGCATCCGCTCCGCCTGACCCAGAGCAGACCAGCTCAGATCGTCACGCTGCAGGTTCCAGCGCGATCTCCAGCACCTCTCGTACGTCGCTCACCAGGTGAATCGTCAATGCATCGCGCACATCGTCTGGTACGTCATCGAGGTCAACGTGATTCCGAGCGGCCAACACGACCTCGGTCAAACCGGCTCGGTGGGCGGCCAACAACTTGTCTTTGACTCCCCCGATCGGAAGAACCTTGCCTTGCAAGGTGACCTCGCCCGTCATCGCAACATCGTGGCGGACCCGACGGCCCGTCAACAGACTCACAAGCGCGGTGGTCATGGTGACGCCTGCCGATGGACCGTCTTTGGGGACGGCCCCCGCTGGGAAATGCACGTGGAAGCGCCGGTCGACATTTTCAAGACCGAGGTCAGCGGCATGTGACCGCAGAAACGACCGTGCAATCTCGCCCGACTCCTTCATGACGTCCCCGAGCTGGCCAGTCAGCATCAACCCCGGTTCGCCCGGCATCGACGTTGCCTCCACAAAAAGCACATCACCGCCGGCCCCGGTGACTGCGAGTCCCGTAGCAACACCGGGCACAGCAGTGCGGTCCTGGATCTCTTCTCGTGGGATGGGCTTGCCGAGCATTGTCGACAGATCATCGAAGCCGATGGTGATCGGTCCCGTCTGGCCGGTTGCGATCAACGTGGCAGCCTTGCGAAGGAGCGTGGCCAAGTTCCGCTCCAGGCCACGAACTCCGGCCTCACGAGTCCAGTCCGCAGCGACAGCCGCAACCACTGCATCAGAGATGACAACTTCGGCCTCAGCGAGACCCATCTCCCGCCGAAGCCGAGGGAGTACGTGACGTTGCGCGATCACCGTCTTCTCATGGTCGGTGTAGCCCCCGACCTCAATGATCTCAACGCGGTCCAAGAGGGGCTCGGGAATGGTGTCGAGCCGATTCGCTGTAGCGATGAAGATCACATCGGAGAGGTCCAATTCAAACTCCAGGTAGTGGTCCCGAAAGCTGTGATTTTGGGCAGGGTCGAGTACTTCCAAGAGCGCCGATGACGGATCACCGCGCCAGTCGGCACCAAGTTTGTCGATCTCGTCCAGCAAGATCACCGGGTTCATGGACCCGGCTTCCTCGAGCGCCCGCACCAGGCGTCCTGGCCTGGCGCCGACATAGGTGCGCCTATGGCCCCGGATCTCGGCTTCGTCGCGGATGCCGCCCAACGCCATCCGCACAAAGGACCGACCAAGCGCCTCGGCGATGGACTCACCAAGGCTGGTCTTGCCAACGCCAGGCGGCCCGACCAATGTGAGAATTGCAGCGCTGCGCCGGCGAGTCGGAGCAGTGAAGTCGGGCCCAGCGGTTTCATCAGGCTCAGCGTTTCGGTCGGGCGTGCTGTGGACCTCGCGGTCGGTCCGGAGCTTGCGGACAGCAAGATGCTCCACGATGCGCTCCTTCACGTCGTCCAGGCCGGTGTGATCGGCATCGAGAACATCTCGGGCGGCGCCGAGGTCGTGATTGTCGTCGCTGCGTCGACCCCAGGGGATCTCGAGGACGGTCTCGAGCCACGTTCGGATCCATGAGCCTTCTTGGCTCTGCTCGCCCACACGCTCGAGTCGGTCGAACTCCTTGTCGATGGCTGTCGCGGTAGCTTCGGCCATGGTGTCGCGGATTGCATCGAGCCGTGCCCGAAGTTCGCCCAAGGCATCACCGGCACCTTCGCCCAGTTCATCTTGGATGGCGGCGAGCTGTCGACGCAGAACAACCTCGCGCTGATCTTTTTCGATGGTTGCGCCCACTTCGTCATGGATCTTGCGGCTCACCTCGACCTCTTCGAGGGCTCGTTGGGCCCAACCCGTCGCAAGCTCCAACCTGGCGTCAACGTCGAGTGTCTCGAGGAGTTCGACCCGCTGGTCCAGCGTGAGGTCCGGCCAGTAGGCGACGGTGTCCGCCAGCACGCTGGGATCGTCGGTCTCGGGAAGGGCTGTGGAGATCCTGCCGGCGCCGAGATGGCCGAGCAGAGTGTTGGCGACCCCGCGGTAGCGATCCGCCAACTCCTGGGTGCGGTCCTACTTGAGCTCTCGACCGGCGTTGCTTGAACCCACAACGTGGCACCCGTACCGACGACACCAGCGCCGATCAGCGCCCGGTCGGTGGCTCGTATGGTCAGCGCAGGCAACCCGCTGCGGAGGGTGCCGCGATCCTCGATGCGAGCGATGACACCGACAGTCGAATAGCCGCTGTCGAGCTTGGGAACAAGCACGATCTGATCGTCTGTAGCCGCGTTCGCAGCGGCTTGGGACTCCTCGGTCTCAAGCGCCACCGTGATCACCATCTCAGGAAAAACAACGCCCCCAGGTATAGGCATCAGGGGGAGAGTTGCCGTCTCGGAGCCGGTAGCGACGTCATGGGTGACGTCATCCGCTGTCGGATCAGCGGTGGCGGTGTTTGCTTCAGGCATTTTGGGGCCTCGATCTGATGGTGAGTGCGTCTGTATGGATGAATGGATGGATGGCGATGCACCCGCCAAGACATGAGCCTTGACCAGTGAACCATTACATAATTACATCGCAACAACGACGGACCGCGATGATTCATTCCAACCCAACGCCTGGTCCACGCCAACCTCAACCCACCTCCGCCCGATGAAGGATTCCCATGGCTGAACCCCCAATACTCACTGCGACCGACGCCGCTGCATGGTTTGACAAAGCGATGCCGGACGGCTGGTTTCACGACAGTCGCGTCCTGCTTGACCGCGACGAAATCCTCGTCGTCGGGACGCTCGATCCACCGCCCACCAATGGCAAGTCGACAGACGATGGCCACCACGATGACATCGCCCACATCGAACGGTTCCGAGAAGAAACCCGAGAAGCTCGAATCGCCATTGCCCAAGAGGCAGAGTCCCGATTTGGGCGCAAGGTCTCCTGGGCAACGCGGAGTGGCACCAACGAAGCCACGTTCACCCATCTGAGCGTGCCGGTCATGACCCGACTCCGCATGCGCGAACGGCAACTGCTCGACACCCTCATCGCTGCCGGTGTCGCGCGCAGCCGGTCCGATGCTCTTGGATGGTGTGTCCGTCTTGTCGATGAGCACCAAGGCGAGTGGCTGGACGAACTCAGAGACGCCATTGCCGCCGTCGACAAGATCCGAGGACAGGGCCCTACCTGAGCATTTCTGTCGACTCTGGCCAGAAGCGTTAGCATTGTTCGCAAGCCCCGATCGAACACCTTTGCTCCGCCGGCTTCAGCTACCGACCCTCGTGATCCACGGACGGCGCGATCCGCTGGTGTTGCCATCGGGCGGCAGCGCCACCGCTGCCGCGATTCCTGGCGCGATCCTGATCGAGTTCGATGAGATGGGCCACGAGGTCCCACGCCATCGTTGGCTCGAGATCACTGCAGCAATCCGCCGCAACGCCAAGCGGACCCGCGCTCCCTCAATGGCCACCAGCTGGCAAGCTGCTGCACAAATCCCAGCGCAGATTGTGTTACACCAACGGGCAATGACCACGAACGCCAACCTGGCCCGAGAACTCCATGACCAGTACCGGGCCGCCAAGGACCAGCCGTTTCTCCGCGTGCCCGGTGACCGCGCGTACACCTATGGCGACATCCACGACCGCGCCGGGCGCTTTGCCGGAGCCTTGCGGACCCAGGGCATCGAGGCCGGCGATCGAGTCATCGTCACCGCACCGAAGTCTGTGGATGCGGTCGCGCTGTACCTCGCGTGTCTGCGCATAGGAGCAGTGTATGTCCCGCTGAATCCGGCCCTCACAACCAGCGAGCTGGACTTCTACGTGCATGACGCCGATCCGGCGATCATGGTCATCGACTCCACACAGCCAAGCCCACACGCCGTTCCGACCCTGACGCTCGATGGCGGGGGTGCCGGGTCGTTGCCAGAGGCTGCGACCGATGTCGCATCAGTCGATGACGCGGTCATGGCTGCCCCAGATGACGTCGCGGCGATGCTCTACACGTCAGGAACCACGGGCCGTCCCAAGGGAGCGATGTTGACCCACCGTGGCCTGAGCAGCAACGGAAAGGCGCTCAACAAGATCTGGGGATTCGAGCCCGGCGATGTGTTGGTTCATGCGCTCCCGATCTTCCATGTCCATGGACTCTTCGTCGCGTTGCATTGCGCGATGTTCAGCGCGGCGGAGGTCCTCTTCCTTGCTCGATTCGATATCGACCGCGTTCTGGAAGCCCTCCCAAACGCAACCGTTCTCATGGGGGTACCCACCCACTACGCCCGACTCCTGGCCGACGATCGGTTCGGTTCCGCCGCTTGCCACAACATGCGGCTGTTCACCTCCGGCTCGGCACCTATGACCAAGGGCATTCACGACACCTTCACCGGCCGAACCGGCCACCGCATACTCGAACGCTATGGCATGAGCGAGGCTGGGATCATCACCTCCAATCCGCTCGACGGGGACCGAGTAGCGGGCACCGTTGGCTTCGCCCTCCCAGATATGGAGATGCGCGTAGCAACCGACGCGGGGCTATGCCCACCCGGCAACACGGGCATGGTTGAAGTACGCGGGCCGCACCTGTTCGCTGGCTATTGGCGACAACCCGCCAAGACGGCGTCCGAGCACCGACCTGATGGGTGGTTCATGACCGGCGACGTTGGAGCGATCGATGCCGAGGGGCGCCTCACGTTGGAGGGCCGGTCCAGCGACATGATCATCTCGGGAGGCGAGAACATCTACCCGAAGGAAATTGAGTTGTGTCTCGATGCCATCGACTCGATCGTCGAGTCTGCGGTCGTCGGTCACAGCGATCCGGATTTCGGCGAGGCGGTGGTGGCGTTCTTGGTCGTTGAAGCAGGATTCGACCTCATGGCCGTTCAAACCGGCATCGCCGGCCAACTGGCTCGTTTCAAACACCCGAAGCGCTACATCGTGGTCGACGAGCTACCGCGCAACGCCATGGGCAAGGTTCAAAAGGCAGATCTGCGGACCCGGCAGCGGTAACGCCCGACTATCACAGGGAGACGGTCACCCAGATACCGTGCTGGCAGTGAAACACGGCCTCTTCCTCGCTCCGACGGGCGAGCTCTCGAACCCTCGCATCTTCGGCCAACTCGCAGCGGAGGCAGAAAGCAATGGGTGGGATGGGCTCTTCGTCTGGGACCACGTCCTGCGCCCACCCGCCGAACCAGCAGCGATTGCAGACCCATGGATTTGTCTGGCTGTCGCGGCGGCCGCCACCTCCCAGATCCGCGTCGGCCCGTTGGTGACACCCATCACTCGCCGCCGACCCATCAAACTCGCGCGCGTGACCGTGTCGCTCGATCACCTCTCTCAGGGCCGACTGACGCTGGGACTCGGCTTGGGTGTCGACACCAGCGGCGAACTCAGCAAGTTCGGCGACATCGTGGACCCGAAGATCCGCGGCGAGCGGCTCGACGAAGGCGCAGAGCTGTTGTGTGCGCTTTGGTCCGGGAGCGAAGTCCACTTCTCCGGCAAACACTTTGTCGCCGATGGTGCGCTGGTGCTGCCAAAGCCGGTGCAACACCCGCGCATTCCGCTTTGGTTCGCGGCGCGTGGCGCAGCCCGAAAGCCCGTGCGTCGCGCTGCCAGGTACGACGGCCTGTTCCCCGTGGATATCACTGGCGATCAGCTGCGAGCAATGCTGGATCTTGTTGGCGACGCGAGAGGATCACTCGACGGGTTCGACGTCGCCGCTCGACCGGACGACGCGCTGAGCTACGACGAGCTCGCTGACATCGGTGCGACGTGGATGCTGACCGACTTCTCGCCCGGCGCCACCCTCGACGAGATCGAAGCGGCCGCAGGAGTCAGCCCAAAGATGGCCTTCCACCACTAGCGGTGCGCCTATTCGAATGGCCGCTCGTCCCACCACGGGAGAGACTCCGGCATGTCCGTGCTGGGCCGCATCGAAAATTCAGCCGGGCGTTTCTCCAGGAACGACGTCACCCCTTCGGCAGCGTCGGGGCCCTTGCCCAACTCCCAGATCAGGCGTGAGTCGATCTTGTGGGCCTCCATGGGGTGATCGGCACCCGACATCCGCCATAGGAGTTGCCGTGTTGCTGCTACCGACACTGCTGAGGTGTTCTCGACAATCTCAGCCGCCACGGCACGAGCCGCACCCAACAGGTCGTCAGGTTCATGCAGGCTCCGAACCAAGCCTGCATCGTGGGCCTCCGCGACCGGGAAAACCCGACCGCTGAACGTCCATTCCAGCGCCTTACTGATCCCAACAACCCGCGGGAGAAACCACGACGAACAAGCCTCTGGGACCAGGCCGCGACGAGCAAAGACAAACCCCAACTTCGCAGTGTTGGACGCCATCCGTATGTCCATCGGAAGGGTCATCGTTGCTCCGATCCCAACTGCGGGGCCGTTGATCGCCGCTATCACGGGCTTCAAACACTCGAAGATTCGCAATGTGACACGACCACCGCCGTCGCGGATACGCGAGACATCGGGGAGGTCGACCATGTCGGAGCGATCAGACCGCTCCTCGTAGTTGAAAGTATCCACCCCAGATCCGAGGTCGGCTCCTGCGCAAAACCCGCGACCAGCACCCGTCACGATAACCGCTCGCACATCGTCGTCTGCATCGACCTGGTCGAATGCATCGATCAACTCGTGCATCATCGTGGCAGTGAACGCATTGAGCTTGTCGGGGCGGTTCAGCGTGATCGTCGCGACCCGATCGGTGACTTCGTAGGTGATGTCGGAGTAGTCCATCGCCAATTGATAGCCGACACAACGTCATTGGGCCGCGCTCCCGACCGAACCTGGCGGACCCGACCCGACCCGACCCGGCATCGCCGATGCATGCCAGGTATTGGAGATGCACAAAACGCAGTACGCCGCCACCTCAAGAGGTGACGGCGTACTGACTGTTGAGCTAACGCTCAGATGGCGCGGACGTTCTGGGCTTCTTCGCCCTTCCGACCAGGAGCGACATCGAACTCGACCAATTGGCCTTCGTCGAGGGACTTGTAGCCCTCGCCTTGAATGTTCGAGTAGTGGACGAACACGTCGTCAGCACCCTCGCGTGAGATAAAGCCGAAGCCCTTCTCGCTGTTAAAAAATTTCACAGTACCTTGCATTGTATATCTGCACTTCCGCTTTAGGTCGTCCACGTGGCCGACGCTTTTAACTGATGGTAGTGAACGTTTGGCGAACATCCTCCCCTAGATCTCAGTCAAATATTCCGGAGGGCTCAAATCCGCCCCACCGATGCGCGGTAGAACACGCCATCGCCGCTCGCGACATACCCCTCATCGCTGGCCCGAACCCATAGCGGGACACCGGCTTCAGCAGCGATAATCTGGCCATCCGAGGTGGTGAACTCGACGATGCCCTCAGTGACCACCACAATTTCGGGTCCATCGACCTGCAGGCGGGCGTCGCTGCCGACAGCGACTCGGCTCAGGGAGAATTCCGGGACCGGTGCCTCGAATGTGTGGATGCACCCAGCCGCGTCCTGGATTGGTGCGACGGTTGGCGTACAATCGGCCACGCTCAACAACTCCTCGACATCGATGTGTTTTGAGCTGAGCCCACACCGCACGACGTTGTCGCTGTTCGCCATCAGTTCGATCCCGGCACCACGAAGATATGCGTGCAGGTTGCCGGCTCCCAAGAAGACCGCTTGACCAGGCTCGAGCACCACATGGTTGAGGAGGAGCGAAACAACGCAACCGATGTCTCCGGGATACAGAGCCGCAATCTCGCCGAACCAAGCGAGGTCTCGGGCGAACGGACCAGTGGGCCCGTGATCGAGGACGGCGTCAAGCATCACTGATACCAGCCGCTCCACGGTCTCGTCGCTGGACCGCAACAGCCAGGCCAGCGTCTCGGCCAGAACGTCAGTATCGGTTCCCCGCGATGCAAGGAGTTCGCGCAAGTCCGTGAGGCCACGACCGCCCAGGTCCGCGAACAGTTGCTGGGTCTGATCCCTTGAGCGGAAACCACATTTGGCCTCGAATGACGTCAGAGCACAGATGAGTTCGGGTTTGTGGTTCGCATCGCGGTAGATGCGACGGGGACTGTCTCGTGGAATGCCGGCTGCCTCCTCGCGCTCGAACCCTGCCCGAGCTTGAGACATCGAAGGATGGGCCTGGATAGAGAGCGGCCGTTGTGCGGCAAGAACTTTGGCCAAAAAAGGAAGCTCACCGAACCGCTGAGCGGTGGTTATGCCGAGCTGACCGACCGGGTCTGACGCAATCACGTCACTCAACGACTCGCCGGTCGATTCCAGCCGCGATGGCGCTGCGGGGTGAGCGCCCATCCACAGTTCAGCTTCGGGAAGACCGGACTCGGCGCGCTGCTGGAGAAGCGCGATGAACGAGGCGTCTCCCCAGTCATAGTGCTGGACGGTTGCGGTCAAGCGTTCCAAACGAGTTCCATCGGCAGCGCCAGAGGGTTGTGTGAGCCCTGCCACTGCTGGGACCCATTATCGCCGCAAACCCTCGCAGCCGCCACAACCGCTTCGAAGTCGAGCGAACGAAGTTTCGTGCACCACGCGTCCAAAGAGCCCATGATGGGGCCATGACACGAGGCAGTGCATGGATCGATGCCGACCTGGCCACCTACCTAGATGACCACTCCGCCAAACCCGACGTCGTGCAACAACGGCTGATCGAGCAGACAGCCGCTCTCGGCGGCCCGGCGGTGATGCAGATCGGAGCAAACCAAGGGGCCCTCCTCGAGGTGCTGGTCGGAGGCCTCCGACCGCACTTCGCCATCGAAATCGGGACGTTCACCGGGTACAGCTCCATTGCAATAGCACGCGGTCTCCCGGACGGGGGCCGGCTGCTGTGCTGCGACACGAGCGAAGAATGGACCACTGTTGCCGTCAATGCTTGGAAGGAGGCGGGCATCGCCGATCGGGTCGAATTGAAGATTGGTCCGGCGGCGAAGACCCTCCAGGCGCTCGATCCGGCCGTGGACGTGGACTTCGCCTTCATCGATGCCGACAAAGGTGGCTACATCGGTTACTACGAAGCGCTACTCCCCCGGCTCAGCACCCATGGTGTCATCGCCGTAGACAACACGTTGTGGAGTGGTCGGGTCCTCGACGAGGGCGACATCAGTCCCGACACGGTGGCGATTCGGGCATTCAACGAACACGTTGCCCGCGATGACAGGTCCATCGCAGCGCTGACTTCGATCGGAGATGGTCTGACCTTCATCCGAAAACGCTAACGCAACCCGAAAAGGTTGAGCACAATAACGCCCCGACGGTCCTGTTATCAGCAGGAGCGTGGGTTGGCGTGGCTAGGAAGTGGTTCTGCGGCGACGACCGCCGCCGCGTCGATTATCGCGGTCAATTGTTGTTCGTTCGGGGGCGGCGACGTGTTCGACGTCGGGCACAGGAACCTCGCCTGCCAGCACCTTCGCGACCATCGCGATGTGGTCGGGAGTCGATCCGCAGCACCCACCAATCACGGTGACGCCGGCTTCGCGGACGCGGTACGCATGCGCCGCCAGAACGTCTGGGGTGCCGTTGTAATGGAGCTCGGTGCCGTGCCACTCGGGGATTCCAGCGTTGGCCTTCGACACCACGAGCACCTCCCCGGCCAAGCCCGCAATCTCAGTGACCGCAGCTTCGGTGTCTGGGATGTTGTTGCCACAATTGGCGCCGATGGCGGCCAGGTCGTAGGGGGCCATACGCTCAACGGCTTCAGCGCCGCTGACCCCCATCATCGTCCGACCAACGGTGTCATAGCTCATGGTGACCACGATCGGCAGGTCGCTGGCAGAGCGGGCTCCGCGAACAGCTGCTTCGACCTCGGCGAGGTCTGAGAGGGTCTCGAGCCACAGCAGATCGGCGCCGCCCGCAGCGAGGCCCCGGGCTTGTTCGGCAAACGCAAGGGCAGCGTCTTCTGCACTGAGCTCGCCAAGTGGATCGATCAGTTCACCCGTTGGACCCATCGATCCCGCGACGAGAACCGTTCGGTCGACCTCGTCGGCGGCAACGCGAGCATTTGCGGCGGCCGCAGCACTGAGTTCCTCCACCCGATCCTGGAGTCCGTGCAACTTCAGTCGATATCGGGTCCCGCCAAAAGAGTTCGTCAGCACTACATCGGATCCGGCGGCGAAATAGTCGCGGTGTATGGTCTGGATGCGTTCAGGGAACTCGATGTTCCAACGCTCTGGTGGATCGCCTGAGGTCAGACCGGCAGCGAACAGCTGGGTTCCCATGGCACCGTCAAGGACGACATACCCCTTGGCCTCGACCAATGCTTTGAGTGGATTCATATCGCCTTGTCTCAGATCTTCTGCCGCCAGATGTACCAACCTTTGTATCGGTCAACATCGCGGCACCGACAGAACATGTGGGGACTTTCGGGTGGTTCCCCCTCGACATGGTTCGCCCCTAGGTGTTATCTCGGCGAATCAATCGTGCCCAGGGTCGTCAAGAAGCGATCGTTCTCTTCACCCGTTCCAATGGTGACGCGAAGGCCTTCCCCGCTGAAAGGACGGGTCACTACCCCTTGCTGTTCCAGTGCCACACATATCTCGTCGGTCCTGTCGCCCAGTGGCAGGAAGATGAAGTTCGCCTGCGGGTCTGGGAGCGCCCAACCGACTGCCCGCAAGACCCCGACAACACGGTCGCGTTCGGACAAAATGACGGCGACTCGGGCGCGAATCTCGTCGATGGCGCCAATCGCCGCTATCGCGGCCGCTTGCGCGACGCCGTTGACAGCGAACGGGACGAGCGTCTTGTCGATCGAACTGATGATCTCGGGATCGCCGATGGCATAGCCCACGCGGAGGCCCGCAAGCCCATGGGCTTTCGAGAATGTCCGCAGTACAACGACGTTGGGATGCTTGGGCAACAGTTCGGTGACGGGATCTCCGACAGCCGGGTCCACAAACTCCCGGTAGGCCTCATCGATGACAACAATCGTGTCATCAGAAATACCACTCACCATCCGGTCGAGCTCGGCCGTCGTGACCGCCGTACCGGTCGGGTTGTTGGGGGTCGCCAGCAAGATCAACTTCGTTTGCGATGTAACCGCTTCGGCGACTGCATCGAGGTCGAACGCATGGTCGACAAGGGGCACCATGACCGACTTCCCACCTGCCAGGGTCGTGAAGACGGGATAGACCTCGAATGATCGCCATGGGTAGACGACCTCGTCGCCGGGATCGACGTAGGTGAGCACGAGCTGCTGCAGCAGCCCTACCGAACCACACCCGACTGTGACGTGGTCGGCACCGACACCAAGCCAATACGCAAGGGTCTGACGGAGTTCGGTTGCGCGATGGTCGGCGTAGCGATTGGCGGCCACCGCGCCGTCGACGATGGCTCGTTGTACCGCTTCGACGGGCGGCAGCGGGTTTTCGTTGCTGGCCAACTTGATGGCATTCGTGATGCCATGCTCGGCCTCAGCCTGCGCCGCTCCCTTGCCGGGGCGATAGCCCCGAACGGCAACGACCGCAGTTCGTGGACGCCCAATACTCACAGCTCACCTCTTTCGTCGACGCGAGCATAGAGCGCCTGTGTAGTGCTCTTCTCGAAAGCTGGCATGTTGCGCCAGCGGGACGCCTCGTCACGACCAGGAGGCTCCATTCGGGGCAATGAGCGAAACAAAGGTCTGGCCCGCGGTGAGAGCGATGTGGTTCCCGGCCTGGTCGGTAAATGTCGTCACTGAACGCAGAGACGGTCGAGTCCATATGGCCTCGATGACGTGACCCTCGGTGAACACCAGGGCGGGGCCACTCCCAACCGAGACCCCTTCGTAGAGAACTTCACCCCACTTGTCGGTCATACCGGTATCGATGTAGTTCACGAACTGAACAATGACGTTCTCGGGTGCGAACTGGACACCGTTCGCATCAACGTGACGCGAGCCCGCCTGCCAGCGTTGCCATCCGCGTTCGGTCTCGTTCCACTCGAACTCGATCGACCGGCCCGAATCCGCCGCGTACTTCAGTCGGATCGACGACGCGGTTTCCGCCTCGGGCGCGAGGTCGTCGCCCGGAGCGCGATAAACGAAGTGCGGCGCCGGCGCTTCCCCGTCGTCCACCGAGCCGAGCATGGTGTCAGCCCCGGTATAGAGGTTGTGGGGGGCGGCGCGGCTGCCACTGCGCCAGTACCCAGAGAAAACTTCGGCGCTCCGATTCTCGATCGGCTGCTTGTCGATCAACTTGTCGTAGATGCTGTTCGCGCCCGAGAACGCAAAGATCGGACGACTGAGTGAGTCGACAATGCCAATATCGGTGGAGCGACCCGAACGTACGGGCCCGATCGTCGCCGGCGCTTGAGAATGGAAGACCGCTGCCAATCGGGTGACACCCGCCTCGACCAACTCCTCGTACACAATGTCGGCTTCGTTGATCCCGATCTGGGGGCGTGCCGCAGGCACATTGTCGATCTTGACGATCAGCGCCGGGCGGTCCAGTGCGGGGCCGGCCAGACCCGTGAGGGGCGCCACGCCCGCGACCTTCGGGGGAGCATCCGCGACCGCCGGAAGAACCTCGTCCCCGGGTTTGAGGCGGCCGAGCACGCCCGTGTACTTCCAGCGGTTCCCCTGCTGACCAACCGGAGACAGCGTTCCCCCGGGAGGCGGCTGTGACGAGGCCGCTAGGTGGTCAGTCACCACGAACGGGCTCCACTGATCAGGCAGCTTCTCAAGCAGGTCTGGATCGATAGCGAAGACGGGCTCGGGCGTCGGGGTCGGCGGGGGCATCGGCGTGGGTGTTGGGCGTGGCGTCGGTGGCACCGGTGTCGGGCTCGGGGGTGGCGTGGTTGAGACAGCCGCGACAACCTCGCGTTCAGCCGACAACGCGTCGACAGCGAAGTCCGGGCTGGCCCCACACGCGCTGACGACCAGAACCCCCAGCACCGTCATGCGAATCGGCCCCAGCGGGCGTGGACGCTTCACGAACGCAAACCGTACCGCCTCACGGCCTCACGGTGCCCCAAGGCGAGCCGATAGGTCTTCGATCAGCCCGCGCCCTGCCAGGGGCTACGGCCGCAGCGCATACCTGGACACCCATTGCGGATTTCGCCTCCAACATCACCGAGTACGCCCCAAGCGCCACTTTTCGGCCTTACGCCAGAGAGCGGGTTCGTGTTGTGCCTATTCGCTATCGCGACAGCTCTCTCGGTTGCAACGACAACAGATCCTGATCTGTGGTGGCACCTCCGCACTGGCGAGTTAATCGTGAACGACGGGATCCCGTCGGGTGACGTGTTCTCGTTCACACTGCCCGGCAAGGAATGGCTTACCCACGAATGGGGCTCACAGGTCCTGATGTGGGGTTTGTGGTCCTGGGCCGGTGCAGGCGCGCTGATCCTCGTGTTCACGGGGCTCATCACCGCCACGTTTGTCCTCGCTTACAAGACCAGCACTGCCCGACCGGTCGCGACCACGAGCCTCGTCTTGTTGGCTGCCGCAACCGCCCGCATTGCAACGGCCCCGCGTCCACAGATGTTCAATCTGTTCTTGATGGCGCTATTGATATGGCTTCTCGAACAGGTGCGCTCGGGTCGCTTCGCCCCTGGAGCTGCGTGGGCGTCAGTCCCACTTGTTCTCGTCTGGGCAAACCTGCACTCGGGCTATCTCCTGGGCGTCGTCGTGCTGGCGGTGTACGCCGGCGGCGAGCAACTCGAGCGGCGGCGGACCGGGGGACGGCCGCTGCCCGGGCCTGCGATTCGGCATATGCCGTTGATCGCCGCCGGCGCCTTCGCATCGGCGGTTGTGGACCCAAGCGGGACTGCGTTGTGGACCTATCCCATCGCAACTCTGCGGTCGCCGGCCATGCGCACCTACATCCGCGAATGGCATTCACCGGACTTCCACTCGTCGTGGTTTTGGCCCTTTGGGTTGTTGCTGATTGTGCTGATCACGAGCCTCGTGATCAGCAGTCGCAAACCCGGTTCGACGCAACTGCTCTTGCTGTTCGGTACCGGCGTTGCGAGCCTTCAGTCGATGCGCCATATTCCACTGTTCGCCGTCATCGCGATCCCGATCGTCGCTGAGCAAGTCGAGGTTGCCTGGGACGCGCACCGCGCACGCCGAGAGCTCCAGCTGTCGGTCGCCTCGTCGCGATCCATTGGCTTGTTGGCGGGCGGACTCGCGGCCGTCATCGTGGCAGTCTCCTTGTCGTCAGCGATCTCGAGCAACGACGACGCAATCGCGTCGTTCTACCCCATCGATGCGGTCGACGCGATCTTGGCCAGCGACCTCGCCGACACCCGCGGCTACAACGCTTACGGTTGGGGTGGCTATCTGATCTGGCCAGGGGTACCCGTGTTCATCGACGGCCGCGCCGATGTGTATGGCGATGACTTCATGTACCTCCATTTCCAGGCGGAGCATGCCGAACCGAATTGGCGAGAACCTCTCGATCAATACGGCGTCGACTATGTCCTGATGCCACCCAACAGCGATCTGAACGTCGTGCTCTCGGAGGCCGCAGACTGGACATCGGTCTATGACGACGGCATGGCCGAGATCTTCGTACGGTGCACAACGACGTGCCCATCGGTGCGCTGAACTTCATTCGCGTCGGGTAACCGGCCGCAACAGCGGTGCTCTGCCCCTCAGGCAGCTTCCCGAGTCGACCGGGGTGGAGGATCTGGCCGCAGCGAACCCGGCAAGTTCTGTAGGGGAGATCGCGTAGCCCACGTCCACGGACCGACGGCTGGCCGAGAACACCACACCGACAACGGCCCCGTTGCCGTCGATGATGCCGGCTCCTGAGTCGCCGGGGCCGATATCGCCGCGGACCTCGATGCCTCGACGCTTGTGACTGCCCGCACCGTAAATGTCGGCGATGAAGATGTTGATGGTCCGCTCGATCAACAACGGCAACGGCTGCAGGGGTGCCCCGGCATCGAGGTCGTCGCGGACGAGCGCGACGGTCTCGGTCCCGCTGTGCGGTTCGGCCACGACAAGAGGGGGCAGCGAAACATGGCCGATGTCAAGCAGCGCAAGATCCAACACCGGGTCGAACACTCGAATCTCCGCTGGGTATTGCCGGCCGTCCGTTGCGGTGACGAGCACCTCGGTCGCGCCTGCGACCACGTGCGCGTTGGTGATGACACCGGCCTCGAGCACGGCCCCTGATCCAATGCTCTCGGTTGGACATCCTGTGGCCGTGATCAGTACGGCGGACGGGCGAGCGTCGTCGAGCACAGCCGCGCTTGGCGGGCCGGGCGGCGCCAACGGGCCCGCCTCGCTGCGATCCACGCCGTCGCCACCACTGCCTCGGTTCGCCGTCTCGGCTCCGCCGCCCACGGTCAAGACAATCACCACAGCACCCATCACCGCAGCAACCACGAGGAGCGGCGCCATTACCAGTGTGACGACACGTTGGGCCGGCGACATGTTATGAATCTACCTGGGCGCGGCAACCCATGGGCAAGGCCTTTTGTGGGCCTTCAGACCAGCAATCCTCAAGCCTGACCCCGTTTGGTCCGATTGTTCTCACGAGACCGCTAGTTCCCCGGGCCGGAGAGAGACGCCGCCAATGCCTTTGTCGCAAGCGCAAGCCAAACACCTCTGCCGTCGCGTCGGCTTTGGTGGCAAATCCACCGAGGTGAACCTCTTTGGGCAGATGGAGCGGACCGAGGCCGTCGACTACTGCCTCGACGCGTTGCCCGACCCACCCCCAAGGCCTCCCGGAATAGACGACACGAACTGGTGGGAGGTCCTCACCCAGACCCAGGACTGGTGGCTCCAACGGATGGCCGATGCGCGGTGGCATAACCGCGATTCGGCGACGCCTTCGCCACTCGAAGAGAAGATGGCGCTCTTCTGGCACAGTCATTTCGCCACCGGGATCTCAAAGATTGAAGACATGCGCAGCATGTGGGACCAACACCAGATCCTGCGCAACCGCGGCATGGGGAACTTGCACACCCTGCTCGAACAGGTCTGTACCAACGGCGCCATTCTGTCCTACCTCGACAACGACCAGAACACGAAGTGGGACCCACAGGAGAACATCGCTCGAGAGCTCATGGAGCTCTACACAATCG
>Ga0302127_10000631_pt1 | contig 19825 bp, 17 predicted proteins | sample CB4_SCM_MG_FD_204452 | JGI IMG/M metagenome (GOLD analysis project Ga0302127, IMG submission 204452) | Marine microbial communities from Western Arctic Ocean, Canada - CB4_SCM | ecosystem: Environmental > Aquatic > Marine > Oceanic | place: Canada: Western Arctic Ocean | collected 2017-09-24
GCTAAACATCACCTCACTATGGCGCACAACGCCAAAGGGATCGCCGTCTCCTACCCTATGGTATCAGGAGCATTGCCGTGGGGCGATTGGATGAACCGACCCCTATCACCGCTGGAATAGAGACTGTCGCCCTTTCGTGGCTATCATTCTACATTCGCCTTGACCTATACGCTCCTTTGGACAACTAGCCCCGACCGCGCAACACAAAGCTGCTTGCCATAACTGTGTAGAAAATGGGCGGTGCGGCTGGATTCCTACATTCAAAACTAGTCGACTTTTTGTTCGAACTCTAATTGTCGCGCCTATCCAATACGACTACATTATCTGATGGGTGACCCTGGAGAAATCCGCTTCAGTACAAATCGGCCACCCAGACACCTTTGACCAAACTCACACTGTGTGTTCCTAAGCCGCTTGTTAGTTTCGCGCACTAGGATCAGAACGATTCATTAGATTTAGAGATGCACAACCAGTTCAATAACCCGTATATTAAATCTAACGTTCCACATGGATCGACAAAATGGACAGTTCAAATACCCCTAACAGGATAATAGCCAGTGGACGAATTTGATTTCATTATTATCGGTGCAGGCTCAGCCGGCTGTGTGCTCGCAGACAAGTTGACGGTAACCGGAAAGCACAGTGTGCTATTACTTGAAGCTGGACCCAATGACAACCGTTTCTGGATCAATATGCCGATCGGTTATGGCATCACCTATACCGATGCTTCGATCAATTGGAACTATTTTTGTGAACCTGAGAAGACTCTTGGCGGCAGATCCATGTACTGGCCGCGAGGTAAAGTCCTGGGAGGATCCAGTTCCATAAATGCTCTGGTTTACCACCGCGGCCAAGCGATGGATTACGACGACTGGGCAACTGCTGGCAACACCGGTTGGGGTTACCAGGATGTACGCTCGGTCTATGAAGGCCTTGAAGACATCTCCTCACCAGCCAATAACAACCGGCGTTCTGGCTCGGACAATCCCGGTAAATCCAAAAAATTAAAGTTATCCATAACTGATGCATTCAAAGATTACCATTCCATCAAGACTGAACTTGACGGAATCTTTTCCCAATCCGGCCTACCCTACCGTGAAACACCACCCCTGGAGGGAGAAGGTCTTGGTCCCTACTTGATTACCACACGCAAGGGTAAACGGTGTTCGTCGGCAACCGCGTTCTTACACCCTGCCATAAAGCGGTCCCACCTGAAGGTCCTTACTAGCACAAACGTTGAGAAAATCATTATTAAAGGCCAGCGGGCAAAAGGTGTGCAGTGCCGTCAACACGGCCTTGAGCGCATGTTTGTGGCCAGGCAAGAGGTCATACTTTGTGCGGGTGCCATTAACTCACCAAAACTGTTGCAACTTTCGGGTATTGGTCCTGGTGAGTTGTTGCGCCGGTTCAATATTCCAGTTCTTGTGGATCAGCCCAACGTTGGCCGGCATCTGCAGGATCACTTGGGGATTTCGTATTATTATCGGGCCAACCGGCCGACACTAAACGACGTTCTGGGGAACTGGCCGGGCAGGATTCGATCCGGCTTGCAGTATCTGTTACGGCGCACCGGTCCACTGTCGTTGAGTGTTAACCAGTTTGGTGGCCTGGCACGGTCAAGTCCCACTTCCGGTAAGATCGATACACAACTTTATTTCAACCCGGTCAGCTACCAGCCAAACGCGGGTAACGAACGTAAACTCACACAACCCGATCCCTATTCGGGTTTCATGATGGGTTTTAACCCTTGTCGACCGACCAGTACCGGCTGGGTCAATATCGCCTCACCCGACCCCGAAGTAGCTCCACGCATGAGCGGAGACTATCTCAGTACGCAAAAAGACCTAGATGACGTGGTGGCGATGGCTCGTCTGCTTGGCAGAATACAGGACACCAAAGGTTTATCCAGCCTCCTGCTTGAGCCACCGCAGTTAGACCTGTCTGCAATGACAGATGCCGACATCATCCGGGATTTTCAACAACGCGCTACTACGGTTTACCACCCCTGCGGCACCTGCCGCATGGGGCCCGAACCCGATCGCACCGTAGTCGATACCAAGCTTCGGGTTCACGGAATTGAAGCGTTACGCGTAGTCGATGCGTCAGTTTTTCCAAATATAACGTCTGCAAATACCAACGCGCCAACGTTGATGGTTGCTCACCGAGCGGCGCAGATGATCTTGGCAACCGCCGACCGAAAACCCTGATTCAGCTGGGGGTCGTAGGTGCCAGTGCTGTGCCCCATTCAGTATCCTTCGCACCCCGATCCGCTTCCTGTCTGCACCATCCTTTTATCCAAGCGCCGCAATCCTTCAGCGCCATCTTAAGGGGTCGAAAAGACTTAAAGGTTCTCGTTGTGGCAGGTTGTTTCATATTTCTCTCACTCAGTTCCCGTTGGTGATCCTCATTCTCGATTAATCGGTGACTCATAATGTGAGTCCGGTTGTCTGGTCAAACTGTGTCAATGGCCACACCAAAGAGCCGGTCTCAGCCCAAACACAAGAAATTTTTTTGCTGGGGATACTTAAAAACACTACGGATGCCCCAGGCCTTTGGAAATCCTGCGGCAGGTGCAATAGATCCGATGCAATAGAAACCGAAAGTGCGTTCCACTCACAAACAAGCTGACCCGAAATATCTGGGTGGCCTCGTATGTGGATAGTAGTGATTTTCATTCTCAAGTCCAATAACCATTGACAGATTACTCGCGCCTACCGGAATCCCTACACTACCTCATTCTGAGTGTTACTCTTCATCTTCACCTTGAATATGGGAGAAAGAAACAGGCATGAGCCGTAAAACAGATACCAACCGGATCGCTATAATCGCGGGCGACGGCATCGGCAAAGAGGTCATGCCCGAGGGCGTGCGCGTTGTGCAGGCCGCAGCCGACCGCTTCGGGTTGACAATCGCGTTCGAGCATTTCGATTGGTCGTGCGAACAGTACGACAAGATTGGCAAGTGGATGCCCGATGACTGGAAGCAACGTATCGACGGCTGCGCCTGTATCTTTTTCGGTGCTTGCGGTTGGCCCGAGCGCGTACTGGATCACGTCTCGCTTTGGGACTCGCTGATCAAGTTTCGCCGTGAGTTTGACCAATACGTAAATCTGCGACCCGTACGGTTAATGCCGGGTGTGCCCTCGCCACTGGTAGGGCGCGAGCCGGGCGACATCGACTATTTCGTAGTGCGGGAGAACACCGAAGGAGAGTACTCATCGCTGGGCGGAAGACTGTTCGAGGGAACCGATCGGGAGATGGCTCAGCAGATCTCCACCTTTACTCGCAAGGGCGTCGATCGAATTATGAAGTTCGCTTTCGAGCTCGCAATGAGCCGCGACAAGAACCTGGTGTCCGCCACCAAGTCTAACGGTATCTCTATCACTATGCCGTACTGGGACGAACGTTTTGCCAGTGTCGGTGAGATGTATCCACAGGTTTGCCGTAGCCAGTATCACATCGACGGACTCACTATTCAGATCGTTTTGGATCCGGGGCGCTTTGACGTAATCGTCGCCTCAAATCTGTTCGGCGACATCTTGTCAGACCTAGGGCCTGCGACTACCGGGACCATCGGTATTGCTCCGTCGGCAAATCTGAATCCAGAGCGAGTGTTTCCTTCGTTGTTCGAGCCCGTGCATGGCTCTGCGCCGGATATCTTCGGCAAAGCCATCGCAAACCCTATCGGTCAGATCTGGTCCGGCGCGATGATGCTCGATTACCTCGGTAAAGGTGACAAAAAGTACCGAGCGGCACACGATGCAATCATGAACGCAATTGACGTGGTGTTGCGTGAGGGTCCGCGCACCCCCGATCTGGGTGGCAGCGCGAAGACTGCCGATGTGGGTAAGGCGATTGCCGAGGCGTTAGACGGGGCAACCTAAGTGAAGCGCCCCCTCTGAGATACCACCCTTGACACTTCAGGGTTGAACCAACCATCCCTTTTTATATTTTCGAAAACGTAGGCGATATAGTCAGTGCAAACTGAGGGGGAAAATTCGGTTCATAAGGAACCTCTGGCCGAACCCCAGAACAGTGAGGTACCAATCGCCCTACCCCAAGACACCGTGGTTTGTGCAACACCAATCGGGCCGTACGATCTCGTGCATCCAAGGGGTAGTAGTTTCCAAGGTGTAACCAAGTGTTAAAATAAAACCTTAACGGTTAAATTTTGCTACACATGGAGTGCACCAGGATTCATAAGTAAATTCAGATAGATAAAAAGCCTTTAAAAATCAACAATGCCGGGGTGGCGAAACTGGTAGACGCGCCAGACTCAAAATCTGGTTCCAGCAATGGAGTGTCGGTTCGAGTCCGACCCTCGGTACCATTGGCTTCTTATAATCAATGACTTACAAGCAGAGAATTTCTAGTTCCCCCGCAATATTTTCCCCAATATAACTATTTTGACACGGTATCTTCTGAAGTTTTTCAAACAATCTCGCCAACATATCACTGAAAACACCCTGGGTGCTTAGGTGTTTGTACATAATGCCTACGACTTGGCGTTCGTTGCTGGCCGAGAGAAGTCCGGCATGAAACTAAAAAGTGGGCCACAGGATTCGGTTCTATTGCCAGTCGCTCAATCAAGTCATCAATAAGTGCCTGGGCAAATTGTTTTCGCTGCGATAACGTCCATCACACTTCGCGCCTTATAATTGTCGGCCATTCTACCGACCAAGACTGCCATGAAACTGCTGTTTGATTTTTTCCCGCTGATCCTCTTTTTCGGCACCTACAAGTTATATGGCATTTATGCGGCCACATCGGTTGCGATCGTAGCGTCTTTGGGCCAAGTCATCTGGTTCTGGTTCCAACACCGACGCTTTGAAACCACTCATCTGGTCACATTGTTTGTAATCCTTATTTTTGGCGGCCTGACCCTGATGTTTCGTGACGATGTTTTCATTAAATGGAAGCCCACTATTGTTAACTGGCTTTTTGCCGTGATTGTGATTGGCAGCCAATTTCTGGGAAAGCGCACCGTGCTTGAGCGCCTCCTCGGCGAGAAAATGACATTACCATCCCCAATCTGGAAAAAGGTCAACTTATCCTGGGGACTCTTTTTCCTGGTCTCAGGTGCGTTGAACTTATACATCGCTTTCTTTTTTCGCACACACCTGGACGACCAGATCCGAACTGATTTTTGGGTTAACTTCAAGGTCTTTGGCCTGCTCGGCCTGACCCTGGCTTTCAGTATTATTCAGATGCTGTTGATCTCTCGCCACATTGTCAACGAAGAGGACAAAATCTGACATGCAAACCATCGACCATATCAGGGAGCGGCTTCGTAGTCGCCTTCGGGCTGAATCCGTAGAGATTGAAGACCAAAGTCATCTGCATGTCGGCCATGCCGGCGCCGCGGAAGGCGGCGGACACTATGCGGTAACGGTGGTTTCTGAAGCTTTTGAAGGACTTAATACACTGTCGCGGCATCGCCTTGTTTACACCGCAGTTGAAGATTTAATGAAAAAGGAAATTCACGCCCTCAGTATTCAGGCGTACAGCACTGGCGAGTTGTGACCCGTTAATCGATTATCGGCCTTTATCACGTCGCAACCGAATCAACAATCGCCGTCTACTGCCCGCTTTTTGGCTTTAACATAATTGATCCCGCCATCTCGCAATGCCTTCATTTAAGGAGTTTGACATGGCTCGATCGTCCACACTTTCCCCTGAACAGGTCTCCAAGTTCGATTCCGATGGTGTGATATTGCTACGCAACGTCTTCAATGCAGACTGGATCGATCTGCTCGCCCGAGGGTTGGACAGACATATTGCTACCCCCACCGCGCGACACCGGATCTGGAATCGCGATGCACAAGGAAGAACATGCTTTTATGACAGCCAGGCATGGCAAACGATCCCGGAATACCGTAAGTTTGTAGAAGACTCGCCCATTGCAAAAACAGCCGCTGATGTACTAGGCACCAGTCAAGTTAATTTCTTCTTTGATGCCGTCTTCGTTCGCACCCCCGGTATGCAGTTCCGAACACCTTTTCATCAAGACGAGCCGTACTGGTCAGTCAAGGGTTTTGATACGTGCTCTATCTGGATGCCGTTGGTAGGGGTCGAGAAAAAGAGCGCCTTGGAGTTCGTACGCGGCTCACACCACTGGCCTCAGCAGTTTCGGCAAGTGGACTTTGGCGAGGGCCGCGATGACGTGCCAGATGAACGTTATGAACCTTTTCCCGATATAGAAGGGAATCGGGATCGCTACGATATCGTCAGTTGGAATATGGAGCCGGGAGATTGCGCGATCTTTAACGCCCGCACTATTCATGGCGGGTCGGGCAACCTGGCAGGCGATCGAGACCTAAAAGTGTTCAATACCCAGTGGCTGGGTGACGATGTCCGAGTCTGTTTTCGCCCCGAAGGGATGGATCCGGATCACTCTGGCATGATGCAAGACCTTGGCCTCAAGCCAGGCCAGCGAATTGGCACTGATACTTACCCCCGATTCGAATTCTGAACTTTCTGGCAAGCCGCTTTTTCCCAAGGCGCTGCTGTGATTCACCCAACCAAAAACGCCCTTCAACGTCCAAGTTTATTTCCGGGTGCCCCATCAATATGTCAACCCGGGTTAGTGATGATCAATTCCTGTAAAGCCGGACCCGGCGCGATTTCGCCTACTGTTTTTCCGACCACATTGTTAACCGGCGCCCTGATCAACTCAGTTGGAGAGTCTGCGAAAAGAGCCTTTAAACAAGGAATCTTTGAGAGCACGGCTCCCATAGCGCACTCAGAAGCCCGATGGGCGCCATCATCGATCTTGAGAGCAACACCTATGCCCGCTTCAGGTATCGCAGCACAGTAGACGCCTTCGGCACCAGTTTTTACAACGAAAGCCCCGCGACCAGCTTCGATAGCATTCGTGCACCAGCGGTTGGTTCCTGCCACCATAAAGGGTTCATTAACCATCGCATCATAGACTTGTCGTGCGGCACTGGCCCGACCCTCGCTTAAGCCGTCGCCAGTAGCAAAGCGGGCGAACGCCATGGCGAGATGCTCTAGTGGAATACCAGCAACCGGGATCCCACAACCATCAATCCCATGGGGCGTATCCTTAAAAGAGCTCCCAGCCAACTCGCCTATCAGTGCCATTACCGCCTGTTGAACCGGGTGCTCACCCGCAATATAAGCTTGCGGTGGGTGCCCCTTATGTAATGCTGCTGTAAGGAACCCGCAATGCTTGCCCGAGCAGTTGTTATGCGCCGGACCGGGTTTTTTGCCTTGACTCAATAAAGCCTCGCGGTCAAAACTTCGGCGCGGTGAATGAGCTCCGCATTCGAGCGCAGTTTCATCCAGGCCCAGCTTGTTTAACCACTGGACAACTGCCGCCACGTGTTGCTCCTCTCCGTTATGCGATGCGCAGGCCAGTGCAATCTCACGCTCTCCTAACTGGTATGCCGCTGCAGCCCCACTTTCAATAAGGTGTAATGCCTGTAGGGGTTTGAGGGCCGAGCGGGGGTAGATCAGTCGAGTGACATCACCGATTCCTGAGATGGTCTGACCATTGCTATGCACCAGGGCTACCGCCCCACGATGACGGCTTTCGACCATCTCCCCTCGGGTCACCTCAACGAGAACTGGGTTAGCGTTCATGATTTTCCTTCACTGTCATTTTAATAATATGAAAACGGGTCCAAAGAGTTTTGGACGATATACTATTGGCTGCCAGATGAGAACAGCCACACAACTACATCAAATCACCGGGTCTTCGTGAAGCGTACTCCACTGTACGAACTTCACACGGCACTTGGTGCCAAGATGGTGCCCTTCGCCGGCTACGATATGCCGGTGCAGTACCCCTCTGGAATCCTTTTTGAACACCGGCAGGTTCGCGCCAGCGCTGGCCTTTTCGATGTATCGCATATGGGTCAGGCAACAGTATTTGGCGATGGTTCTGCTCGATTACTTGAAACGGTGCTGCCGGCCAACCTGCTGGAACTCCCAAATGGATCTCAGCGCTACAGTTTTTTCACCAACGACGCAGGCGGCATTCTAGATGACCTGATGATTTACCGACTGGATGATCGTTACACTCTGGTCGTAAATGCCGCCAACAAGGAAGCTGATTTTGCGCTGTTACAAAACCTTTGTGGCGATACGGTTGAGTTCGAATCCATGACCAACCGCGCCCTTTTGGCCCTCCAGGGACCGCGGGCCTGTAATGCTTTACAACGAATGTCGCCCGGTATCGAAGAACTGCCTTTTATGGGGGCTAAACGAGTCATCATTTCAGGCATACCCTGCACGGTCACTCGTAGTGGCTATACCGGCGAGGACGGGGTGGAAATCTCAGTCGCCGCGGCCGATGCGCTTGATCTGGCTTGGAGAATTCTAGAGCTACCTGAGGTCGAGCCGGTGGGACTAGGCGCGCGGGATTCCTTGCGCCTTGAGGCCGGGTTATGCCTGCACGGCAATGATATCGGTCCTGATACCTCGCCCATCGAAGCAGGCCTGCAGTGGGCGATTCCTTATTGCAGGCGCACGCAAGGCATCCGTTGCGGCGGTTTTCCCGGGGCGGATCGCATCCTGGCTGAAATTGATAACGGACCTTTACGACGCCGAGTTGGAATCCGCCCCGAAGGCAAAGCGCCGGTTCGCGCTCATGCTGAGTTACTCGATGCGGACGGCGTTCAGATCGGCGAGGTGAGCAGCGGTGGTTTTGGGCCCAGCATGAATGCTCCCGTTGCGATGGGTTATGTCGCCAAAGAATATTCCACCCCTGGCACAGCTTTGCGTGCGCAGGTTCGCAATAAGCCCTTACCCGTAACTGTTTGCTCTATGCCCTTTTCCCCCCATCGCTACCACACTAACGAGAAAAAGGAATGAACTATCATGAATGATCTCAAGTACACGGCCGACCACGAATGGGCTTGTCTCGACCAAGACATTGTCACGATCGGAATCACGGACTTCGCGCAGGATCAACTGGGTGAACTGGTTTACGTCGAACTTCCCGAGACCGGAATCGAGGTGAGTGTGGGCCAGGAGGTTGTCGTAATCGAGTCGGTCAAGGCCGCGGGCGACGTCAAATCGCCAGTTAAGGGCACTGTGGTCGAAGTAAACAGCGCCCTTAATGACGACCCGGAAAAAGTCAATGCAGATCCAACCGGCGAAGGTTGGTTCTACCGTGTTCGAGTTGCATCGCCATCTGATCTTGACAAGTTGATGGACGAAACTGCTTACCAAGAACTTATAGCGACCCTGGACTGACACCCTAACGTATTAAGGAACCGTTGCCATGACCGAGTACAAAGCAAGCCTGAGCGAACTGGAAATGCATGGCGATTTTATACGCCGTCATATCGGGCCCTCCGAAGAGGAGCTCCAGGGCATGTTGTCCGAGTTAAAGTGTAGCTCCCTGGATGAGTTGATCGAGCGGGTCGTGCCTTCTAACATCATCAGCGAGCGGGCGCTCGAACTTGACCCACCACGAAGCGAGCGCGCCACCAGCACCTACCTACGCAATATGCGGCATCGCAACCAGGTTTACACGTCTATGATCGGCTGCGGGTATCACGGCACCATCATGCCTCCAGTAATCCGCCGCAATGTCTTCGAAAACCCGGACTGGTATACCGCTTACACCCCTTACCAATCTGAAGTCAGTCAGGGGCGTCTTGAGGTCCTGCTGGGTTTTCAACAGATGATTATTGATTTGACTGGAATGGATATAGCTAATGCCTCACTGCTGGATGAGGCGACTGCTGCCGCCGAGGCTATGAGCATGTGCCGGCGCCTGTCCAAAGCAAAATCCAACGTGTTTTTTGTTGATGATCGCGCCCACCCGCAAACACTGGCAGTGCTTAAGACCAGGGCCGGCTTCATGGGTTTTGAGATTCTGGTCGGTAACCCACAAACTGAACTCGATCGACGCGAGTGCTTTGGGGTTTTGCTGCAATACCCAGCTTCGACTGGTGGGCTGTGGGACCTCACTCAAGTCATAGAATCCGCTCACAGCAAAAACGCGCTTGCCGTGGTCGCGGCCGATCTCCTTTCCCTAGCCCTGGTCAAGCCCCCAGGGGAGATGGGCGCGGACATGGTTGTCGGTAGTGCTCAACGATTTGGCGTTCCCATGGGGTACGGAGGACCGCACGCCGCGTTTTTTGCCACTCGAGATGCCTACAAGCGTTCGATTCCAGGACGGATTATTGGAGTATCACAGGACGCGCAAGGCCACCCGGCACTACGCATGGCTTTACAAACCCGCGAGCAGCACATTCGCCGGGAAAAAGCGACCAGTAACATCTGTACTGCCCAAGTTTTGCTCGCCAATATTTCTGCTTTTTATGCGATGTACCACGGACCTGAAGGGATCGCTAATATTGCCAACCGGGTTCACCGCCTGACCTGCATCATGGCCGAGGGGCTCTCGGAGATTGGCTACACGGTGGTTGACCAGAATTTTTTTGACACTATCTCAGTGCACGTCCCCGGTTTAGCTGGGCGTCTTGCCGCCCGGGCGCGCGAATCTCGAATTAACCTGCGGGTCATCGGCCCCGACCACCTGGGTATTACCTTTGATGAGACCACCCAACGGGGCAACCTGATAACGTTGTGGCGCGTGTTCGATACCCATGCCCATCATCGTTTGGATATCGAGGCGCTCGATGGCACGGTCACCAGCGCGATTCCTTCGGCCCTTAGGCGAAAAACTCCCTATCTGACTCACGAGATTTTTCACCGTTACCGCTCCGAAACCGAAATGATGCGTTACATGCGTCGCACTGCCAGCAAGGACATCAGCCTGGGCCGGTCGATGATCCCGCTCGGATCATGCACGATGAAACTCAACGCCACATCGGAACTGCTTCCGATCTCTATACGCGACTTTACCAATCTGCACCCCTTCGCTCCGCTTGAGCAGACTCAGGGCTACCAACAACTGTTTGAAGAACTGGAAGATATGTTGTGCGAAATCACTGGTTTTCATGCAATTTCACTACAACCGAACGCGGGCTCGCAGGGGGAATACACGGGCCTTTTATGTATCCGTGCGTTTCATGAAGCGCAAGGACAAGGGCATCGACATGTATGCCTGATTCCATCGTCTGCCCATGGCACTAATCCAGCCAGCGCCGTCATGGCAGGTATGAAAGTAGTGATTGTGGCCTGCGATGATAATGGCAATGTTGATCTGGACGACCTTCGCGATAAAGCCGCAACGCATCAGGACCAGTTAGCGGCACTGATGATCACCTACCCCTCGACACATGGGGTCTTCGAAGAAAATATTCGTGATATCTGCCAGGTCATCCACCACCACGGCGGCCAGGTGTATATGGATGGAGCCAATCTCAATGCGCTGGTCGGGTTGTGCCGGCCTGCTGAGATCGGTGCCGATGTGGCGCACATCAATTTACACAAGACCTTTGCCATTCCCCATGGCGGTGGCGGTCCTGGAATGGGGCCAATCGGCGTGCTTTCCCATCTAGCGCCATTCCTCCCAGACCATGTACTGGTCGATGGCGTTAATCCTGCCTCTGGCGGGCGGGCGACTATTGGCTCGGTATCGGCCGCACCATGGGGTTCAGCTAGCATTCTGCCGATTTCCTGGGCCTATATTGCACTCTTGGGAGCCTCGGGTCTGCGCCGGGCAACCGAGGTTGCCATTTTGAACGCAAACTATATTGCGCACCGACTTAATCCTCACTATCCGGTGGTGTATACCGGCGCTAGTGGTCTGGTGGCACATGAGTGCATCGTTGACCTGTCGGAAATAAAAGCATCCAGTGGAATTAGCGTTGAGGATGTAGCCAAACGACTAGCCGATTACGGGTTTCACGCACCAACAATGTCCTGGCCCGTACCCGATACCTTCATGATTGAACCGACCGAGAGCGAATCACGCGAAGAAATAGACCGTTTCTGCGATGCTCTGATTTTAATCCGGTCCGAAATTGCCGACGTCGAGTCTGGCAATCAGGATCGCGACAACAATCTGCTAAAAAATGCACCACACTCAATGCGTTTGCTGACTCAAGGAAGTTGGGATTTGCCCTACAGCCTTGAGGCTGCGTTCTTTCCGTCTCCAGCCACTCGGCGCGAAAAATACTGGCCCCCTGTTGGCCGGGTCGATAATGTGTATGGAGATAAAGCGCTGGTGTGCGCCTGCCCGCCAATCGAGCACTACGACCAAGAGCGATCTGTAGCGTGAGTAGATATGGCGAAGATAACGCAGCGCAAAAGGTTGCCCGGGTACCAGTCAAGTTTGCGCCGACCGAGCGCGAACAACGTCTGCGCAAACCATCTTGGATTCGAGCTCGTTTCCCGGGAACGCCTGAGGTGGCGCGGCTGAAAAAAGTATTACGTGAGCAAGGGCTTAACACTGTGTGCGAGGAAGCCAGTTGCCCAAACCTCGGCGAGTGTTTTGGTGGTGGCACGGCGACGTTTATGATCCTGGGAGATGTCTGCACCCGACGCTGCCCCTTCTGTGATGTTGCCCATGGTCGCCCCCGGCCACCAGACTTGGACGAACCCGAACGGCTGGCCAACACGGTTCGGCAGATGGGTCTACGTTATGTCGTTGTCACTTCGGTTGATCGGGACGATCTTCGTGACGGTGGTGCCGCCCACTTCGTCGATTGCATATCAGCCCTGCGTGCGGCCAGTCCGCAGTTGCAGATCGAAGTCCTCACCCCCGACTTTCGTACCCGGGTCGATAAAGCTCTGGCGATATTGACCGCCAGCCCACCAGATGTATTCAATCATAATCTGGAAACCGTGCCAAGACTCTACCGACGGGTTCGACCCGGTGCCGACTATCAGAACTCACTGGATCTACTGAAATCCTTTGCTGAGCGGTGCCCACGGGTGCCAACGAAATCCGGCTTAATGCTGGGCCTTGGCGAGAGTATTGAAGAGGTTGAGGCGGTGATGAAAGACCTACGGCTGCATTATGTGCAACGGCTTACCATGGGTCAGTATCTTCAGCCTACCCGCCATCATCTCCCTGTCGAACGCTACGTTGAACCAATCGAATTTGAGCGCCTAGCCAGCATAGGCCAGAAAATGGGCTTCAAACATGTGGCGTCAGGGCCCATGGTTCGGTCGTCTTACCACGCCGACCAGCAACACTACGACGCTGCGACCCAACTACCCTCCGCTTCCATAAGCCAGGCAGCGGCCGTCGCAATGGGCCCGGGAAATGAAAAACTGTAGAAAACCAGTAGGGATTCGGGTTAAAGTTCGAGTAACGCTTGCGGTATGAGGCTTCGTGATTGGCGCACGCGCGTCAAAAGACGGAATAACGCAAGCGATAAACAACTGTTATTCACCAAGTGAGAGAGGAATCATAATGAAACAGAAAACGACTGCCGTACTTGCGGCTGCTGTCCTGGCGCTTGGCGTCACCGGCACCGCACAGGCTGGCACCTTGGAAGACGTCCAATCCCGCGGCGTACTACGCTGTGTGGTCAGCACCGGTATCGCCGGTTTTGCCCAACCCGACGCCAACGGTGTCTGGGGCGGCTTTGATGTCGACTTTTGCCGCGCAACCGCTGCTGCCGTGCTCGGCGACGCTGGCAAGATCGAGGCAGTAACCTCCACCGGCAAAACTCGATTCACTAAACTCAATGCTGGCGAAGGCGATGTCCTCTGGCGCAACACCACCGTCACCTTTTCTCGTGATGTTGGTGTAAAACTTCGCTTCCATGGTATCAACTACTACGATGGCCAGGGCTTTATGGTTAAAAAGAGCCTGGGCATTAGTAGTGCTAAAGAGCTTAATGGCGCATCGGTCTGTATACAGACAGGCACCACCACTGAGTTGAATCTGGCTGATTACTTCTCCTCCAACGGAATGGACTACGAGCCGGTCACTATCGAGACCAACGATGAAGCCCGTCAGAACTACGAGGGTGATCGTTGCGACGTATACACCACAGACGCGTCTGGCCTTGCATCCACGCGTTCTGCCCTGCCCGATCCTGACGCACACATGGTGCTTCCTGAGATCATCTCTAAGGAGCCCCTAGGCCCCGCAACCCGTCATGGTGACGACCAGTGGTCTGACATTATCACTTGGGTCCTGAACGCCACGATTACGGCTGAAGAGCTCGGCGTCACCAGCGCTAACGTAGATGAGCAAAAAGGCTCCAATAACCCTGAAGTCCGTCGTCTGCTGGGCGTGGACGGAAGCCAAGGCTCGGAACTCGGCCTGTCCAATGACTGGGCTTACCAGATCATCAAACAGATCGGTAACTACGGCGAAATCTTTGAGCGTAATATCGGTGTTAACACACCGCTTGGCATCGCTCGCGGTCTTAACGCGCTTTGGACAGACGGCGGCTTGATCTACTCGCCTCCGTTCCGTTAAACGCCAATTCCAAGCTGTACTAGTTGTAGGTTGACGCCGGGGGTCCTACTGGATCCCCGGCGTTATCTTTTTAGGAGTGCAACCGGTTACGTCGTTTGATAATTCACCGCCCCACGCAGTAATGATACAAGCCTCTTCCAACACCCCCAATCTTTTGCTTCGGCTGTGGCGTAACGAGGGATCTCGCGGCGTCATTATCCAGATCATCACTATGGTCGTGCTGTTTGCACTGATAGCGGCGATTGCCCGTAACGTGGTGATCAACCTCGCCGAGGTAGGCAAGGAATTCAGTTTTAGTTTCCTAAGTTGGCCCGCGGCATACGATATCGGCTTCTCGCCGTTTATTGAATACACTAACCAGTCCACCCATCTTCGTGCTGCAGTAGTTGGCTTACTCAATACCCTCCTGGTTGCAGTATGTGGCTGCGCTCTCGCGTCTGTTCTTGGATTCACGCTCGGTATCATGCGCCTTTCCAGAAACTGGTTGGTCAGCAGAATCTCGTACGTTTTCGTCGAATTCATGCGCAACGTTCCAGTGCTGATTCACATCCTTGCCTTCTATGCTCTAGTGGTGACCCTGTTACCTCCGGTCAAAAAAGCTATTGATGTTGGTGCAGGTGCTTTCTTTTTGTCAAATAGGGGCTTCTATACACCCTCGCCGGTTTTCGAGCCCGGCTCTGGCATAGTCGGTATTGCGATCATCCTCGCAATTGTGGTCGCCTTGGTTTTTCGGCGCTGGGCAAAGCGGGTTCAAGATCAAACAGGAAAAGCCTATCCTGTTTTCTGGATCTCGACGGCTATCGTCATCGCTCTGCCGGGTATCGCCTTCCTTGCAGCCGGTATGCCGTTGTCTTGGGACATTCCGGTGCTCAAGGGTTTTAACTTTAAAGGTGGCATGGCAATCAAACCGGAGTTTCTAGCGCTTTGCCTGGGACTTTCCTACTACACCGCCTGTTTTATTGCTGAAATCGTTCGTGCTGGGATTCTCGCCGTCAGCCATGGTCAAAGTGAAGCAGCCCATGCACTAGGTCTGCAAAACAATCGCACCCTACAATTGATTATTGTCCCGCAGGCGATGCGTGTAATCGTGCCGCCCTTGTGCAGCCAGTATCTCAACCTAACCAAGAACTCGTCGCTCGCTATCGCTATCGGCTACATGGATATCACGGCTACCTTAGGCGGCATCAGCCTAATGCAAACTGGCAAGGAGATGGAAACGATGATTATCGTGATGGGGGTTTACCTCGTGATTTCGCTCGTCATTTCCAGTTTTATGAACTGGTTCAACCAGCGTATCAAACTCACCGAGCGCTAGAAAACCGGCAATGACACAAAACCAGACGATGCAGACTTACGCCGCGGGAACCCACCCTGACCTACCGCCACCAGTACGAACCACGGGCGTACTCGGTTGGGTGAGAAAAAACCTACTTTCATCGCCGCTGAATATCGCATTGACAGTGACCTCGATCTGGCTTGTGTGGTCTATCGTGCCACCAGCACTTAATTGGGTATTGACCGATGCCATCTGGAGCGCTGATACCCGTAAGGAGTGCTGGGCATCAATGGCCGCCCCGCGTGACGGAGCCTGTTGGGCATTTATTCGCGGTAGCATCGAACTTTTTGTATATGGCTGGTTTCCACGTGACGAACTGTGGCGCGTGAACCTGACTTTCATATTGTTCGCTCTGACCGTTTTCGGCGCGCTTCGCGAAAATATACCAGGCAAAAAATATTGGTTGTGGTTCGCCGCTGGCTTTCCGTTCATCGCCGCCTATCTTTTATTGGGTGGCAATATGGAAGTATCAACATTCAAGGTTTTGTTTCTAGCAGCTATCGTAAACGGTGGTATTTTTTCAGCCAAGAAGCTGTCTAGAGGTGGTTACAGATTCTGGCACCTTCTTACATCGATAGTTGCCCTTCTTTTGTTATATGTTTTTCAAGTCTCTGAATACAATTTCGTTCTCTTTACTATTGATGGCCTCACGTCAGTCGGAACCAATAAACTTGGTGGGATACTTCTCACCCTTGTAGTTGCGGTCACCGGGATCGCTTTCTCTTTGCCCATCGGTATCGCACTAGCACTTGGAAGACGTTCTAAATTACCGGCTCTAAGGGCTGTTTGCGTCATTTTTATCGAGTTTATCCGCGGTGTGCCGCTCATTACTCTGCTGTTCGTCGCCTCGACAATGTTGACGTATTTTCTACCGCCAGGCTCTAGCTTCGATCTATTGATGCGAGTGCTAATCATGGTGACGCTTTTTGCTTCCGCCTATATTGCGGAGGTTGTACGAGGCGGGCTACAGGGGCTACCGGACGGCCAGTACGAGGCTGCAGATTCCCTCGGCCTGACTTACTGGAAGGCGCATCGATTGATCATTCTTCCTCAAGCGCTCAAGATCTCCATTCCCGGGATCGTAAACACTTTCATCGGCTCATTCAAAGACTCGGTGCTGGTGTTGATCATCGGTATGATGGATATACTTGGCTTGGGACGAGCCCGCCTCAACGACCCAGATTGGTTAGGCTTAGCACCAGAACTGTATATCTTTATCTCGCTGTTTTTCTTCATCAGTTGCTTTGCTATGGCGCGTTACTCATTAAGCCTTGAAAGAAAACTCCAAACTGGTCATAAGAGTTGACCTATCTCAGGGAAAATCAAAGATGAATCAAGACACCCCCACTTCCAACGTTATTGAGACACCAGCCACTACTTCCAACGAGAAGATCATTACGATAAACGGAATGCATAAGTGGTTTGACGATTTCCACGTCCTGAAAAATATCAACCTTGAGGTTGGTCGTGGGGAACGTATCGTGATCTGCGGGCCATCAGGATCCGGGAAATCTACCCTCATTCGCTGCATCAACCGCCTTGAGGAGCATCAGCAGGGTACGATCACAGTGGATGGCACCGAACTTACACAGGACCTCAAAAATATTGAGATCGTCCGTTCTGAGGTTGGCATGGTTTTTCAACAGTTCAACCTGTTTCCCCACCTGACTGTTTTGGAAAACGTCGCCCTCGCGCCTATCTGGGTTCGCAAAATGCCCCGCGCTGAGGCAGAAGAAAGTGCGATGCAATACCTCGAACGTGTCAAGATCCCCGAACAAGCGTTGAAGTACCCCGGGCAGTTATCTGGCGGTCAACAACAACGGGTCGCAATCGCCCGTTCACTATGTATGAATCCGCGCATCATGCTCTTCGATGAGCCCACCTCAGCGCTGGATCCAGAAATGATAAAAGAAGTGCTCGATGTCATGATCGAGCTCGCCGAGAGTGGCATGACTATGCTGGTGGTCACTCATGAGATGGGTTTTGCGACGGCCGTTGCGCACCGTGTTATCTTCATGGATGGCGGAGAGATCATTGAGGAAAAACCACCTCAGGAATTTTTCGAGAACCCCGAGCACGACCGAACTAAACTCTTTTTGAGTCAGATTCTTCACCACTAAGAGAACAGGCAAACCCGACACGAAAAGTATCCCAGCGTTGGCCTAAAACGCATCCTGCGTTTTAGCGTGCACTTCGGTCCAGGATCAGTCCTCAGTAAGTAGTGGATCGTAAATTAACGATTTTTTAGGTCTGGCACTTGTAGCCAGAGAGTTCGACCGCAAAATTACGGCACAACTTCAGATCATTCTTTCGTACGGCGTGACACAGCAGATAGCGTTCAAAACGAGTCATACTCGACCATTCACTGTGTACGTCTGCCCGTTTTCGAAAGGCCGCTACTGTAACGGGCTCCACCTTTGCTAACCAGTCTGTACTATCTGCTTTGGCCGGCGGAATTCGCTCGACTTGCCCTCGTCCCCGTCTCGCCAACATACCGGACAGGGCGTCCAGATATTCAGCTATTGGCCCCGGAGCATTTACCGGCGCTGTTATTAGAAACTCGCAATGGGATTTGTCTAGTGCGCGCCAATCGGCCAGATGAATTCGCACACCAACCAGATCCAACTTCATCCGAACGATCAACGGAATACTGCGGCCATTGGGATCGGCCGATTTTTCGTGCAAAAGCACTCGATCCTTCACTTGCTTAAAAACTTCGACACATGATTAGCGGTCGAGGCTAGGCCAGAACACACCGAGGTGTTATCTAATGCTGGTCTCTGATCTGGTTGGCTCGCAGAGCCCGCTGGGAGCAACATTAATCAAGCGCTCTCGCCAGATCCTCACACAAGTCCTCGGGATCCTCCAGGCCCACCGACAACCGAAAGACTCCATCTCCCGAGAATTCGCGGTAAGCCGTCAGCGCATCGCCCGTAAGGTGGTAACTGGACGTCATGAGGTCATCGGTTCCCAGCCAACAGATCAGACTGCGGTGATGTCCCAATGAAACGGCGTAATGAATTACCTGTAGTTCGGAGATCATCCGCGAAACCCTTTCCGCCCCGTCAGTCACCTGAAAAGAAAGCATCCCGGAAAAGTTTTTCATCTGTCGTTTGGCCAGTTCATGATGCGGGTGACTGGCAAGCCCTGGATAGAGCACTTTGGTAACTTGTGGGTGCGACTCTAGAAACTGTGCAACTTCCAGAGCGTTCGCCTCATGTGCCTGCATTCTCAACGGCAGGGTCCCCAGGCCTCGGTTAATGAGCCAGGCGTTAAACGGACTGATCACACCACCCACATGTATCTGGGCATCAGTCTCGATCGAACGAATATTCTCCTTAGAGGCAAGTACTGCGCCGCCCATAGCGTCGCCATGCCCGCAGCAATACTTGGTTAGTGAGTGAATGACGTAATCGGCGCCAAGCGAAATGGGCTGCGTAGCCATAGGCGTAGCGAAGGTCGAATCGATCGCAAGGCGAGCACCAGACTGGTGGGCGACCTCGGCTACTGCTTGAATATCGGTAATCCGCATGGTGGGGTTCGCAGGCGTCTCCCCCCAAAGTAAGCTGGTCGATCGGGTAACAGCTTGCTCAACCGCGGCGAGATCCGAAAAGTTCACGGTCACCACCTCTATCCCCATTCGCGCTAGATTGTTTCGAGCAAATTCTGCGGTCCCAGGATAATTGGCATCACTCATAACCAGCCGTTCACCGGCTTTAAGGACGCTCAGTAAGACTGCTGCCGTCGCTGCCATTCCCGAGGCGAAACAACGACATGTTGGCGCCTGCTCAAGCGCTGCCAGCTTATCCTCCAACTGCCGCACAGTGGGGTTGCTCCACCGACTGTAGACATAGGGCGCATCCTCGGGAATATCATAAGCGGAGAAACCCACCGGTTCATTAAGCACGAAAGTGCTCGACATCACAATATTGGGTGCCGATGCGCCCGTTATCGGATCTGGGCCTTCGCCGGCATGGATCGCCATAGTGCGTGGCCCGACAGATTGGTTACTCTTTGGTGTAGTCATTGGGGCATCTCGGATTAGCTGTTAACTGGTCTATTGCCTGGCGATTGCCAGGGTTGTCGGTGCAAAATAGGCGCCACGCTTACTCACCTTCGATGGCACTGGCTCAAAGCCCTTGGGTCCAGTTATTCAGGTTTCCA
>Ga0302127_10000632_pt1 | contig 19814 bp, 16 predicted proteins | sample CB4_SCM_MG_FD_204452 | JGI IMG/M metagenome (GOLD analysis project Ga0302127, IMG submission 204452) | Marine microbial communities from Western Arctic Ocean, Canada - CB4_SCM | ecosystem: Environmental > Aquatic > Marine > Oceanic | place: Canada: Western Arctic Ocean | collected 2017-09-24
GGGGGGGGGGGGTCGACCCTCCGGAAGTGGGACGGGAGTGGTACAACCACCTGACAACCACATGACAATGTCTATCGGGTATGCACATGTATACCTCGTGGACGATCACCTGACAAGTACCTGACAACTACCCGACAGACCCATACATGTGTACATCGGATAGACATTGTCAAGTGGTTGTCATGTGGTTGTACCACTCCGGACCCACTTCCGGATGGTCGACCCCCCCCCTATACATGTCATAACCGGATAGACATTTGGATAAATCACGATAATGTTTGTCACCAGCAGCAGCAAGAACAACTCAAAGTTCGAGCGCATCACCGCCGCGCTCGAAGACGCCCGTGAAAACGTCACATGGGTGCCGTCGAGTGATGAACTCTGTCGTATATTTCAGGGCATTTTTGCACTTTTCCTACTTGCGTTTGGCGTTGGTGGCACGCTCCAGGAACTGTTCAAACATTGATTACAAACAATGCAAGTTTGAATAAGTTTTCAAAAACGGTTTCGGTTTCCCGCCACCGACGCGAAAAAATCCTGGGGGCTGACTGTAGACCACCACCAGTCTCCACCATTCCGGAGACAGAACAACAACAACGACAACAACAATCACAACAATGTCAACCAACAACATCAACTACGCCTCGCCGAGTGTCACGATCGGAAACGCGCCAACTCCTGGAGCGCCAGACCGCAAATCCATCCACGCGACGACTTCCACAACCCATTCAGGGGTCGTCATGAACCGCCAAATGCGCCTCGAGCAAGACCTCGAGGCCGTCGCCCCTCCACCGGCCCCTGAACCGCCGACCCCGCCCACGCCAGTATTCCATCTTCCCGCGTCTGTTGTCGGATAGTCTTCAGTGGTACAACTGGTACTCCTCAACCAGCCGACGCTCGGCTGCGGAAAGTTCCCACGGCGTCGGACCATTCCGTTCAAGCGCATCTGCACGCTCTTCCATTCGTGCTTGTCTATCGGCCTTTCGCGCATCTTGCTGAGCAGGAGTAAGTAACTTCAGTGGTGTGGCAGCAGGAACTGGTTTTGTCTGTGGGATAGATGGTGTAACAGTTGCGGGCCCGGCTTGCCGGCGAATCGGAATATAAAGTAAGTCGTTCTCAAGTTTGTTTAGATCCAATTTGAGAGCAAGCGCGATTCGTTCGATAATTGCCCTTTTGGCGGTGTCAGTATGAATCGTCCCACCAAAAAATTGGTACATCTTCTTGTAAATGATTTGCTCGAGGTCCTGTTCAGCGAACGCAAAGCGCGCGCGCAAATACCGTCGCGCCGTCGCGCCCTTTCCGTACGGATCGCTTTCGTGTGGGTACCAGGAGTTGTAGATGAGCGCTTCCGCCTGCTTCAAAATTGCCAACTCGCTCAATGCCTCCCGTTGCGCCTGCACCTCCGCAGCTTTGTTCGCGGCTTCTTTTTCATCTCGAGCGGCTTTTCGCTCAAGGATCCTTTTTCTTTCAGCTGCTTCCTTCACCGCCCTTCTGACAGAGGCTGCCTCCTCCTTTTTCTTCCAGTCTGGATCGAACGGTTTTGCCTTCTTCGGAATTTTTGGAGCAGCTTTTGGAGCAGTTTCGGCACCAGCATGAAGAACGAGTTTCAGTCGAGTGAAACCGTCCGTTTTATGCAATGTTACTCGAGCGGGTCTAAATGACATTTTTGTCGTCCCCGGTCTACTTTTCAACTGGTTCATCAAACATATCAAATAAGAATGGCATCAGTTCAAAACGCACAGCAACGAAAACACTTCGGACCCGTTTACAAAAGGTCTCGACGAACAATCAAGATGCTTTGTGATTTCAACGACCACAAACACAAGGAATGCCATAACTGCTACCATGACGCAACAACAGCAAAACCGGAATGCAAGGCGAAGGTACTGGCAGATCGCCACGCCGCAACACAGAGATGGAGGGTTAAATATCGATGTGTCTACGGGCTCGGGAGGCTCCGACATCACCTCGACGTCTTTCCCCACATCGCCATTTTGTTCGTCGTCCGCCTCACTTCCCGACTCGGTCGCCGATTCGCGAAGCATGGAACAATGGGAGCTTTGTATTTACGGCTGCATCATCTTCTAGCGACCTTCACTACGCCCGGTACGGGTAGTCGTACGTCTTGCGGTGGTGGCAGTTGGCGCACAGTAGATCGCACTTGTCCATCTCGGCGTCGAGGATGGGTTCGATATTGTCGAGCGCGGCGGCATTGGCGACGTTGTTTACGAGGCCCCCAACGCCGCCACTCTTGCCAGCGAGCCCGCCCATCATCTTAGTGAGCTCGTCGCGGTGGTCGAAGTGGAAGGCGAACACGTTTTCCTTCGTGACGGTGCGTTTGCACTGGAGGCAGCACCCATGGCGCAGCTTTTCCTTGTCGACGTGCTGCTGCTTCGGGTACACATTCGTGGCGTTGTGTTTGGCCTTGTACTGCTTGATCTCCTCCTCCGTTCCGCTGCGTTTACCGGGTGGCATCAGTTCAGGGTCGCCGCTGCGGTTGGCCGGCTTCCCGGTCTCCTCGAGAAAGTGGCAGAAGCGACACGGCCACTGCAGCTTGGCCACCTCGGCGCGCATCGCGGCGACGCCGCCGTTCCACGCCCACCAGTGGCAGTCGCTCAGTGCGTGCACCTTTTTGTTGGCCGGGTCGATCAAACCCTTGGGGTCGAAGTGGTCGCCTTCGAGGACGTACTTGGCGAGCTCACCGCGCTCGATGCATTCCGAGTGACGGCACCCGTTCTGTGCGAGGCACAGTGCCTCGCGCGTCGCGATCCAAAACTCCTTGCACGCCTTTGCTTCTCCGGTGAGCGTGTTGGACATCGTGCGGCACGGCGGGCATTTCCCTGTACGATTTTCGACGAGGTACTCGCGCGCCTCCTGCGCCGCATCCAGATCGCGCGCCTCGTACGCCTCGTTGTATTCCTCCACCTTTTCCAGGAAGGCGGCGCGTTTGCGATGGTTGTTCAAGCACTCATCCGGGGCAAACTTGTCGATGGACAAGTACTTGGTGGCGCAGTTCCCACAGTCGCCAAACATCCCACCCGAACGCGTCGAGAGAATACGGCGATACGTACCGCCGTTGTGGTGTGGCACGCGCACATCGCGTTCGCCTTCCGGAAAGAGGTGTGGCGGGAGCACCGGCCCCGCCTCGGGCGCCGGCGCGGGGCCTGGCCGTGGCGCAAAGTAGTTGTTCATCGTTTTGACGTTATTTACAGTGACATTGTTTACAACCGTGGCCGGACGCTCTGACGCACTCCCACTACTTGCAGCCTTCCGCTTTTTCATTCTCCGTTTTGTCTGTGGTCGTATGTGCCGGCTTGGTTGTCTTGGGTGGTTTGTACACATACACGGTCTCGCGTCCGGACGAAGAATAAATCGGTTTTAAAACAATCGCTTTTTGACGATACATTCAAAAGCAGTTTGTTCTGTACTTGCTTACGTGCGGCCCTGCTCAACCAAAGTGTCAATTTCCGCAGGACTCGTGCGGGAAAGGATACGAGTCGCTTGCGGGAACATGGACATGTCTTCTGGGCACGCATCTTCAGACAGACACTGATCAATTGCAAGTCGCAGGCGTGCATCTTCTCCTATGTCCTCGCGCATCCACGAAGGCGTTGCATCGCCCCAAGGATTCGTAGTCGTCATTCAAGTCGTTGTTTTGTATGTTTGGGTGGCGGAGAGGGTGGAGACTGGTTGTGGTCTGGTTTCAAGACCCAAGATTTTTAGTTGTTGCCTTTTCCACAGTAATCCACTTTTTAGAGAAAGGAGCGTTCACTATTTGTGTTTCACCGTTTTCGTTAACGTGCCAAGCCGAACCCAGCGAATTTTGCGGACGAAAGCATCGAACAGTACAACATGCGATTCCACCAATTATTACTAAAATCACAGAAGCAACAGCTCCGAGAACTCCTTGAAGAGCAAGTTCGACCATTCTCGCCTATTTGTACAGCCGTTAACCTTTCCATATCAATGTGATCGTTTTTTCAAAATCTTGTTTAGTTTCTTAGAAACCACGCTTTCCTTCGGCCTTGATCGCTTGTTCTCCAAACGCAGGCTGTCGCTGATTGCTTTTTTCGAACCATCGGCTCCGAAGACCGGCACGGCTTTGGCGGCAAGATGTGCAAAAATGACATTCGTCGTCAACGACTTGTGCGCGGCCTCGAGCCAGACTCGAAAATGGCTGGAGCAGTATGAAACCTGTGCACCAAATGATTCGATACGGAACTCGTCAATGGTCTGAAAAAATCCTGGGGGGGGGTGTGGGTTAGAGTCATGTTAAACGCACCCTTCGAAGCGGCGGTGGTAACGCCGCGTTGCGCCCTCCATCGTCCAACGGTGCGGCCAGCACTTTAAACCGACTTGCGATCGTGTGGCCAGAAGGTTTGCCGCAAAACCTACAATACATTGTACGGCACGTCGTGCTTTCATCGTCTTCGTCGTTCTCCCTTCTCTCGACGACCGTCGTTGGCATTTCCCGGTTGAGGGAAAGCGGGTCGCAGCGCAGGCAGCAGAACTCGTGACCGAACCGATGCTTTTGCTTTACCCGAAGAGTGCACCCACAGAAGGCGCAAATGCTGTACCAGCCACCGTTTACTCTCACGACGCGACCAAGTAACGAGACTTCAAGCATGGGTCGATCCCCACAGGCGATTGCAGTGCAGCTTTGTTCGGCACAACTTTTGACATCGCGCCGGAGTCGTGCTGAGTGGGACGAATCCTCCGACGACTGTTTGCGGGCAAAGATGTCGGGTTTGAGCGGCATTAACTCAAGTCTGTCTGTTTTTACATCGTACATTCGCGCCATTGTCGTTCGAAGCGCCGCAGATGACCGTCGCGCGCACCGTACCTCGTCGCGCTCTCCGATTCCACCTACGCGAAGCATAGTCTGTGAGAGTCCAATTTCGTTGTGCGGGACCGGCTTGGTGGCCGCGTTGACATGAGCGTTGCTAATACGTCCACACTCGAGGCACGAGAAGAGTACCGCCGCGTGAATTGGTAGGATCCCCGATTCAAACATCTCCTTTTCGGAAGTCGAATCGGGGACAGCAAATCGTCGTCGGATCGCGTTGACCTGAAGTTGACGCGTTCGCTCGCCAAGGTTGAAGGACAAGAGTCTTTCCTTCGTTGCGAGGACTTTGCAGAACAGAATGAGTTTTGCGGCGTCGTGTTTAGGGAGTTGGACGAATCGCCCGATCGCGTCGTCGACGTTGGTGGAGGCCGATAGGAGGGTGACGAGGTCGTCGGCAAAGTTCAAAAGCTTCGCAACTGTTCCGAAGTTGATCGTCTGCGAGACATTCGGCGAGAGTGCCAGCCGCTGCACGCGCAATGCAACGTCTTCGTCGAGCTCGTTTGTAATCCTATGCGTGCTACACCCGTTGTGAATTGCTTGCTGTTGTACTACGTTCAGTCGCGTGACTCGCAGGCCATTCGAATTGGCGTGGATCCAGACCGGAACAAATTCAGCTCGGAACGTCCTCGCCAGTACCTCGCCGATTATCTGAAGCGCTGGAGGCCGTGTCGCGACGATCCGTTGGTTCTTGCCAAGCCAGCTTGCCGAGTAGACGAGCTCTTCTTGCTTCTCGAACACGACGACTGCCGACTGGCTTCCGCTCGGGATGATGGACGTGCATGTGTTTATTTTGGACGACCTATTGTGAGTGATTGCGGTCATGGTGGCTGGTGCGCTGCCTGGCGAGGAGCGCTTCCGCGTCCGCTGCTCTCCGCTGACCAGTGCATTCAGAAGTGGTCCGAAAAACTCCAACCCAAACTCTGGGTTCTGGAACTTTGAACCGGCATTGGCAATTAGAATGCTGGCGACCTGCAGCGAGGTTGCCGTGAGCTCAAGCGGCGTGCTCTTTAATACGCCGATCGGATGCTCGAGCGCCGCGAATGCGCTCGACACGGCTGGGAGTTCGGCGAGCATGGAACAGCAATAGATGCGCGTACATTCTTTCATGCAGCCGTGCGTCGACTCGATCAACGCCGCCATCGTCGACGGTGGCAGCGCGAGCCGCGCCGATAGAACGTGCCGCTTGTCCCACGAAAGCCGCGCCGCCGGATGCAGTTGGGGGTGCATGCCCACGACGCACGCGGTGAAGATCTTCGTGACGACCAAATTTACCGATTCGTTCTTGAGAGCAAGCGCCAATGCGTTCTCCCATCCTCGCGAGCCACACTGAGTGCACCGGCTCAGAAGGGAAAAGATGAGCTTGTTCGTGTCGGACATTGCAGACACGCCATGCGCCGCGCCGCGCATGAAAATCTGGACAAAGGATGGAACCGCCGACATTGACATTGTAGAACGCATTGTGGGGATTCCACTATTGATGTATGGGCCAAACGCCTTGGCGATGCGAGAGTCGTCCCCGCAGACCTCCATCGAGTAAACTGAGTGGCAGTCCGTCCACAGCGCCGCGAAGTAGGCGTCGTGGCACAGGCGCGCAAACCGCTTCTGGCCGGACTCACTGATCGGTGCATGACCGACATCGGCCAGACGGAGGGACGACAGTTTGCAGTATGTCTCCAACATCGAGCCGAACGACAGCCTGGCAGCGGAGACGGCCTGCTGGATCTTGTACACTCGGTCCTCGTCGTCGGCGTGGAAGCCCGTAATCATAGGCTCTTCGATGTTGCTCATCCAACGAACAACCTTTTGAAACCGTCGCGCGTACTCGAGCGCGTCGCGAATCGTGGTCCTCGAACACGCACTGTCGAAGTCAGGGTCGAGGATCCAACTCGGGGTCTTCCAGCCAACCAGCCGACGATATGTCTCGGGGACCTCACTCGTCAGCGAGTCCAACAGCCGTTGCAACGCATTCATGACGCCGTCGGCGACCAGGTCCTCGTGAAGGCAACCAGGTTTTGAATCGTGTGATGTGGAGCTCAAGCGTGTGCTGCCCGTTGTTGTGGCTCCCCTATAACAACGGGCTGGACAAAAAGCTGATCCTCGTCACCCATTCCCAATCCTATCTGAATGAGGACGTATTCCTTCGTCTCCTGGTCGAGAACGAACGAGTAGTCTCTGGAGCAAAACCGGACGGTAGGACGCCACAACAGGCTGCCAATCTCGGCTCGCGAAGACTGGGAGTTCGCCCATGACTCATCGACAAAAAGCATCGCCGACGGCTTGTACCCGTCGTCGGTCCCAGTTTCGCACGCCGTGAAGGACGTGCAGCCCTGAGGAACCCCAATCTTGGAGCCAAACGCCTGCAACTGGACGGCCGAGCTCGGATTAAAGGTGGGCGAGTTGCGGGCCAGGTTGTAGACAAAATGCGAGAAGTAACGCGAGCAGACCAAACATTTCGCTTGAACACGCGGAAGCTTGCCGGTCTCGACGAACGTGGCATGTTGGCTAGGCAATAGGAATTCCCGAGCCGTGAAGCCCTGAGGGGCATTCTCTCCGTAGCGGAAGACTGACAGCCATCGACAGATGCACCGCTCCCCCAACGCGCAGTCTCGTTCTCCCAACGACGGGCATGCACGGCGGAGGAATAGGTCATCGTGTGTCTTAGTCGTCACCTCAAGCTCTTGTGAAGGAACGTCGAATTCAGACAGCAAACTGGAAGCTGTCGAGAGCACTTTCTCATTCGTAGCATCAAGACTCAACATTGGATGCAGCTTTAGGAAATTGGAAAGCGCAAGTTCGTTCTCGGAGTAGCTCTCGTCAGTGTCAGTGACCTGGCGAGAGTCAAGGATACTCGTTGGTATGTCCAGTGGCGCCGATGGGAGCGTCGCCATCCGCGCTCTCTGCACTTCGCTTTTTTCCGGATTGGCGGCTTTCGCCTTGGAGGAGCCAGCAATTTTGGCCCGCTTCTTCGGAGGGTCCTTGACGGAGTAGATTTGTACGCTTACAGACTTTGTTCGGCTTCTCAACGTGCTCGACGCATGGTCTTCGGCCTCGTCTTCTGGCAGCGGGAGGGTGGACGATGACTCTCCGCTCATTTCGAACGAGAGACGCACTGTTGCTTATTATAACTACAAAAGGTCAATTTATAGCGTACAGGTACACGCCTCATCTGAAGTCCAGAATTGAAGTCGCGGAATTGAAGTCGAGAATTCCGCGAATTAAGTTTTTATGAACAAAAATGAGTTAATTGAAACAAGACCGATCTACGCCGGAAAACAAGATGCGAGGACTACGAAACTATACGGTGTGTATGTGTTCCGCATGTCGGCTTGTCTCACTTTGATAGGAAATTGTAGTCGATGTCGAGTGTTGCGGAAAACGTGTAAACCGTATTGTCGACGTCGGTCTCGATGGCCCTCTCCTTGACGTTAAACGTTGACCGGAGGTCTTCGATCGTTGTCTCGTCGGACGTAGCTCCTAGTTCGGCTTCAAGCTCGGCGCGCAGCTTCGTCTTGCGCTCGGACACAAGGTCGGTGCGCGCCTCCGACCACGAGCTGTGCCCAGCCGGTGCAATGGTGAGCTTGGCCGCCGAGAGGTCACGAACCTTGATCTGGGACTCCACCTGTGCCTTGACCATGGGGAGGATCGTCGAGTAGAGGTCCGATCCGATCTTGACTAGACCTTCTGGCATCATTCTGGGAAAAGTCGATCGTGCAAACGAGCGACAGTCAGCATGGACAATGTGCGGACAGGGGGGGACGACTGAAATGAGAACGGCTTACGAAATGTCGCCCATCTGCAGACGATCGGCGTTCTCCTGGATCTGCGACAGTCAGCAAGGCAACGAACAACATTCTTCAATTTTGAGTTCGGACGACGAAGACGAGTTTGATGATACTCCAAACTTGGCCCACCGCTGAGACGATCGGGTGGTCGGCGGCGACGAGGCAGAAGCGGCGAGCGGTCACCTGCAACGGTAAGGTTCAATGCATGGTAGGACGACGAATGCACAATGCTAATTGCGAGGGGTGTGGTGGGAGGGCAGCTGACAAACCTCATGGATGCCCTTCGTGGTCAAGTTCTCGGCGGTGTCTGTGTCAACGAGACGGACAGCGATCCTTCAAGGGTGGGTTCAGTGTCGATCAACAGGAACTTGGGCGACGTTCAAGCCTCTGCCACAAGTACATCCGGGAAACTTACGAGAGAACTCGTAGGCTGTGCACACACAAAGCGCACAAAACGACCAAGTGAGAGGAAGGGGTTTTACACAGATGCGCGGTACAGGGCTTGGGAAAAGGCAAACAAGAAACGACAAGAGTCGTGGAAGCAGAAGACCACAGGAATTGTCTACAAGCTGACATCCCCGTCAGGGAAGTCATACATAGGCATTTCAAAGCACAGTCTGGCGCATCGACTACGAATCCACGCAAAGAAAGAGTCGGCGTGCGTGGCAATCAAGGCAGCCATCAAGAAGTATGGAATCCAAAACTTAAGAAAGGAGATACTGCATTCTGGCGTTCCTCTGGCAGATCTCCCCGAGCTGGAAATCAAGGAGATTGCCAACCACCAGACACTTGCGCCATGCGGATACAACTTGTGCAAAGGCGGAGAGTTTAACTGCCTTGATCTGGCATCTTCTAGGAAGAAAGTTGCGGATGCAAAGCGGTTGTACTGGAAGAATGCCGGCCAAGAGGACCGGAGAGAGGCAAACAGGAAGATGATGACCGAAGAAGCGAGAGAGAAAGTTGCTCAAACAAAGCTCAAAAAAGCGCACGAACGTTTGAAGGTACTCCTTCAAGATGTCCCGGAGAATGATCATCATTGGATCATTGAGGGTTTTTGGAAGAAGCGGGCAGTCAATGCAGAGAAGTATGCAAGAAGTAAGAAACAGTAACTCATGTACGCACCGAGAGCGACGTCGTCCGCCTGCAGCTTGCGCGTCGTCTCCGACTTGGACTCCGCCGGGAGCACGGCAGCGTAGGACTCGCCAGTGAGAGAGAAGGTGTTCGAATCGACGCCTGTAATCTTCACGCCGATGTCGACGGGGAAGGTCGACTTGTGGCTCACCATGCTCATGTTGTGGAGCACCACACTGCGTTAGGGAATGGTGGAAGAGGGGGGGAGGGAGCACGGGCAGGCGAAAGGAGGGACGAGAGCAGATGGTCGTCCGTATGTTGTCGTAGAGGTCACCATCCAGGAAAGGCGAGCGGTTGGGTCCGGCGGGGAAAAGGCGAGCGATGGACCCCTGTATTGTCATGCTCTTGTCATGTTCCAGTGCCGAAAGCGAGCAGGAGACCCTTGTGTTGTCATGCACTTGTCAGGTTCTGTTGGAAGTACAATACTACATACCTGAACACCGGAAGTGTGGATAGTCCAGTGAGGAGAGACTTCTCATTATTTTCCCCCTCCCCCCAAAACACCTGCGGAGGTCGCCGCACGCGTCAGCCGAGCCAGAGACGTCGGTGAACTTGCCTGTTTGTTGGTAGGATACGTTTGGAAGTCACAGGAGGAACAAGTTTTTGCGGGTTCTAGAATGACGTACGCTGCTGGAGAATGGAGCGAAGCGCCTCTGCCGTCGGCGCCCATGTCGACTTGCCGCGACGGAGGCACAAGTCCGACATGGTTGCACGGATGCTTGCGACAACAGTACGCTGCAACGGGTGGTCCGGGTGGTTTGTCGAAACCGCGTTCGCCTCCCCGAGCTGCGAGTCCGCTTGCTGGGCGGCGTTGATCGTCGCAGAGACGTGCTCGTTGTTGCCTGCACCGCTCAGGTTGAGACCACCAGCAGGGGCGCCAACCTCGGCGATGCCACCACCCTGGACCTCGAGCTTCTCGCTGCGGACTGACATCCTTCTCTTGGTTAGTTTTGTACGTCTCTTGTGAGCATATTATTCCTTATTTTTTGAACTCGAGGTGGTCGCGACTAAGCGCTTCCATGCAATGGTTAGACAGATTTGCTTGCAACGACGATCCCATACGAGTAGAAACGTTTCTAGCGCCTTTACAAGTCACTCGTGAACACGTCGCAACACCCTAACAGCTCGGTGGCGATTCGAGTCTTGGAACAGGAACCCGATTGTCTCGGCCCCCCGTGCCTCGGTCAACAACGTCTGGCATTGTGGACTCTCAAACACCTCATCAATGACCCGCATCGCAAGCACACGCGCAGGCTCGTTTAAGAAGTACTTTGTGAGGTCTTCCAGCGCGATTGCGGCAGTCGAGATGCCTGTCGTGAGCACAATGTTTAGATCGTCAGACGTTGTCATCTTGAGGAGGTCCGAGCCACCAACGTTCAACCCCAGAAATAGAAACGACGCAATGTCCCGTAAGACGCTGACTCGTTTCGTGTCGTCTCGAAAACGCTGGTAGAGCCCGAGCTCCGCCAACGCAGCGGCGTTGGCAGTGCAACACTGAAATAGACTCAACGAAGATCGAAGTAGAAAGCTTTCCCAACTTTCGACAAGTGTGTGCAACGATTCTTCGTTGTAGTACCCACGCTCGTACAACATTCTGAACACATTGCCGAGTTTGACCCGCTGCGGATCACAGTAGCGACCACAAACTGGAACAGCCCAAAGGGCAGACCGTCGCGTAAACTTCATCACGAGCGCCAAACACGCACACACGCACGCTTGCTCTTGAAGCGTGGACAGTTTCGGTTGAAGGCCCATTTCCTCAAAGACTACGAACATGGCATGGAACGTCGCTGCGAGAACGCCCTGCGCATCAAAAGCTATTCCATGGTTTCCGGTCCAACCCTGCTCTTTCAGGTCGTGGTTCACCAACCCGCAAAGCACGCGAAATTTTGTAAGCACATGAGCACATTTTTGAGACTGTAAGTCAAACACAGGAGATTCCTCAAGCGTTAAGTCCGTCAGTATGACAGTGCATGGCGAAGGCGCAGCAACATTTCCGCATTCAGATTCCTCCAAAGACGACTCCCATTCGAGGTCATACTCGTCCTCTACAAGCTTGATTTCATGTTCAATTTGCATGTTTACAAGTCTGATGTTACACGCGCGAGTCAACGCAGTAAACACCGCACGAACCAAATGCCTCATTCTTTCTACTACGCCCAGACGTCGTGGTATTTAGAGGCATGCATAGCCCAGTCCGTATTCATGTCGAGCGGTGTTAGCAGCGGAAAACGGATTCCTTGTAGGACAACACACGCGAGTCGAAGCCGCTCTGAATCGTGATTCTTAAGAATATCGACGCATGGACGTTTGTTTGTCGTCGTGAGAGCATGCGGTGGTGGAGGACCGCAGGGAAGTGGAGGAAAGTGCGCAATTGGAGACGGCGTGTCCAAGTTGTCGCCGATGACGTCGTTTTCGGTGTCGCTGGCGGTGGTGGTGCCTGACGAAGGTGACAACTGCTCCAGTTGCTTCTTGAACGCAATCGTTTTGTCAAAAATAGAGCTCAGAATGCTCTTTGAAAAGTGTGGTTTGCCGCCGCGAACAATGCCCATTTCCAGCGAGTTTTGGCTGAAGCGGCAGGCCTGTTGCGTGAGTTCGTCGACAACCCACGCCAACTGGGACGCGCTCGTGTCATTGACCTGCTTATATGTCAACCTCGTGTCGGCTCCATCAAGTTTTTGGAAGGTCGACGCTACGACGCTTTCGAGTAAATTGTCGTGCGCTCTCGTTGCCGGATGTAGTGGGATGGATTTGCCTGATTGGGACATCGTCGCAGCGGGGTCCACGAACCCCTCGACAATGCCGAGAATTCTCGCAATGCGAAGCGGTAGTCCTTCTTCGACGGCGACATTCACCGTGACGTAACGGGCTGTCTCGGTGCACACGGCTTCGAATGGAACCGAGATTCCGTAGCACGCAGCGGCGTAAACGTAAGTTTGGCTCCCAATTTTGGACAATTTGTTGATCGTTCGAATTGCCGAAACAAGCCACGTAAATTCCACACTTCCAAATTCGTCGTCGCGGCACAGCCGGGGGTCTCGAATTCCTTTCTTGTGAATACTCTTTGCGTTCGATTGATTGCCGAAGATAGGAATTTTGCAAAGTATCGAAAACTGCATTTTGTTTTGGGTTTGTTCTGTATCTGGAGATTCACGAGGTGCGTTCACACACGCACACACACTCTTTGTGTGGGCTAATTTATATAGCGACATGAAGGTACAGGCCGGTTGTGGTCAGCTTACAACCCCCAGGATTTTTGTCCTCAAATAGACATGCATGTTTCAAGACATGCCATGTGACGCCAAACGACCACGAATCACTACTCACGGAACGGGTAGCCCCACGTCTTGCGGTGGTGGCAGTTGGCGCACAGCACATCGCACTTGTCCATCTCGGCGTCGAGGATGGGCTCGATCTTGTCGAGCGCGGCGGCCTTGGCGTGGTTGTTCACGAGGCCCGCAACGCCGCCACTCTTGCCAGCAAGGGTGTCCTTTCCCTTCATCTTGGTGAGCTCGTCGCGGTGGTCGAAGTGGAAGGCGAACACGTTTTCCTTCGTGACGGTGCGTTTGCACTGGAGGCAGCATCCACGGCGCATCTTTTCCTTGTCGACGTGCTGCTGCTTCGGGTACCTGATCGTGGCTTTCCATTTGGCATCGTACTGCGCGATCTCCTCCTCCGTTGCGGTTTTCCCTTGTTTGCCTGGCGGCATCAGAGCCGGGTCGCCGCGGCGGTTGGCCTGATCCCCGGTCTCCTCGAGAAAGTGGCAGAAGCGACACGGCCACTGCAGCTTGGCCACCTCGGCGCGCATCGCGGCGACGCCGCCGTTCCACGACCACCAGCAGTAGTCGCCCAGGTGGTGCACCTTTTTGTTGGCCGGGTCGAGCAAACCCTCGGGGTCGAAGTGATCTCCTTCGAGGACGTACTTGGCGAGCTCACCGCGCTCGACGCAGTCCGGGTGACGGCACCCGTTCTGTGCGAGGCACATGGCCTCGCGCGTCGCGATCCAAAACTCCTTGCACGCCTTCTGTTCTCCGGTGAGTGTGTTCTTCCTCGTGCGGCATGGCGGGCAATACGATGTACGCGTTTCAACGAGGTACTCGCGCGCTTCGCGCGCCGCCTCGAGATCGCGCGCCTCGTACGCCTCGTTGTATTCCTCCACCTTTTCCAGGAAGGCGGCGCGGAGACGACGGTTGTGCAAGCACTCGTCCGGGGCAAACTTGTCGATGGACAAGTACTTGGTGGCGCATGCCCCACAGTCGCCAAACATCCCGCCCGAACGCGTCGAGAGAATCCGGCGGTACGTTCCATAGAATCGATTGCCGTGTGGCACGCGCACCTCGCGTTCGCCTTCCGGAAAGAGGTGGGGCGGGAGCACCGGCCCCGCCTCGGGCGCTGGCGCGGGGCCTGGCCGTGGCGCAAAGTAGTTGTTCATAGTTTTGATCGTAATGTTGTTTACAACCGTGGCCGGGCGCTCGGACGCACTCCCACTACTACCACCCTTACGCTTTTTCATTCCGCGTTTTGTCTGTGGCTGTATGTGCCGGCCTTGCCATCTTCGGTGGTTTGTAAACTTACACAGACGACGACACACACTGGATAGTCAACTATCCCGGGACTGTAACACACGGATTCACGCACTTCATGGTCTCAAGTGTACAACAAGCAAAAAATCACCATGAGCGCAACAACGGCGACTTTCGCGGAGACGACGGCGAAGGGGAAACAAGCTCAAAGAGCTCGTTTAAGGGCCCAACCAAGTACCGGACGCGGCGCCAGACTGGAGAATAGATGATCCAGTGAGCTGGCCCATTGTAGTCAATCGTCGACACGATGTTCAAAAGTGCGTCCAGGCTGCACGACGACGACAGGGTGGTAGGCGAATGTGATCTGGACGTTTTCTTCTCGTTCTTCACGGCGACCTCGAAGATTTGCTCGAGAAAGATCACAAATGTCGGTGGAAGGGATGAATCAAACAGGCGTGGATTTGTAATTTCAAGCACGAAGGATAGGACGTGGCACCCTTGCCATTCGCGTGTGTTTTCTTCGTCCAGAGGAAGCCATCGTTGAAGCGACGTCGAAATCTGCATTACGATTTTTGCGGCGTTTCGAATCTTCGTCTTTGTTTCGTCGTTGAGCCTTCGTTTCCCCAGCGCGGACACAACGGACGCAGACAAATTGTAAAGGAAGGATTGCATGGACTTGTTGGTTGTTAGACCGATGCGGCTGCGTTCAGAGCTACCGAACAGGTTTTCAAAGCACACTTGAAACGCGATGTTAACTTCCTCACAGCGATCGAAGGACGACGCGCCACCGTCGACTAACTCGACGACGATGGAGCCAGTTTCAGACGCAAAGTTTGGATTCGATAGAATCATGGGCATTCGCTGTGGTGCGTGCTGCGACACCAGACCTATATCTTCGTGTGTCGCATTCCCCGCAAAAATCACGTGTGCACATTTAACTGCAATACAGTTCACTTGCGCGGCCGATTCAGCACCGACGTAATCATTACTACTACAAAATGACATCAACATGCAAGTTTCTCAGTTTTCCCAGTTTGTTTCCCCGTTTTGTCTGCGGCTGCAATCTCCTCCCCTTTGTTTTATGGTTGCTGGTAGATGTTGAAGGGCGACGATGATCAGGACGGCGATGGTGCTGGTGGTGGTGCTCAAACGAATTCATCGTGGTACGGATAAAGCTCTGCAAGCCATTGAAAATGCACGACGTGTGGATCACTGGCCTCGTACTCCTTGATCTTGGCTGCGTAAGCGGTGAGCAGCTCTCCAAGCTCTTTTTCGCTTGCTTCAGATCCATTAAAAGCAATATAATATTTCTCAACCTCTTTAGATTTTGCTTTGATATCCGATTCAGCAAGCGTATCCGAAAATGCGTCTTTGAGCAATGTCTCGACTTTTTCCAAAAGTGCTCGGTTCACCTTTTCTTGAATGGCCACTCTAAGCCATTGAAAATAGACGATGCGTGGATCATTGCTACCATCGGCTTCCTCTATATCATGCATGATCTTTGGGTACTGTGTGAGCACCTCTGCAAGCTGATATTCGATTTCTTTAGTTTCCGCAATCATAGTAAAATATCTCTGAGCCTCTGCAGACTTTGCTTTGATATCCGATTCAGTAAGCGGATCCGAAAATGCGTCGTCGAGCAATGTTTCGACTTTTGCCACAATGCTTAGGTAGTACGTTTTCTGAATGGTATTGAATTCTTCGACATCGGACATCTCGTCTAAGAATGCTTTCACTCTGTCATTGAGATTGTCGGCAAGTTGTCGGCTATCGCCGTTTTTCTCGTCGGCGATAGCCGACAACTTTTTGATGTCGGCCTGCAACTTCTCGAGTTTTTTGGTTAGTTCAGTCTGCTTGTCTTTGGAACCAGAATCAGAAGCCGTCAATTCCTCGAGTTGCCGCTTGATTTCTATCATGCTCTCGTCGGCGATAGCCGACAACTTGTTGATGTCGGCCTGCATTGGACCTACACCGTCTTGAAGTTTGTCGACATCTGCCCTGAGAGCCTGAAGGACCGCAAGTGCGGCGGTTTTTTGTTTTTCCCAATCGATCCCGATCGATACTTTGAGCTCTTGAATCTCCCGTAGCGAGTTGATACTATTCTTGTTGTTGTCTAGCACCGATTTCTCCAGTTTTCTAAACTTTTCCTCGACCGCCTTTGTCCTTTCAAGTGCCTGCTTGTTTGTTACTTCGTCGGCGTTCGCGACAGCTTGTGCACGATCGTCTGCGCTTCTCGCCGCTTCGACTGCGGCGTTCGCCGCTTTGGCCGCCTCTTTCGCCTCTGCGATCGCCTCTTGCACGCTTTTCGAGTTTTGTTCGACAACAACCCTGGTCTTTTCCATGAGTTTGCCGTGCCCATCGACGCGTTTGGCAGCTTCCTTGGCAACTGTGTTCACCTTTCGCACGTCTTCTCGAAGACCTCCAAAATCATTTCGGCTGGCTTGTCTGACGTTTTCGACGCTCGCTTTGACCTCTTCGATGATCGCGTCGTGCTTGGCGACGCGTTCACTCACCTCCTTGATTTTTTTGTCTACCTCGAGTGTGTTTGTTGTGTTCGTGAGCTGTTTGGCTGCATCCGCGGCCGCCTTTGCCGCGTCTTCAGCAGCTTTGAGACGCATTCTTGCGTCTTTGAGCTGTGCCTTCATGTCCTTCTGGAAAGCATCTTGCATTCTTTTCATTCTGTCTTCGAAGAGCTTAAATTCGGCGGCGGAAGGCCCGGTCACCGCCGTGGTGAACCCACAATTCTTGGCCATACCACGGTCGAAGCACGTCCGGTGGCCCCGCATGCGCCTAAAGTAGGCGCTGGCGGGAAGCATGTACATTGACTTCTGTTCACGTAGCTCTGCTTTCGTCGGCGGGAAAAAGACAATCCGTGGTCCTCCTGTGGACGGCGGTAGCTTGACCCATAGTATGTTTCCGTCGACAGATTTGATTCGTCGCGTCTCGACGCCGTGGAATGGACGCACGTTCACACTCACGGTAAACTGAGTTGGCAGGCTCTGGTTCCCAGAGTTGAGGTCGGTCACGACGCCCAGCTGCCACATCTTCACAGGGACCCTGTTGGACGTTGCGGTCGAGATATTCTGAACTTTGAACTTGCGGAAGGCCGGATCAATGTCGAGTTCGGCCGACGTGACGAGTTCGTACTGAAACACCCATTCTGTTCCAATCATCGACGAGGCGGACGTCCCGTAGGGGGGCGTTGTTGCTGCGTCGGTGGAGAAGAACGACTGGTTCATGGCCGACGCCCCAGTGATGAAGGGCGAGTGCGGGGTGGCCCGGCGTGGTCGAGCGGCGCCCGAAAAGACACGGTTTGCAACGAGTACAACGTACACGCGCGACGTCATGCGCGCCGCCTGGCCCTTCATCGACACCGCCACGAGCGGACTCTGGCCTCCGACGGCCACGTTGCATCCAGCGGCCTCCTCGCGCGTCGTGTAGCCGCGGCGGTCCCCTTGGCCACCGCGCGAGTCCGACGCCGAGCAAACGACTCCATCGAGAGCGTAGGCGTGGAGTGGATGCGACAAGTCGTCGGTCATCTTGACCGGATCAAACTCGGCGTACTGCAAGGGAACTGCCCAATTAGTTGCAAAGACGCTCTTGGAAACCTTTGTCGTCAGTAGATTAGAAGGGACGTTGCCAGCTCCCGACATTGGGGTGACCGGGTTGTCCAGCAACATCTCGTTGATCTGACTCAGTGAAACGATGGGCAGAAAGTTGGTGCCTTCCCCAAGCGAGCGGAGCCCTTTTCCGGTCCTCACAAATGCTACTTCTCCCGGATACAGAGGAATGGAACAACACCTGGCGACAGAGAGGGTCGCGTTAGTTCCACGGTCGTTTCGAACAGCAGACGCAGGCATCGACGCTGGACGCTTGAATTCGCCGACAGCAACGGGTCCGATCGAATTGAACGATCGTTTGTAGCCGGACGTTAATGCGTCCACATGGCCATTCGAGGTGAGCGCCGTGACCGACATTGTGTCCCCGTCTTTTGCGACTCGTATACGTGAATATCCAAACGAACATAGCGCCCGATCAAAATCGATCGACGTCGTCGTTCGGAAGCGAGGTCGGATTTTTGACGTCGGATAACTGTCGATGCAATCCATGTAGAAGAAGCATGCGCGCGCGCAGCTTTGTTGACATCGTGTGTGATGAGGCTGCGACGGAAGGTCGGTATCACCGACGGGCGTATTGGCACAACCTGCGCGTCCGCCAGCAAAACGAGCGGCGGCGTGCCTTGGCTAAAGAGAGCCTACGCCCCCCTGTGCAAGATCCAAACCTGCTAGTGCAAGAGCAAGAGCCAAACCAGCAAGAGCAAGAGCAAGAGCAAGAGCCAAACCAGCAAGAGCAAGAGCCAAACCAGCAAGAGCAAGAGCAAGAGCAAGAGCCAAACCAGCTAGTGCAAGAGCAAGAGCCAAACCAGCAAGAGCAAGCGCAAGAACTACGGAGGCAAGATCAAGCGCAAGCGCAAGAGCTACGGAGGCAAGAGGAAGCGCAAGAGCTACGGAGGCAAGAGGAAGAACTACGGAGGCAAGCGCAAGCGCAAGCGCAAGAGCTACGGAGGCAAGAGGAAGCGCAAGAGCTACGGAGGCAAGAGGAAGAACTACGGAGGCAAGAGCAAGCGCAAGAGCTACGGAGGCAAGAGCTACGGAGGCAAGAGGAAGAACTACGGAGGAAAGCGCAAGAGGAAGAACTACGGAGGAAAGAGCAAGAGCAAGCGCAACAGAACGATCAAGAGCGGCAAGCGCAAGAGCGGCAAGCGCAAGCGCGGCAAGAGAGCCAAGCGCAAGCGCGGCAAGAGAGGCAAAGGGAAATTAACGAGGCACGGGAACTGCGACTCGCGAAAGAGCAAGCGCTACAGCAAGCGCTACAACAGAAAGCGCAACGGCAAGCGGAACAGCAAGCGCAACAGAACGATACAAAGCCGGACGAACAATATCTAAAGCTGCAACGAACCAAAAAATGGGAGGAATCAGAGATCGACGCCGTCTGGGGGATGCTGCGACGCGCCAAACAACCGTCTCCGGAAGGTTATCGTGCAGGAGGATGGACGTTTGCTCTCAAAGGGTCCATTGAAGCGAGACGGGCGCTTGGATTTCCATTCCCTGAAAAAAGCATTACAGAGACAGACAGGGAAACAACGATGAACAGAGACTTCATGGTGAGAATTTTTGGCGACGCGGAGTCTAATGGGGTACTCACACTGCAACGCCTGAAACGTTATTTACTGAAACGGATAAATCCACTTAAGGAGCTTCATAGAGAAGCTACAACCAGGTCGTCTCGTTTGCCAGCTCTGTTCATGCGAATTTGACAGTTCGTCCACGATGTATACATGTGCATATCCGATAGACATTGTCGTGTGGTTGTCAGGTGGTTGTACCACTCCGGACCCACTTCCGGAGGGTCGACCCCCCCCCCCCTTTGCATGTGCATGCCGTAACCCGGATAGACATTTGGATAAATCTCGACAAATCTCGACAATGCATATCCATAGTGTTTCGTCATGCACATGTAACGGGGGGGGTC
>Ga0302127_10000634_pt1 | contig 19774 bp, 23 predicted proteins | sample CB4_SCM_MG_FD_204452 | JGI IMG/M metagenome (GOLD analysis project Ga0302127, IMG submission 204452) | Marine microbial communities from Western Arctic Ocean, Canada - CB4_SCM | ecosystem: Environmental > Aquatic > Marine > Oceanic | place: Canada: Western Arctic Ocean | collected 2017-09-24
GTGGCGCGAGTTTCACTGAAGAGATGCGACCGTTCCCGACCTGGATGAATAATATGGCTGTGGCATCGCGCGGCGCAGATCACCTGAAAGGCCTAGGCTTGATTGAAAAATTTCAGCGTCGCGATTTATCGGAAATATACTTCGGCGGCCCCGAAGCCGCGGATCTGACAATTCCAGATTACAAAGGCGCCTCCACCGCCATCATTGAAAACCAAGTGGCCTTGTTAAATTCTTATGGTGTGTGCATGTTCCATTGGATGCTCGACCCGGCCGGATACATGCCCGAGAGTTATTACGGAGAGGCTTACCGATCGATAACCGGCGTAGAGCACGATTCCGAAACACTGATGAGGGATGGCGAACGGATCTGTAATCTAGAAAAAGCATTTAATTCGCGTGTCGGCATGCGCCGCGAGCATGACACGGTGTGCGAGCGTTGGATGTGGGAGCCGTGTCCGGAAGGCATGTATCCCGGTAAAGTTGCCGCGGATATGTTCGAACCCGTGTTGGACGAATACTACCAATGGCGCGGTTGGGATGTTCGTAGTGGACTGCAAACGCGGGCGAAACTCGAAGAATTGGATTTAGGTGATGTCGCCGACGTTCTCGAACAAGACGGTGCACTCGCTCGGAGCTAATTCCCATGATCACGGTGCGCACCGAATACCACTCACACTTTAAGGAAATCACGGGACTTTCAAGCGATACGTTTGAGCTAGATCAACCCTTAGTATCCGAGCTCGCCAAACTAATTACGGATAAGTATGGCGACAAGATGTCGGCGCTATTAATCGACCCCAAGACTAACGATCTCAATGCAAACGGCACCATGTATGTTGATTCGAAGGGTCGCCGAATTTTTATTGATGACACCTTGGAGGACGGCGAAACAATTGCCTTCCTAGTTGGGGTAGCGGGCGGCTAAACACCGCCTGAAAATCTGTAAATATTCCAACTACCTTGTGAAGCGCCGAAAATAGTCCAATCCGGCTTTTTCAAGCGGCCCTCGTGGCCCTTCAAATGTCGTTTCAATATATCGCGCGCTAGGTTCGCGCAGCACACAATATATTTCCGCGATTAAGTCCTGCGCGTCCCGCCCCGACCATTTAGCCGGGAGCAACTCATCCGGTAAGTCAGTTGTCTTTAATATGATTCGCCGGTATTCGTGAACTAATACAGTTTGCAATTCGAACATCTGGCCTGGATCGAGTTTCTGAGTGTCTCGCAACGGCTTCAGTAGCGGGCCGAATATTTCAACAAATGCGGCGTAGCGATCTTCTAATTCATTAAGATCCCAGGATTCTGTCGTTAGTCGCTGCAACGCGAGGCGCGAAGCTAGGTGGTCGGTTGTCGCCTTAAATACGATGGTTTGATCGGCGATATCGAGATCGCGTAACGTCGCACTTAGCGATTCTTGATTAGCACAAGGATGCGCCAATACACTGCTACCGACACTACCAAACCCCAGCCATGTTAGTTGCCGTTTCAGTTGCTCACGGGTGTCTGCGGTCACAAAAGACGGCAGCACAAGCGTCCATTCGCCGTTCCATTCGGGCGGCTTAGCTGCGTAGATCCGCGACGCCGATTGCGCGTATTGTCGCAAACCAAAATCAGTAAACGAATAGTAGCTACGACGACCGACTTTTGTGCACGACAGCCAGTTATCTTGTGCCAGTCGAAATACGGCCGTACGGATCTGCCGGGCGTTGAGTCCGAGAGGCTGCAACGCTTGTATGAGACTGCCGAGCCAAACGGCGTTGCCGTGTGCAGCCATCGAGTCGCCAAATACGGTAACGATCAATGATCCTGCCCGCGGTGGATGGGTACAAAGATTCGCGCTTAAGGCCGCGTCGATCGATGCCAGGCGAGCCAGATCGACTTACCGCGCAGCGTCAAAATCAATGAAGACTTTGTCGCTCACTGGATGGGCTTGGCAGCTCAATATGTACCCCGAACTTAACTCATCCGCCTCAAGCCCATGATTGATATCCATGTCGACCTCTCCCTCGACAAGCTTAGCCTTGCATGTCGCGCAGACTCCACCCTTACACGCATATGGCAAATCAAGACCCGCATTCATCGCCGCATCAAGAATATTCTCACCGTCCGCACTCAATTCAAAACTCGTTTCACGGCCGTCCGATTTGACTGTTACCGCGCACATTTTTCCACCTAAGCGCCGTGCCCGTTCGTGGTGCTTTTCGATCACGACTGCAGCGTCATCTGCGCTGCGACCGAACAGCTCGTAGTGGATCCGCGCTTCGTCGATACCTGCGGCGCGCAAACCTCTAGATACTTCTGAGATCATTGCCTCGGGTCCGCATAAAAAGAACTCATCGGTAGCCGGAATATCGAGTAAGTGCTCCGCCAATTCGGCGCCTTTTTTATTATCTATGCGGCCGTTTAATATTTCCGTATCGCGCGATTCACGACTTAGAATGTGTATAAGCTGTAAGCGCGACACATAACGATTTTTCAGCAGCTCCAGTTCTTCGCGAAACATAATGCTCGCAACGCGTTGATTGCCGTACAGTAGCGTCACCCGACTACGTGGCTCGCGCGCCAAAATAGACTTCACGATTGAAATCACTGGCGTAATACCGCTGCCGGCGGCAATACAAAGATACTGTTTTTCATTTTGTGGATCGAGTGCGCAGGTAAATGCGCCGGCGGGCGGCAATACGTCGATACTGTCTCCAACTTTCAAGGCGTTATTAGCGAAGGTAGAAAATAGGCCGCCTTCGACCTGTTTAATGGCTATTTTCAATTCCGAGTCGTCGACCCCAGCGCAAATCGAGTAGGAGCGGCGTACTTCTTCGCCGTTTATATCGCTTTTCAACGTTAAGTACTGACCGCAGCTAAATTTAAATTGTTCCTTTAAGCCCTCAGGCACGGAGAAATTGACTAAGACAGCGTTCTGAGTTTCTTGGGTAATGGAATCTACGGTGAGTTTTTCGAAGTCCGACATAGTTAACCTATTGGTTTTGGCGCTCACTGTCAGCTACAAACACTTAAAATAATCAAACGGTTCAAGACAGTCGAGACATCGATACAGTGCCTTACAAGCGGTCGATCCAAATTCACTCACGCGCTCGGTATTCGATGATTTGCACTGCGGGCAAGCAACATTTACGCGCCCCGAATTAAAAGCGCGTTTATCACTGGTTGATTGCGCGGGCGGCGCGATACCGCTGTCGAGCAATTTTTGGCGACCCTGATCGCTAAGCCAATCCGTCGTCCATGCTGGCGCTAGTTGTGTTTCAATTGTGTAATTTTCAACCGCGTTAGCGTGCAACACGGCACGAATGTCTTCTTCTATGGTATTCATCGCCGGGCAACCGCTATAAGTCGGCGTAATAACGATGACAAGCGTTTCATCACGTAGCCAAACTTCGCGTAGGACACCGAGATCCTCGATGGTTAAACATGGGATCTCAGGATCGCAAACTGCTTCGAGTAGCGACTTGACTAGGGGGATTGAAATTTGGGTCTTCACGCTCATGTTCGCGAGTTACCACTCGAGTCCCGGATAGGCTCGCGGCACGGATTGCATCTCGGCCAGTAGAAAACCCATGTGTTCGGTATGCAATCCAGCCCGCCCGCTCGCCGCGAGCGGCGCGTCTTCGGGTTGCTTTAACGTCGCCTTGTTTAAAATTAACTCTATTTCGATTCGCCATTGCCGTTCGAGTTTCGCCACGTCAGCCCCGATGCCATTTGAAAACGCAGCGTGATCAACTTCGTCCGCGTGAAAAAATTCGCTGATGAATCGCCACTGCTTATTCAATGCGATCTGCGCGCGTTGTTGGCTTTCTTTTGTTCCGTCGCCAAGTCGAATAAGCCATTCGGACGAGTGACGTAGATGGTAGGTGCTCTCCTTAACTACTTTAGCCGCGATCGCTGCAAGGGTCGCGTCATTGGATTGTTGAAGTGCGTCGTACAGGAGGTAATGGTAAGCATCTAGTAGAACTTGTCGCACAATCGTGAACGCGAAGTCATCAATCGGCAGTTCACAGAGCAAAAAATTTGTAAATTGTCGCTCGTTGCGAAGATAGGCGAGATCGTCTTCACTTCGACCGTCGCCTTCGAGATCCGCCGCGTGAGTGAGTAGCATGCGCGCGCGCCCAATGTGATCGAGCGCCGTGTTTGCCATTGCAACATCTTCTTCGACGAATGGACTATGTCCGCACCACTCGGATAGACGTTGCCCTAGAATGAGCGCATTGTCGCCGAGCCGCAGCACGTATTTGAATTGCCACGCCTCGATGCTTGACTCCGCCAACACGCTCAAAGCTTTAGGTCTTCGGGGACGTCGTAAAACGAGGCATGCCGATAAACTTTGTCTTCAGCCGGGTCGAAAAACGCGGCGCCTTCGATCTCCTGGCTCGCGTGGATGTCGATCGCTTGTACCACCCAAATACTGCAGCCTTCCTGACGCCGCGTATAAACGTCACGCGCGTATTGCATCGCTTGTTCTGGATCTGCGGCGTGTAAACTACCGACGTGTTTATGTTCTAAACCTCGCCGCGAACGAAGAAACACTTCCCACAATGGTAAATGTTTACTCATTTTGAGGCTCCTTGCTCTGCTCGGGCGCGTTCCTTTTCAGCATGCGCGAGCATCGCGTCTCGTACCCAATCACCTTGCTCGTTTGCGCGCCGTCGCGCATCCATCCGTTCTTGGTTACACGGCCCGGCGCCGGCTAGTACGGCCTGGAATTCGTCCCAATCTATTTCGCCAAAATCATAGTGCTGACGCTCCTCATTCCACACGAGATCATCGTCCGGTAGTCGCAGGCCAAGATGCTCGGTCTGTGCGACACTTTGGTCAACAAATTTTTGGCGTAACTCATCGTTGCTTTGGCGTTTTATTTTCCACTTCATCGAACGACCAGAATGGGCGGAATCCGCATCGTGAGGACCAAACATCATCAAGGTCGGCCACCACCAACGATTAAGCGCGTCTTGAGCCATGGCCTTTTGTTCTTTTGAACCGCGGGCGAGGACCGTCATTATTTCGTAGCCTTGGCGCATATGAAAACTCTCTTCCTTGCAAATTCGCACCATCGCTCGCGCATAAGGCCCATACGACGTGCGGCACAAAGAGATTTGATTAACAATTGCTGCGCCGTCGACTAACCAACCGATCGCGCCAACGTCCGCCCATGACAGGGTTGGATAGTTAAAAATACTCGCGTACTTTGCCTTGCCCGAGAGCAGCTGCTCCATTAATTCTTCGCGCGAAATCCCTAAGGTTTCGGTCGCGCTATATAGGTACAAACCATGACCTGCCTCATCCTGAACTTTGGCAAGCAACACTGCCTTGCGACGCAAGCTCGGCGCCCGCGTGATCCAATTTCCTTCGGGTAGCTGGCCGACAACTTCCGAGTGACCGTGCTGGGATATCTGTCTGATTAAGTTCTTGCGATACGCCTCCGGCATCCAATCTTTGGGTTCGATTTTTTCTTCCGAGTCGATACGCGCTTGGAAGCTTGCCTCGTTATCGAGTTGTTCTTGCTGTTGATATTCCATGCGCTTTCTCATTTTTTGACGTTGTTCGTCAATTGATGGATTTTCGCGAATTTACGCTTTCTAACTATCCAGCACTGTGCCGCGCACTTGATAGGTTCGGCCAAGAAATTGTGCGATTGGTTCGTTCGAGTCGTTGGTTACCGCTACTCGGTAGGTCGCGGTGCGACCAGCACGATGTGCTTCGACCGCCACGGCCGTCATCGTCTCCCCGATACGGCCAGCCGACAAGAACTCTATTGACGCGCTCACGGCGACGTAAACTTGATCGCGTGAGTTACTCGCGAACGCCATTGCGGTATCAGCCAACGAGAAAAGATAGCCACCGTGGCAGATCCCGCTACCGTTCGCCATTGACGACTTAATCTTCATTTCCATGACTGCGTGTCCGGCGCGAATTTCACTGATCGCAATGCCCATCTCCTGAGATGCCGAGTCGCGAGCAAACATAGCCTCAGCACACCGTTGCGCGAGGTGGTCCGGATCAAAATCGTTATCCATTGCGGTCATGCCGATCCCGAGTGACTGGTTTTAAATTTCGGCTGATGGAGTTGCCGCTAGATAATATGATACATAAATTTATATTAATATCTATTTTTTGTAACATAAATAACAAACACCGCCATGCCAAGCATCGCCCATCCGGGATTTCCCGCATCGCTTAAGCCCTTAAAACTTAATCGAATTTGGGCATTACCTGCTCGGCGAATAGGCGTAACGAGCGTTCGAACGCTGCGGTGGGAATACCCGGCAACTGCATTCGGCATATCAATTCACTGGGTTGCAGTTGATCGATCGTATCTTTTAGCTGCTCTGCAGCTGAAGACGGATCGCCAATGATGTATCGAGACGCGAATGTTTTAAAATCCACCTGCAGCGCGTCCGTGATCAACTCCCCGTTGTCGTTGCGCAACTGCCGTTCGCCACTTGCAGACTTCCGCCCGTAAAGGCCAAAGATATGATTCACTGCGGGACCGGCTAATGCTTCCGCCTGTGCCGTAGTCGGTGCCACAAACACTTCGCGAATGACCGGACGCTCGCTGGTCGAGTACCCGACCCCAGCTGCGGCTTCGTCGTACCGTGCATAGTGATCGACGAGCTCGTCGACGGTATGCCTCGGCGAAGCTGTCACCGGGCAGTGGCGATGTGCGGCGCGTCGGAGTAACTTCGGACCCGAGACGCCGTACCAAATCGGAATTGACGCTTGAACGGGTCGCGGCATCAACGGTGACGATGGGATTTGATAATAACGACCGTGATGTTCCAGGGTTTCGTTTTTCCAAGACTTTTCTAGGATGTCCAATATCTCTTCGGCGCGCGCAAAGCGTTCTGCGTGAGGTATACGATAGGCCGTGAATTCTTCTGAAACGTATCCCGGGGACACGCCTAAAGTTAAGCGACCGTCGCAGAGATTATCCAAAGTGAGTACATCTTCCGCTAAGCGTAAAGGCTCATATAAGGGCAGCACCAAAATGTTGGTTACCAGGCGCATGGTCTTACTTAGACCGGCGGCCTTAGCAAGCACCATTAGTGGGCTCGGTGCCCACCCGTTGTCTTGGAAGTGATGCTCGGTTGTTTGGAACGAGTCAAAGCCCAAGCTCTCGGCTAACGGCACCAAATGATCCATTTCCCGAAATGTATCGAGATGCGACATTGACGACCCCGGAGGAACGATAAAACTGTACATCAAACCGAATTTCATTGTGCTTTCGGCTCCCTTGCCCACAAATTTTGGACCCACGGCAATGTGGCTTTAAGCATCGGCGCAAACGCCGGGATATCGAAGTGTTCGATACCCTCAATGTAATCAACCTGCGCATCGCATCCCGCCGCAACTAATTTATCAATCTCGGATTGCAATTTGTCGGCATCAAAAATCGAGTCAGCTCGGGAATGCAGTGCGTAAATTGGCGTCTCGCACAATTTGGGATCTATTGCGGTGAATCCAGAAATCGAAATCGCCGCTGAAAAATAGTCTGTGTGTCGCGCAATCAAATGCCAAGTTCCCATTCCGCCCATGCTGTACCCGGTAATTAAGCGTTGCCGCGGGTTCGTTGAGTACGCGACTTCCAGTGTGCTAAGCAACGCGAATATAGCTTTTTCGTTGCCTGGGTTAGACCAATCCCCGCCCATCGTGACCGGCGCGACGATAATCGCGTTCAACTCGCCGAATGCCGGCAATACGAGTTGTTCGATTAACGGACGGCCGTAAAAACCGCTCGCCTGGCCGCCGTAGTGCAACACCAATATCAATGCTTGGTTGCCGTCTTGCGTTAGCCGTTGTGGCACATGAACGGTGTAACGTAACGTTCCAGACTCTGTATCGATACTTAAATCATGCGTGCCCGGTTCGACCGGGGTTTGCACATCACTATCTACAGCCATCGTGGCCTCCGCGCTCGCTGGTTGAGCGGTTATCATCGTCGTGAGAAGGCCGCTTATCAACAGCCACCGTAAATTAAAATTAATTTGTAATCCGCGATTCATCCGTATTTCCTCCGCTACGTTTCGCAGCGACGAAATTCAGCGCTGACGTTGAGCTCGACTTCCCGATAAAATAACCAAACCGACTCGTCGTTCACGGACACTATGAAGCTCGAAGGCGCGGAATTCGAAGCCATCGATTTGCTAACGCAACAAACCGACTACCGTGGATTGTGCGATTGTTTATTGTTTGCTTTGACGAAAATCGAACCGCGTCTTAAAGCTGAGCTGCTGGAAGTTTACGACGATCGCGGATACTCGAATTAGCAAGCGTCAGATCGCTCTCATTTCGTTGTGCGCAAGTATCCAACGCTTGATAAGTGCGAACAACCGCCTTGGTTGGCGGACGCAATTTCGCCCTCAGCGATCGCCGGTCGAGTGACGATGATTCCTCAGGAACGTAGACTTGTCATCGGTTTTGGCGCGCTGTCGGGTTTATGCCGCTTCGTCGAGATCCGCGGTGCACATCGGGCGCCAATATCACGAACCATCACGCGCGTTGCGCAAATTTTTTCCAATTCACTGCAATTGATAGATAAGTTTGAGCGAGATCCGTTGACCGGGCTACATAACCGGCAATCGTTCGACAATCGGTTCGACGATTTGATCGAGTGTCACCGAAAAAACCCGAACCGAAAGAGTATTCGACTAGTGTCATCGACAATGCCGACAACGCGCTCTACTACGCGAAGGATAATGGGCGCAATAAAGTCGTCGGTTATGCTGCTACGTTCGACGCTTAATCGCGAGTGTTCGTCACCATCGATTCAACAACAAATACTCACTTATTCGTTACGTAGCGATTTGCGATAGCTTGTCGTAACAATCTCATCAATATCCGCCGGTCCGGATTCTTCTGCATCAGAGGTGTCGTAAACCTCCATGATGTCACCATGGCGGAATAAGCGTTTTCCGACTCGCGGGAAATCGGTGATTTCAACCTCGCGGCGCTCTCCCCCCATTAAACAAACTAGGCTCTTACCGAACGGATTCTTCAGGTGGTTAGACGACGAGCCTGCTGGAAATCCAGCGAAATCGCCCGGGCCTAGAAGATGTTCTTGGCCATCAATATCGAGGACACCTTGACCTTGCAGGATATAGATCCACTCTTCTTCGGTTTGGTGGCAATGAAACACGGAAGCTTCGCCTTCCGCCGGGATCCTAACGACATTAATGCGAGTCCGCTCGAATCCGACCATTCGATCGAGTTGCGTACTTGGCACAATTGTATCCGGATTCCACGGATGCGAGATCGTATGCTTAAACTCGAAGGCTTTTTCGGCCCTGATGATGTGTATCTTCTCACTCATGGCATTAGGAATTTACCCCAAATTTCAGGTCGAATAACGACATCGCTGCACGTTTTCTGAGGCACGGGTCGACTCTGGTTAAGCAAGGTTAGCATAACTCGCTGAACACACTCCCATGCGCAGCCCTAAAGCGCTATTGCGGATTCGGCATTCTGCCTTGGAAGCAGGGGTTCGCCTGGTTAAATGAACCCCGTTCACAATAGTAGAACCAAAATAACGACGGTTTAAATGGAGTTTTCCTGTATCCCACCTGAAAAATTACGCCGACTTTAAGTTTTTGCGCCGAACGGCCGGTACAGCTAAAGGAGCCATTGTTCATTCGGCGTTCACGTTTGTTGGTCACTCAATCTCAAGCCATTCAACTCGGAAAACTTTCCCGGCCCGCCGGATTGGAGCGAATACGCGGTTTGCTGCCATTGCGTCATTTGAGCGACCCGGAATTCGACCTTATAACGAGCTCGTCGCAGGTGGAACGATTCGCGCCTGGAGGAACTGTGTTCCGCAGTGGCCAGGATGATCGATCGATATTTTATTTACTAACCGGAGATCTCCAAATACGTGATTCCGCCGGTAACACGTTTTGTATTACCGGCGGCGATATCGAATCGTGCTGCTCACTAACGCCGCACAACGAAGTCAGATGTAAAGCCACCGCTGTTTCAACAGTCGAATGTATCCGTTTGCCATCCGACTTAAGCAACATTCATCGAAACCTCGTAGAGGGGGCAACGGTCGATGAGATTACCGACGATGAGCAACGTATCGATAACGCAATTCTGTTCGAGGTATATCATTCCTTGATGAGCGGCGATCTCGTGCTGCCCAGCCTGCCTGACATTACATTGAGGATCCGGCACACAGCGGACGATCCGGAGACCTCGATCGAGGACCTCGCTAAAATCATTCAAAGTGACGCCGGGACTTCCGGCTGTTGCATTAGTGTCGCCAATAGCGCCGCCTACGGCGGCACGCAATCAGTCGCTAATGTCCGGGAAGCTGTCGTGAGAATGGGCATTCAGGTCACCCGTGACGTCGTCGTCGCGTATACGTTACGCAGCTTGTTTGTTAGCAAAAGCTCCGTCGATAAGAATTTGTTGCGCACGACATGGAAACATAGTTGCCGTATTGCTGCGCTGAGTTATATTTTGGCAGGCGACGTGGCGAAACTAAATCCCGACCGCGCCCTACTTGCCGGATTCCTTCACGACATTGGCATATTATTAGTCGCCGACGCGCTGCACGACTATCCGAAATTGTTGAAAAGACCACATGTTCTTAATCAACTTTGCGCTGATCTCAGCGGTCAAATAGGCGCAATAATCCTAAGGGCGTGGAATTTTCCGGACGTGTTTGTAGCAGCCACACTAGAAGCCGAATATTTTTCTAAGCCCGTCTCCGATCGATTGCAGCGTGGTGATGTTGTTAGACTAGCTCACTTACACGATCAACAACCTCCACCGTGGTCTCACGACAAGGAAGAACTCGCACGATTACCCGTATTCGATAAACTCCGAGGCCAGGACGTGTTGGCCGACGGCGGTTTTGCAATCGTTCGCGAAGCCGATCGAGAACTTGCCGAACTCACTCGACTATTAAGTAACTAGCCAGACCGACTCTAGGATTAGAACTCCGGCGTATTTGACGGTTCTGTTAAAACGTGATGCTAGTATTACCCTTCAAATGATGGCGCGAGGCCCGCGCGCGTCCGACAAGTTCGCGGCGTAACAATCGACTAGGAGTTTATCTAGAATTAAAAAACGATCGCAATGTGCTGCGACTGTGTCGCTGGTCGTCTTTTTTTTCCTAATCGGAACGGGTTCTGTGTGCACCGCGACAGCGAAATCAGAGCCCGATGAGATTCAGCTCACATTTGATGCGCAATTGGAAACCGTCGAAGTCGAGCATTGTTTCAGCGCCACTGGTCGGCCAAATTCGTTGACCGCGACGTCCGATCTTAGCAACAGTATCACCCGAATTACGACATCAACAAGATTTGACGCCCCGTTAGATCTGCGCATCGAAGATAACCTTGTAACACTACCCAAAGGCAGTTTCGGCTGTTTGCATTACATGATTAACCTACCTAAAGGCCGTGACGGCGATTGGCGTTCGGGACTTAACCGGCACAATGGCGGACTAGTGCTCGAACTCGATAGATTACTACTGCGACGCACGCCGACTGGACGCTTGCGCGGCGCAAAGCTTTTCATTAACACCGGCAACAACGTAAATGCCTCGGCACCCGGGGCGATGATCGAAAAAGGCCAAGACCGGGTCGGGTTCAAGTTATTAGAGCGACCAAATGATTGGGGCGGAAGCGTTGCAGTAGGAGAGCTGCAGATCTCGAACATCGTCAGCAGCGAGATGACTGTCGAACTTGTGGTTGTCGGAACGATTGCTGCGCCAATCGCGACGAAACTCGAAAATTGGGTGCGAACGGGAATTGAAACGCTAACCCACTTGTATGGGCGCCTACCTGTGCCACAACTGCAAATACTCGTTTTTCCGCTCGGCTACAATTCTGATCCCGTACCTTGGGGCGAGGTCACTCGGGGTGGCGGCGATGCGGTGCACTTGTACGTCGATAGCACTCGCCCCCTCGACGAACTAAATAGCAATTGGGTGCTGACTCACGAGCTCAGTCATTTAACTCATCCGTATCTTACCGGTTCGGACTCCTGGCTCGGCGAAGGAATCGCGAGTTACTACCAAAACGTCTTACGCGCACGGTCCGGATTACTGGAACGAGAAAGCGCGTGGAAAAAACTGGATACTGGCTTCAAGCGAGGTATTGCACAACTTAACCGGTTCGATACGTTGGCGGACCACACCCAGGCAATGTTACGCAATCGGCAATACATGCGCGTCTATTGGAGCGGCGCGGCCATCGCCTTGATCAGCGATGTGCAGTACCTAGAACAATCGGCCGGTGGCGTCACGCTAGATGCACTACTCGACGAATTTTCGCGCTGCTGTCTGCCGTCGCGACGGCGTTGGCGCGCGCTTGAATTGATGACGAAACTCGACGAGCTCGCCGGGTTCGACGTGATGGTGCCGCTGCACGAAAAATTCGTAATGAAACCGACGTTTCCCGATCTTGAAGAGTCATACAAGATTCTTGGCCTGCGGCGAGGGTCAAACGAGCTGTTGTTCGACAACAATCCCGAGGTGACGAATCGGCGCGGCAGAATAATGGCTAAGTAATGAATTGCGCTGGATCTTTTACCGGCTAGCAACAAATTTCGTTTTTGTTATAGCTCCGGACGGGTACCGAGAATCGCGCCGCACATTCGCAATGTCGTGAGGATCTCGGTCCCTTGATCAATCAGCCGATCAATATCCACGTTGCCGAGTTTAGATGCCAGACCACGCATGACTGATTCTCCGCTTTGCGAACCGGGGTCGTTCAACATCTCCACAACTCGCGCCGTTGCGATGCTAATTTCTAGAAATTTAAATTCATTGACTCGGTCGCGAAATGCCAAGATAAACGTTGGATCAGCGGGTGGCTGAATCGCCTGATAGGCCCTATCAATCTTGTGTACAGGAAATGCGTAACGCACCAACTGACTCGTCGGGTTGACGATCGGCACGCCTTTCAGCAAATCGCCGTTTTCCTCGACAGGAATAGCAGCGAGATTGGCTTCATCGGTTAGGACCAGATTCTCTAGGAGTTCGAAGTGGGCTAATTCGTAGAGAAATGGCGGATCATTCGCGTCATCGCGCGAACTATCGAGGTAGTTTACGAATTCACCAGGCAACTCAACGAATAAAGGGGTTTCAGGCCGATGCCGCCGCACGTAGTCGCGCACCGTAGTCATCCAATTGTCGTCGCCGAGCAATTCCTTTACCTTCGGAAAGTTATCACCAAAGAACTTCTCGGTGTTCGCAATAATTGCGTTTCGGTAGATTGATAAGCCGCGAGAATCGACGTCGTTAGGGGCAATCGTGTTTTCGGGATCACGTAAATACTCTGCGAACGATTGCTGCAGGAGAATGAATGGCGGCACTGGCGTTTGGCTCATGTCGGGGATCGCAACGGTGCGATATTAACGTTCGGCGATCGCCGACAAACGGCGTCCCATGTGGCGACGTGTACCGATCTCAAGCGCTTTGGGTTGTTTGCAGTTCATTAATACGTTCAATTTCCGCGACGACATCGCCCAACGGTGGGATGTTTTCATCACGTTCGAGCAGTGTGGCAAAGACACCAAAATGCTCATACGCATCGGCCAGTAAATTCCACACCGGTTCAATCACAGCCGCTCCATGGGTGTCGATAATTATCTCCGGCGCCGATCCAGCATGCCCGGCGATATGAGCATAGGCGATTCGCTCTCGCGGCAAACTAGCGATAAATTTTTGCGCATCGTAGCCGTGATTAACGCTGTTAACGTAAACGTTATTAATATCGAGCAACATCAAACAATCTGCCTGCTCGAGCACCAGTAGAATGAAATCGAGTTCACTGATTTCCTGCCCTGGAGTGCAATAGTATGAGGTGTTTTCAACGACGATCTGGCGTTGCAACCCGTCTTGAACTCGAAGAATTCGGGCGGCCAAGTAATCTGCCGCCGCCACTGTGAATGGCACCGGCAACAACTCGTAAAGCTGCCCTGCTGCCGCGCAATAGCTTAAGTGATCACCGTAATACTTTACGTCGTAGCGATTTAGAAACTGCTTTAGGCGCCCAACAAATGCCATATCGATCGGATCTTGGCCACCCAGATTGAGCGATAAACCGTGGCTTACGAGAGTCGTGCTTTCGGCTATTTGTTCCAGGATTTGCGCTAGGCGCCCGCCTACACCAATCCAATTTTCAGGTGCGAGCTCTAAAAATTCGATTGCGCTGGGTATATTCTCTGCCAGGGATCCGAGGTGCGCGCGCCGTAAACCTAGTCCAGCGCCAGTAAGGTCGTCTGGACTCAACACGACCGGGCGGATTTAGCCCGACTGGTTACTTGTCGGCAGCGGTATGAGGCATCGAGCAGTTCGCTTCACTGAAAGTCCCACAAACGCTGGGATCCTTTACTCCAGTACCAACTTTCCCGTCACTATATTTGCCCATCTGGTCGCCGCCGTAGTTGAAATCCGTCTCGTCGTTAATCATAACCTTGTTTCCTTGGCTATCGCGCGCTTCTTCAGCCAACGTAGTCGGCGCACCAAATTCAATAATCTGGAATGGATCGCTAGCTGCCCAGACCGGAATTGACGCAACGAGTACAATTGTAGAACCGAGCCCAGCGACCATTGGTTTGTAGTTTTTCTTCAACTGATGTTCCTCCAACGAAACAACGAATGCATCGAATACGTCATTAGCTCACCATGGATCCGCGCCGGGATTCCAAAAAGCACTAATGGCTTAAACGATAACGGGAAATGCGCGTAGCAAACTAGAATATTATGCGTCGATGGCGCTTAAGTCTAGCGAGATTGTGGGATGGGGGATAACTTGTCCTAGCTGCGGAGAACGCGGAAATCGAAAAAAAACCCCGCGCGCTTAAAAGTTTGCGGGGCGACGCAACTGTGTGCGTAACGCTATCGCTTCACGTGAAATACTAAGACGGAGAGACAATTTAGACATGGGAATTTTTCCCAAATACGTTAAGCCATTGGCCAATTTATGTCGCGCGATGCCGGTCTTGGTGCTTGCGATGTTTACCGTAAACAGTTTTGCCGATACTGGCCAAGCTGCAATCCTGCGTGGCGACTACGGTGCGGCAGCGGCACAGTTTATGTACAAGGCGCAGCGCAGCGACGCAATCGCGCAAAATAATCTCGGCGTTCTGTACTTAAAGGGGCAGGGAGTTCCGCAGAATTATGCCCAAGCGCGATCTTGGTTTGAGACGGCGGCAACGGCGGGGCTGGCCGGCGCAATGTTCAATTTAGGTATCACCTACTTGCGTGGTTATGGCGTTGAGGCCGACCTACAGCACTCGACAGACTGGTTCCACCGGGGCGCGGATGCCGGCGACAGAGAAGCGCAATTTTACTATGGCTTGCATCTGTATCACGGGCGTGGCGTCGTGCAGGACTTGGTTGCGGCAGCGCAGTGGTTTCGACGCGCTTCTGAGCAAAACCTTGGCTCTGCTCAGTACAATTTAGCAATGATGGTGTTGCGCGGTGAACTCGGCGAACCCGATGAGAACGAGGCACTTGAACTGCTCCGCAAAGCGGCGGCGCTTGGGCATGAAGCGGCAGACATGGCAATTGGACGTATTTATTTAGCCGACATTGAGAACCCTGAACAGGCACTCTTGGCGACCGAGATTTTCCAGCGGTTAGCTGAAGATGGCCACGCCGATGCCCAAGTCACGCTCGGCATGATCTATACTTTCGGGCAAGGAAACGTCGCCCAAAATTTCGACGAAGGTCGATTTTGGTTAAAGCTGGCATCCAACCAGCGCTCCGGCCCCGCGCGACTAAACCTCGGTAATATTTACGCTCAAGGTATCGGTGTAGAACGCGATCTCGTGCGTGCTTATGCGTGGTATTCGCTGAGTGCTGAAACAGGCGACGAAGCAGGCCAAAGCTATCGCGATACCCTGGGGAAACAGCTCAACAAACAGGAACTCGAGGCCGCACAGAGGCTGGCCATTGAATTTGCCAATACAATTCCGTCGCCGAAGTTTCTGCCGCCATAGACGCGGCGCAACCGATAACTATAATCGAGCGATCTATTCAGTCCTTATTCAGCTGAACTAGAGTACGCTTTCGAAATCGCCAGAGCTGCAACCATCAGGATCACACAGGATGAATAAATCAATCCGATATACGTCAGGTACATCGTCCTTAGACGGCCGGCAAACGATAAAGGCGGTGGAACGAAAACGTCCGGTAAAGTTTGCAATCCTGTTGGTTATTTTACTGATGAGTTCTACAACCGTTTTTAGCGTCGAAGAATCAAGCTCTTCGACGCCCATAAGTCAGTCGAAAACAGAGATAGATAAGGCGCCGAAACAATGCACTTGGGCATGCCTAAAGTGGTCGAAACTGTGCAATGTCGATCCGCGTGGCGTGTATAAATGCCGTCGTAATTGCGCAAACTTCGGCGAAGTTTGTGAGTAAGAATAATCTCGACGAAATCGCCATAGCATGGGATGACATCGATACGGTCATCCTAGATATGGACGGTACCCTGCTCGATCTGAATTTTGATCGGGAGGTCTGGAATAGACTTCTACCTGAGCGATTAAGTGAACTTTCGGGGTGTTCGCTCGATGCGGCAGAGATCGAAGTTGATCGACGCTTAGGATCCGCACGCGGTACCTTGCAATGGTATTCACTTGACCACTGGCATGAACGGCTGGGGGTGAACATTGCTGATCTAGAAAAAGAACTCGAACATTTAGTCCAAATTCGACCCGGAGCCCTCGAGTTCCTCGAGGCATTGAGTGAATCCCGTTACCGCGTAGTCCTCGCAACAAACGCACAACGAAGTAGCATGCGACGCAAATTAGAACTGACTGGAATTGAGCGTTTCTTCGATGATATCGCCTGTGCGCATGACTTTGGTAACTGCAAGGAGGAAATTTCGTTCTGGCGATCCTTTACGAACGCGCTTTCCATCGACCCGACAAGGTCCCTATTTATCGACGACAATCAAAACGTCCTGGAAACGGCCAGTCAATTCGGCCTCGCCTATGTTTACGGCATTCGCTATCCGAGTACGAAAGGCACCTCGATTGATGATCCGAGATTCCGATGTCTTACTTCATTCGATGAACTATCGTTTGCGAGCAATGTTAATTCGTTAGGCGAGCACTAAAACGGCATACCACTGACTAAGCGTTAACGTCTCGCCAAGACGAAATCGACTATCGTTGATCCTGCGTCCAGCGCTTTACGCTCGAATTTCGTCGTCGCTCGAAACTTTGCGCGCGGCGATGGTCGACCGTCACCTGCTAGGTTGATCCAACGCGGTAGCGTTTCGAGAGTTTCCAATATGGATTGTGCGTAGCTCGCAGAATCTGTGGCGATAAATAATCGTCCATGGCGATGCAAGCGAGATTCGATTAAGTTAAAAAAACCCTCTTGGAGTAGACGGCGTTTGTGATGTCGCTTTTTCGGCCACGGATCCGGGAAAAAAATTAAAATTCGTTCGAACAACGGCTCCGATCCCGGCGGCAGAAAATCCCAAATATCCTGATCAGAGACGCGAATGTTCGACAGATTTGATTCCGCGGCGCGGTGGAGTAAACGGCCTAGCCCGGGGCGATACACTTCTACTGCTAGGAAATTTTCATTCGGTGAGCGCCTAGCAAGCTCCAACAAGCATGTACCGTCGCCCGATCCGATTTCTAGTGTCACCGGGGCATCGGCTGAGAATTCTTCCGCAAGCTCTGCCGCGCTTGAACATTTCGATAATTCATAACGATCCCAGTTTTGCTCGAGCGCTACGCGTTGCGCGCGAGTAAGTCGACTATCACGCCGAACAAAACTTCGAATGGGATTTGGGCTCATCGGTTTCAATGTGGTCATGCTCGCTAGAGCCGCAAGAGTAATTCGAGTTTAGGTCGGCGACACAACGCTAGAGATCGACGATTAACCCTTCGTGTGCGACATGGCAATCCATAGTCGATTTGCGTTCACGGATAATTTGCATACAGTCGTTGTGAATCGCATTAATCTTTTCGTCGTCGTAGGTCGGATCGTGGTGGTATAGGTACAGTGCCTTGACGTCGGCGTCGATGGCAAAATTTACCGCATCGACGTAGCACGAATGTCCCCAACCGCGTTTTTTATTGTAATCGTGTGGCGTGTACTGCGCATCGTGGATGAGAATGTCGATACCGCGTATTTCATCCAGTTCGGCGTTGCGCTCTTCGTTCTCAATTTGTTCGAGCAGTTTGTGTTCCTCGGCATCAAATTCGTCGTGGCGACGTTCGATTGACGATTTCAGGAAATCAATTTCGTTGTCCGATACATAGACGATTTTTTTCCCCGCCACATTAATCCGGTAGCCATAGGTAACTCCGGGATGATGCACGTTATGAAAAGTCAATTCGATCGGGCCGTGGGTGATCGCTTCTTTTGATGGACTCAAGTATTCAATATCCGCCATCCACGTTTCCGTCTCAACCGGAAAATATGGCGCTTTCATTTGGTTTGAGAGGCGGCTTTCGATGTCCTCTGCACCCTCCCCCGGTCCGAAGAACTTAATCTTCCAATCCGGTGAGAAAGCCGGCTGAAAAAATGGTAACCCGCAAATATGATCCCAATGGTAATGCGTAAACACGACCAACATCTCAGAGATATCAGCTTTTCCGATGAGTTCTTCGCCAAGCGGGATAATGCCAGTGCCGCCATCGCATACGAGCAAATGATCGCCCGAACGGATTTCTACGCACGAGGTGTTGCCGCCAACCCCAAGATGAGTTTTTTGTGGAGCCGCATAGGAACCCCTAACGCCCCAAAACCGCAAGTACGAATCAGCCATTCGTCGCGAATTCCTGTTATACCGAAGCGGTGTATCTTACAATAAGTTCTTCAATAACTTTCGTCGACATTGGCTTTGCGACAAATTCCACGACCCCAAGTTCCTTGGCGGCAACTCGGTCCTGGGCGTAGTCCTTAGAACTAATCACCACCGTTGGCGTGTCTTCGTGCAGTGGTAACCGACGTAGCTCCTGCAAAAACGTCAATCCGTCTTTTTCCGGCATGATGATATCTAAAAACAATAAGTCAGGGCGGTGAGTGTCAAGATACTGCAACGCGTCATTTGCCGACCCGAACATTTCCAGCTCCACGTCCAACGGCGCGATGGCACGTTCGAAGAACAGACGCACCGTCGAGCTGTCATCAACTATAACCACCGTTGGTTTTTTCACTGGCATGCGATCGTATTTCTAAACCCAAGCATCGTGCTCGTGCGAGATTTTTCCTTAGTATCTAGCTGTAACATACTGACATTGCAATTATTGTAGCTGACCTTGCGGCCATTACATCACATTTTTTTGCGTCGATACGCAATTAGGGTGAATTTCATGGCCATCATACCCCACGAGGGTCGATCTGCGAGGTGTTCTCGTTCACAGCGTGGCGAGACTATTTTTCCGCTCAATAAACAATCGTCATTGCGCAGCGCCGTGACCAATCGGCTCCTGCGCGTGGTTTAACTCACCACTGCAAAAGCATAGAATTGCGAGCGCAGAAGGTTTGTAAAGGCATAGGCCCGCTGAAAAATTTATGGCTCGTGGTAGCGTCAGTTCTAAGCTTGTTCGACAATCAGGTTCGAGCCCGAAAGGTCTGTCAGGTAGGTCTGGTAATGCTGAGCGCTGCGATGAGCGTTACTTCAGCCAGTCAATTGCGGGTGTAGTTCAATGGTAGAACATCAGCTTCCCAAGCTGAATACGTGGGTTCGATTCCCATCACCCGCTCCAGATCCGCGACAAATTAATTAGACATCATCAACTTGAACAGTATCTCAGAAATCAGAAATTTTGATCTCGAAAC
>Ga0302127_10000636_pt1 | contig 19711 bp, 15 predicted proteins | sample CB4_SCM_MG_FD_204452 | JGI IMG/M metagenome (GOLD analysis project Ga0302127, IMG submission 204452) | Marine microbial communities from Western Arctic Ocean, Canada - CB4_SCM | ecosystem: Environmental > Aquatic > Marine > Oceanic | place: Canada: Western Arctic Ocean | collected 2017-09-24
CTGTGACTACATTACCATCTGGATCAATTTTTAATATTGGATCAAGATTCGATTCAGCACAGGTATTGGAGCCGCAGCGATCAATAGCCCATAGATGACGACCATCAGGATCAATATCTACACCCGCAGTAGAACCCCAGGTACGATCTCCAGGCAATTGTGACCAGCCATCTACGCTGGAATAAGGATTAGGCCTTTCGTTTATAGGCTCGAGTTGAGCGACTGCGGTGATGTGAACGCATAGTAAACCCACTCCGCTAAACAAGCAGCAAGCAAACCTTAAAATCAGCCTTTCATTAATAGACATTTATCTTCTCCTCTAAAGTAAGGTTGCCCGCGATATCATTTTGGGGAATGTAACTATGAGTGATTTCGGAAGAGGCAAGAAAATGAGACTAAAGCAGAGCAGTATTGATTGCAATACTGCTCTGCTTCAAATTGATGAATATCCCATCTAACAGGATTAGATTTTACTGATTATTGCGAAAAATTTAAGGTTAATAATAAACCTTCGTTTTTTCGGTTATTATTATGATAGCTAGGCTGAGTGTGCAAAGAGTCATTTTTCAACATTCGAATAAATATTGTAACTCAGTAGAAATGGAATTAGCCGGAATGTTGTGGCGGTAACATCAAGAAATAGCGGGCAAGCAGCCCGGCACCTAGAAATATGATGGTAAGAACTAATAGTAAAGTTTGACTGAAGCCAAACAACCCTCCAGCAGGAAGAGCTAAAGTAAGGCCAGACAGACCAACTAGAGAGCGAATTAAAATGCCTTTTAACCCCTCCCCTAGATCACCGACTCCGATTAAATAACCCTGCAATGCTGCTGAAACTAAAGCCACACCCACTAAGGCGGTAGATATTGCTTGTATATTTTCAAACACACTTTCTTGTAACAGCAGTGCCGGATTAAAAACAAAGAAAAAAGGTACAAAATAAATAATTGCCCCTAAACGCATTGCCTCCACACCTGCTCGCATGGGAGAAACTTGGGCCACTGATGCTGCAGCAAAAGCAGCAAGCGCAACTGGCGGTGTTATAAAACTTAACATTCCCCAATACATAACAAACATATGACTAGCCAAAGGATCTAATCCCGAATTTGTGAGAGCTGGCACTAAGACTATGGCGAGAAAAATGTATGCCGCGGTAACAGTCATACCTATGCCTAAAATAAAACTAGTTAGAGCTCCCATTATCAGAAGAATAAGAACATTATCTCCCGCTAAATAAACCAGATCGTTGGCTATTGTTCCTGAAATTCCTGTTACTGCTAAACCGCCAATGATCAAACCTATAGCCGCAAGAATGCCAGCCAGTTCAGCCAGCAACTTACCCATCTGCGCCACCAACGCCATAAACTTTTCGAAGGAGAGTTTATCTTTCGTGAATTGATTAATAATAAGTAGCAAGGCAGTTGCGTAGAAAGGAGCAACAGCTTCTCGTTGTAAATATACGAGCATCCAAATCAAAGCCATAAATACAGCAATAAAATACCAACCATCTTTGAAAACTTGACCTAATTTTGGCAGCTCTTCTTTGGGCAAACCTTTCAAATCTCGCTTCGCAGCATAGGCGTCAATTTGCATAAAGAGGCCGAAGAAATATAAAACCGAAGGGACAATAGCCGCGACAGCTACGGTCACATAACTAATATTGAGAAAACTAGCCATGACGAAAGCAGTGGCGCCCATAATCGGCGGCATAAAAACGCCACCAGTAGAAGCACATGCTTCCACTCCAGCTGCATATTCTTTAGTAAAACCAATCCTCCGCATCGCAGGTATCGAAAGTGGCCCAGTAGTTAATACATTGCTAATCGGACCACCGCTCATTGAACCCATTAAACCACTAGAAAAAATCGATACCTTTGCTGGACCTCCACGAAGATGACCAAGCAAAGCAAAAGCAAGATTGATAAAGAAGGGACCGCCACCAGTAAATTGCAAAGAAATCCCAAAAACTAAGAACCCAAATACTAATTGTGCAAACACTCGCATCGGAATACCGAATAAACTTTCCTCACCGAGCACATGAAAGATTGCGACTTCCTGGATGGGAATACTTAGCGCAGCAACCACATCAGGCAATGAGGCAGCAAAGGTCGGGTATAACGAGAAGACAGCAACGATTCCAAAAACCGGCCAGCCTCCTGCCCTCCTCCCTGCTTCCATAACAATAACCCAGGTCACCATCGCCAACCATACTCCAACGGGTGGTGCAGCATATTCCCAAGCTTCGAGGACTATCCGCTCTGCATAATAAGCGTAGTAAGAAAAAATACCCGCAATCAATACCATGATTACAATGTCGTACCAAGGGACACTGCTGGATGTAAGACGAGTACCGGGAAACGTAATAAACACCATGCTAAGCATGACCCCAGTAATCAAGTACATATAGCGGCTGTCTAACATGACGTAGCCGACAAAGAATCCAAGATTGAAAATCTGATTAACCGCGAGAAAAATAGCAAAAGCAGTCATAGCAGCCATGACCATCTGCCACTTATAAGGCAGATCGCGATAACGCAGCGCAGGTGCTTTTTCGGCAGATTCTTCCGGTGGAATACCTTTGGCAGAATTAATTGCTTGCGGTTCTTTTAACGAGGAATCTTCAGACATGGTTTCCGTTTACAGTCCTGTTCCTAAAGTAATCAAGCCTTCAGCTTCAAGTGCTGTGCTTCTTGCCACTATCCAGTCAGCTTCGAACTCGTCATAGGATTCTGGCGCCGTTGGGAAAAACTGTTCCCAGGCACTTATGAGTACTTGTTGTCGAAATAAGTTACTTTGATTCTGGGCCTCCGCTTCGTCAGTCCACTCACCAATTTCTTTGTAGTAGCGAATAGCCCCCGGATGATAAGGCAAGAATGCCTGATCGAATTTTTGCCGATCCATTCGCCAGCCGGTAGCGCCAGGTGCATTATTCTTATATTCATCGTAATGTTGATGCATAATCTTGACTATGCTGTAGACCATAGTTTCGTCGGAGCTATCCAATCCTATCAACAAAGGATAGGCCGAAGAGAACACTTCCAACCCCTCTTCGGGAAGAGTCGGTCCCTCCAAAGCAATGTGAGGAACATACCAGGGCAATCTATCCTGAACCCGTTTAACTGCCTCAATATCAGCATGAGGCAGCGCGGGGAATGTTAAACCACGAGGAGAAGCTTCTATTCTAAGAAATGGTGGAGAATTACAAGCCCCTGCGACGACATCTGCTCTATTATTTAACACCGCATCGATAGAAGCAGGGTAACCACCCACTTCCACCGGAGTTACATCATCCCAGCTTAAATTAGCATAAGATAATAAAGCTGCCGTCGCATTATTAAGTGACGGTGACCCTTGAACAAAAGTAACACGCTTTCCTTTTATATCAGCGATACTGTTAATATTCGCATCAGTGGCTGTTGCAAACGTGAGCGAACAACTATCGGAGTAGTTCGACATCAAAGTTCGTACCGGCTGAGGACCCCAAATTCGCGAAGCGAAATTCAGAATACCTTCTTGAGCATAGACTGCCTCTGAGCCTCCCGCAGAAAAATGGACACGACCGGCGCGCAAAGTAGCCAGACGAGACACATCATTCCGACCTGGAATAACACGCAAGTTAACTTTGTACTGGCGTTGTAAAATATTACCAATTGCTACCGCCTGACTGTATCCCCCAGTACCTGTCGGATAAGCAGACCAGGCTATGGTTCTAGGTAATTCGATATCGTCTGCAGCTGAAGCGGCAGGAACAGAAAAGAGCAAGGAAATTGCTAATACATAAGCAATGACGTAAAGAGTTCCACGGGACTGCAACTCCTTTGTAGAAGCTGGGAGTATCGATGGAATCAGAGAGTCGATTGAGTTTAGTCGCATTACTACTTTATACAATATAGGCTTTTTATTTTGCCTGAAGCATAACCTAGCTTTTTAGACAAAGCCATAGCTTAGACTAGGGATAAAACCTAGCAGAATATTGCTGCCAGTTAGCGACTGCAGAACCATTTTTTGCGTTTTATGAATGAATAACGAGACGCGATCTAATGTATCTCTATTAATGCTTTTTCGATGCGGACACAAGCACTATGTCTGATAATATTTCTGTTCGGGTTGAAACTTACTTCTTTCGAGCTTCTGCTCTAAAGCCTGACTTCGCAATTTCGAATTAGCATACAACTCATAAAGTTTGGCGACACTGATTCATTCTCATAGATCAAACATAAATATTACATAGCTTTTTACTTGATGGAGCGTCCCGAAAGGAGAAAATTTGACTACAGCTTTATTTAGAGTGAGAGATTATACGCAGAAACAAAACCCCCGATAGGAGTCGGGGTTTTTCAACTAATTAGCTTTTAGCCAGTGGAAGTCAATATTACCTAGTAACAGTTACACTGACATTTTGATAAGTAAACATCGAACCATCACTCGCAATACCACGTAATACATATTCGCCGGGCTGATCAAAGGTCACGTCAGCTTGCCAACGACCGTCTTCCGGAGGTTGAGGAATTATGAATGGCGGCGACCAAGGAGAGTTTGCGTACATGCGCGTATCAGAGTAGGTTTTCATCTGCGTTGGCTCAAATGTCGCGTGACGTTCTGGTCCTCTATAGATGGTCCAAGAAAAACGTAACCCAGGACCACTTTGCGCCGTAATTGATTGTGGCGTGCGATAGATCTGATCTGCTGTCGAAGGCATTGGTCGATCGCGGCGCGGAGGAATATTATCTGGGTCTGATGCTCGAACTGCCAAGTTTAATGGCTGACCAACTCTCGCGGTACGGACGCTCTCACCTTCCAAACGTAAATCAGGCGGAATATTTGTACGTAAATTGTCATTCAAACTACCAAAATCACCACCGACTTCTGTTGAGATGACCTGTGGGTCAATCCGATAGTCCGGTTTCAAAGAGCCATAGGCTCTCGCAGTATTGGTTTTGGTTTTTAAAGTCCACACTAACTCCCTAGTATCAAAATCTGCCGGTACATCGACAGTGAATAAGAAGGCGTTACGACGTGGATAGAAATGCGTTGGTTGGCCTTGGTCCGCATCAGAAAAATCATAAGCATCGACACTTAGATCATCTAAACCACCTTCCTCGGTAAAAGAAAAATAGTTGTCAGAGCCAATATTGATATCAAAATGCTCTTCCCAATTCGAATTCATGTAGCCATAAAATAACTTAAAAGTACCATCATCATTTGGCCACCAACCTTCGAACGCCGGTGAAGCAATCTCACCAGTTAATTGCATGAAGCGGGGTTGAGCAGTAGCGGTCTGAACTACAAAGACTAACGCCAGCAATAATGCTGGCGTCAATTTTGTTCTTAATAATGATCTTCTACTGCTTTCCATGATCAATCATTTCCCTGCGCTAGATTTTGCTCCATTGTTTCTGGAGCCCAGCATAGAGGGCAACCAACATCATAGTCATTACGATCTTTCATATTCGCCCGACGCTCAGCCATCTCCGCTTGAAATTGTTCTTCGGTCAGGCTAACACTATAGCCAAGATCGATGAACATGTTCGAGACAGAGCGACGTCCCCCACCAGCCCAGTTACGTGAGTCAGCAAGGTTTGAATTAGCCGGAGTCGTGTCAAGGTAGCCTATAGTGTGCAATATGGTACCTTTTGGTAGCAATGGCGCTTTATCATCTTCATAAACATATTGCTTCACCCAGTTGTGGTCATACCCAACACAGTTCAAGGTAAACTGATTGTGACCCCAAATTGCTTCCATGCACATTCTCACGCCAGGAGCATGAAGATGTGGCTCAAATGCCATAATTTTGGTGTGCTCCTTCAGAACCACATAATTGTGAACTTCCTGGTTTGGCTTGTTCGGTAAGATATCCATATCGATACCATTACCGGTACGAGGGCCGCGACGAGTATATTGCGGCTCATAACCTACTGGAAAGAAAGTGATACCAAATTCTAGATAACCAGTAGTTTCTCGGCCATTGGAGTGCATGTGAGCAGCACCTAGATGCAAAGCAGAATTAGCTTGCAACAAACGACCAGCCTTTTCCGAAAAGATATCAGCGTTGCGGCCCACCTCATGAATAGGCCAACCAACGCGACTGTCCTGCACAATTTCTTGTCCATTATCAGCGAGAATTCCGCTTGAGTAAGTCATGTGGTGCCAGATGTATTTACCACCCACTGTGCTAGCGCCAAGGTCAGCTGGAATATCATTGATTTCACGGACCTCTATGGACTTCACATAACGATCTTCAGTTAGACCCGTGGGAACTAAACCAATATCACCCCACCAGTCTGGAGCGACAGGGGGTCGAGTCATATCTCGTGAACGAAGAACCAAATCTGGCTCACCTACCGTCCAACCAATGTCATCGCTGTATTCTATTGCTTCAGGTTCATTATCAGGATTACCGCGTGGCGCACCGTTCTGAGCCCAAGCTTGAATGAGAGCCAGCTCTCTATCAGACAGTGAATAATCACTCTTAAAACCATCGATGCCGATATCTTTTTCAACAAAGAATGGAGGCATCGCTCCCATACGGTCACGAATCGCAGTACGGTACATGATAACTGGTGCCCATGGTCTGACTTGATCATAAGTCATAAATGCCATTGGCCCACCACCACCTGGTCGGTGACATTGCTGACAGCTTTCCTGCAAAATTGGCGCAATATGGTCTGCATAATTTACGCTCGCAGGATCAATATCGAAATCAGCTGCATCATAGTAATGAGGCTGGTGATTTCCGACGCTGGCATCATGTGCCTGCGCCAAAGCAAAAACAGGGGTAAGTAAAAGGATCAGTCCGAGAAATTTTCTAGCAATCATTGCAGTTTCTCCAAGAATAGAGCTTTTGTGTTATTGAGTTGTTACGTAGGTATCTGTTTTTTAGCAATTACTATCGATTTATTTAGTAGAATTCTACTTGAAAGCTGATTGCGAAAGTGGGTAAGTCACAATAAGTTGCAATCGATAGCTGCAGTTCAAGAACTCCTGCTGAATTAGCCCTGAGAATAAGAGTTTCCTAGCAAAAAGTCTATGAAATTAGTGCCCCGCTAAGCAGTACTGAAGACCTCACAAGATAAGCCATAAGCGTAATCTATCTTAGCGCTAATTACGCCTAACTTAATCTGGTAACGCGAACGCCGTCAAAGTAGTCCCTGAGGGTATTAAAACATGCTGTTTCCCATCCAGTAAGTAAGTGGTCGCCGCTGCCCCCCAGATGCGAGATCCAGTCTGGTAATGCCAGAGATTCTCACCAGACTCGACATCGAAAGCCATGAAATTACCCTCATGATCCCCGGCAAACACTAGTCCGGCCGCAGTGGTCATAACACCACCAAAAGTCGGTGAAGGATAAGTAAATTCCCAGCGCAACTCTCCAGTGTGAACATCCAGTGCTCGCAAAGCACCAGAGCTCTGCTCGCCATCGATAAAGACAACACCACCGAAAGAAGATTGGCCCGTAACATAACGTGGCTCTTCTGGGACAAAGGTTGCACAGGTCTCCCGTGCCGTAAGAATGAATAAATCCAAAGCAGGATAAAACGATGGTGGCATAAAATTAGTACTACCCCATGGGTCAGGCAGGCAGCCTTTGCTGCCATCATTTAATACGATGGGGCGACCATCATCGCCTATCTCTCTCGCCCAAGTCGTCGCAGTAAAGGGTTTGCCTAACAGTAATTCGCCACTGACCCTATCCAACACATAGAAAAAGCCATTCCGATTTCCAACCATTACCACCTTACGTTCTTGACTATTCCACTCTATATCTGCGAGCACTGGCATGTGATTCGAGTCCCAGTCATTAATATCATGGGGTGTGAATTGGTAATGCCATTTCAATTCGCCGGTATCGGCATCGAGAGCGACTAGAGAATTTGAATAAAGGTTATCACCTAGGCGGGTATCACCGAAATAATCTGGATTTGGGTTTCCAACGCCCCAGTAGATTATATTCAAATCTGGGTCATAGCTGCCATTCATCCAAGTTCCCCCGCCACCACGAGAGAGTACTTCAGGGTCTGGAGGCCAGGTCTCGCTGCCCGGTTCTCCCAAACCGGGAATAGTATTAAAGCGCCAGATTTGTTCGCCGGTAGCAGGGTCATAAGCATCGATAAAACCACGAGTCGCATATTCGCCGCCTGAAATACCAACGATCACTTTGTCATCCAACACTAGGGGAGCAAGAGTCGCAGAATAACCTATTTTATAATCAGCCAGCGGGATTTCCCAAAGAACATTACCTGTTCGACGATCAAATGACACAAGATGGGCGTCAAGTGTGACCATAAAGAGTTGATTTCCCAACATGCCAAAACCACGATTAACCGGAGCGCTGGCTCCATAGGTTAAATCATTGGGCAAATCACGACGGTACTGCCAAAAAGACCGCCCTGTTCGGGCATCGATCGCCCAGGCGAAATTGTTCGAGCCAGTTACATAGAGAATGCCATCGTCCATAAGGGGTGATGTTTCAAATCCGCGGCCGCGGGTGGTGGTCCCGGTTTGAAATGTCCACACAGGTCGGAGTTGGTCGACATTTTCCGGGGTTATTTGTTCCAAAGGACTATGCCGCTTACCGCTGTAGTCTCCCGAGAATGTTAGCCAACGAGAAGGGTCGTCAAAACCTCGCAAGATATCTTCATAGACTGGACCTCCATTACTTGCGACACCCAAGCTGGGGGCCGAGCTGCTTTGACCTAGCAGATTAGTGCTCAAACCCAGACAAAAGGTGCTGAAAATCAATTTCCAAAAAAATTTGTTCTTCATTTCGAATAAATCTCGCTTAATCATTGTGAGGCTTTGTTCTTCTCATTTGTCGAATTATCATTCCAACTAGATCGAAGGTCGGCGCCCTCGCCTAGACTGCAGGTAACTTAGAATGTCGTTAACATCTGCCTCGGTTAGCGCCGCTTCCGAAAAAACCGGCATCAAAGAGTCAAGCTCGCGAGTAAACCGAATCAACTCTGCTTTGTTAAAAGCCCTTAGAACTTGTTCGCTATCCATCAACTGCACTGAAAAAGCATCTTCGCTCTTAAGAGTGCCCAGAACCCGCTCATTAGCTGCAGTCGTTAGAGAAACTGGTTTGAATCGACGACCAATATTGGAGCTAGGCTCACGCAATGAATTTACCAATGACGCCACTGAGCGACGCCCCGTAATACTAGAAAGGTCAGGCCCAAGACTACCCCCAGCACCATCAACCCGATGACAACGAGAGCAATTTTCGAGAAACATATTTCGGCCTTGATCTACATTACCAAGCACAGTCTCATTGGTGCCGCTTACAGCAATGCTTCTTAAGTATGAAACAGTCATCCATATCTCAGGGTCAGGGTTTTGATGAGGTGGCATAATGCTGCCGACGACACCTTCTTTAATCGTCTCGAAAACACTAGCGTCAGTGGTTGCCTCCCGGGTCCATATTAGGGTGAGATCCGGCGCATCGATACTATCGATACCCTTCGCGTCAGCACCGTGGCAGGTTGCGCATTGAGCACGAAAAATAGCGCCGCCCGCTTGAGCAGCCCGAGGATCAGTTTCTAGCGGATTCACACCTTGCGCTTGAGCAAGGTTGGACAAGAAAACAAAGGCCACAACAGCCATCACTAAACGTTCGTTTCGAATTCTATTTCGGAGAAAACTTGCACTGAGTGAAGTCACGTTATTATTCTTTTTAGTAGTATCTATTATTAATGTTGACTATCAAAGTTATTGCTACACTGATTAAAATATACAGAATCTTCAGAATAACACCTAGACATTCTGGTGGCGAGAGCCCGTTATATTGTTCAATTGCAGATCTGATTGCGAATCGCCGAGTTGACAAGGAACAGCCATTGGTTTATTTCTATGTTCCAAAGCATTAAGCTCGAAGCTATACAGAATTTAATAAGAGTATTATAGAGACCTTAAAAATTAGTAATTCATACATATTATTAACTGCTAGATCAATATGATCATGGCAATATCGGAGGAAGAGATGAGTAGCAGCCCGAACAAAAATCTGAAAACTAAAGAAATATTGACTTCATTGTGTGCTGCTCTGGCACTTGGTGCAGCAGTTTTCATCACCCAAACCGGCAGCATCTCAGCCCAGTCAAGTAATTTCCAGGGAGGCTCTCCAGTGGTAAGCCAGGCTCCCGATATGACTAGCATCAGAATTTTATTTCCTGCTGGAGTGAGGTCTTCATGGCATACCCATACTTGGGGACAGCTATTAATGATCGAAGATGGTATTGGAATGCACCAAACCAGGGGTGGCCCTATCTATGAGCAACACCCCGGAGAACCCTGGTGGACAGGACCTGATATCGAACACTGGCATGGAGCACATCCTGACATGGACGCTCACCAGTTGACTATTTATGAAGGCAGTGTGGTTTGGTTAGATCCTGTTACTGATGATCAATACAACGGGATGAGAATGAGACCGTAGATCGCTCTATACGATAGTTCGATTTGAACAACCTTTCATAACTCCAAGCTTATATAGATATAGCACCGAATAAAAAAGGCGACTCGAATAATCGGGTCGCCTTTTTTAGATAGTTTCATCGTCAATTCCACGACCCATCAATGCCAGCCAGTTCGGTATTGCCTTGTGCTCGTAAATATCACTTAAATTCAAAAATGTATCACTTCCTCAAGGTTACTTAATATGGTTTTTCTTCAATGTTTTAAATTAGGAGCGTTTACTCCTTCTCTACTTGGGCTTTATACTCGTTTGCTACTCTCTATATATCCTTAGTACAAGCAAAAGAACAACTACCGTTTATTTAGATTCAAGTTTTTTGCTCTAATCATTAAGGGCTCTACTAGAGAAAAGGAACACATCATGACAAATTATACTCTTAGAATTATTTCAATAAGTTGTCTTTTTGCGGTTCTTGTTGCCTGCAGTCAAGATGAGCCCGCAGCACCGGATATTAGTTTCGAGGAGTCATTACAGCAACAACTAATTCAAGCCCAGCCCGGCGACATCATTGAAATTCCAGCTGGAATTCACGAACTAACTCGAAGCCTTTCTCTGAATGTATCCGGAGTCACAATTAAAGGTGCTGGTAGAGACAGCTCAATCTTATCTTTTAAAAACCAAGCACAAGGTGCCGAAGGACTTATCGTCGTGGCCGATGATTTTGTCATCGAAGATCTGACAATTGAAGACACAGTAGGAGACGCGCTAAAAATTAATGAAAGCAACAACGTGATCATACGCAGAATTCGAACGCAGTGGACTGGCGGCGCACTAAGCACGAATGGCGCATATGGAATCTACCCAGTCCAATCCAATAATATTCTGATCGATGATGTAGTGGTCATCGGGGCCTCCGATGCCGGAATTTATGTCGGTCAGTCTTCACAAATTATTGTCAGAAATTCACGTGCCGAATATAATGTTGCCGGAATCGAAATAGAGAATTCTACATTTGCAGACGTTTATAATAACATCGCAACTAACAATACCGGCGGAATCTTGATATTCGATTTACCTAATTTACCAGTTCAAGGTGGTCGCAATACACGAGTTTTTAATAACCAAATTTTCGGAAATAACACCGCGAATTTTGCCCCAGAAGGCAATATTGTTGGTGAAGTTCCTGCCGGTACTGGCATGATGATCTTAGCAAACGATGAAATAGAAGTCTTCGGTAATAACTTTACTGACAATGACACCACTTCTATACTGATCGTCAGCTACTACATCACCGAACGCCCTTTTGATGATCCAGACTATGATCCTTTCCCGGAATCAATCCATATTCATAACAATGAATTCAATGGTGGGGGTAACAAGCCCGATTCTGAACCACTTCAATTATTACAATCTGCTATGAATGGACAGGCTATTCCTGACATCGTTTGGGATGGAACTATAGTGCCTGGTAAAACAGCAGAACAAGTCCTCTGTTTAGGAGATAGCAATAGTGCAGGGTTTGTAAATTTGGATGCTAGCAACAGCTTTGCAGCACCTACATTTGACGGCTCAATCCATAATTGTTCATTACCCAGTCTTTCCGTTATCTCACTCGGCTCGGCTCTATGATAGGGGCGTTTTTACGCCTGATTGCAATCTATATCTTTATTGCTCTCTGCATTACCGCCTGCTCCGACTCTAGCCCAGTCTTCTATGACTCGGGCACACCCCAGCGGCTGTCTGAGTGGAATCTGTTTGACCTTACCAACATGGAATTTACTCCAGTAGAGGCTAGCCTTGTATTTCGGCCAACCAACCAATTATTCACAGATTATGCACATAAATTGCGTACACTCTGGCTACCGCAAGGCGAGCAAGCAACTCTAGTTGATGGGGAGTTCGACTATCCGGTTGGCACCATACTTAGTAAAACTTTTTATTATCCACTCAATGCAAACGGTGAGCCCCTTAAAGCAGTTGATCTGGGACTTAAAACTCTTAATCTGCGAGATAATCTAATTGTTGAAACTCGTCTACTAGTCAAAAGAACTGATGGCTGGACAGCCTTTCCTTATGTTTGGAATGATGAACAAACGGAAGCTTTCCTGCGTGTCGCTGGCGCGAGTAAAAACATAAGCTTGAAAAGTGATACCGGAACCTTAAATTTTACTTATTTTGTTCCTAATGAGAATCAATGCTCAGCCTGTCATGTTACCGAACACCCAGACGGCGAAATGCACCCACTCGGTGCTATTGCTTCACAACTCAATGCACCCTTTTCTCTAGATGATACAAATTCACTTTTGCAGACAAAAATTTTACAAAAAAAGAAGTGGTTGAAAACACTACCGGACATCGCAGAAACTTTGTCTTGGATGGATGAGAGTCTCGATACAGATACCAGAGCGCTGGCTTATTTAAATATCCACTGCGGCCATTGCCATAACCCTAACGGCGCCGCCGATACATCAGCTCTATTGCTAGACGGCTCACATGATCTGTCGATCAATCTAGGGGTTTGTAAACCTCCTGTAGCAGCTGGGGGTGGTGCTGGCGATCTTCTCTATGGTCTTGTCCCTGGCGCCCCGGAGGAGTCAATTCTTATTTATCGTATGGATACAACGGCGCCTGATGAAATGATGCCAGAGCTAGGTCGTTCACTTATTCATAGTGAAGGTGTGGAGCTAATAAGTTCATGGGTATCGCAATTACCTGGTAATTGCCGGCAATAGTTTTACCTCCAGAGTGCTCCTCTAAAACTAAAAATAGACAAAATGTAGAAATTGCTTGTAGGCTGGCACTCATGAAATTCCTTGTTCTCACCCTGATTCTCTATGTACGCTAGGGGAATTACGCAAAACGATTGCGGATAGCCCCGACCAGTTAAGCGTTGTAGACTAGAGCAACCGCCATTAAAAAGTCAGAGGACTTACTAGCTTGATGCAATTGCACAAAATCCAGTTGTTATTAGTAGTCGTTGCAGCCATGCTTGGCGCTTGTTCTGATCAATCCCAAAATCAACGAACCTACATCCTCACAACTGGCACAACCGGTGGCACGTTTTATCCTGTGGGTGTTGCCTTATCAACTTTAGTAACAGCCCAAGAAGATTCAGAGTTTTCCATGACAGCTATAAGCTCAGCGGGTTCAATGGAAAACATCAAATTACTGAGAGATAATCAGGCCCAGTTTGGCCTGATCTTATCTATTTTTGCTGCCTGGGCAAAAGATGGCGCCGGGCCCATTCGAAACCCACAGCCCTATCTTCGTTCCATTAGTGCCATGTGGCCAAATGTCGAACACTTCGTCCTCCATTCAGATTTAGTTTCAGGTGGAACGATGGCAGACTTAGGCAACATCGACGGCGAGAGGTATTCATTAGGTATGCGCAACTCAGGGGCAGAATATACCGGTGCTTATATTCTAAAAGCCTTGGGTATCGACTATGAAAATCAATTTAACTTGGCATATATGGGTTATGGAGCGTCTGCTGGGGCAATGCAAGATGGCAACATCGTAGGGATGAATGTGCCGGCCGGACCACCGATCACCGCAATCACGCAAGCCTATGCTCAACTTGCCAACCGTATGACCATTTTAGATTTTACTCAAGAACAACTAGATGCGATAAACTATGAATTCCCACTTTGGAATTTCTATGAATTAAAGCCTGGCACCTATCCATATCAGGAAGAAATGATTACGACGGCTTATAGTCCTAATGTGCTCGTAGTGAGAGATGATGTATCAGAAGAAATTGTTTATAACCTAACAAAATTATTATGGGATAACCTGGGAACTTTACAAGAAATTCATAGTGCAACGAAGTCTATGAATTTAGATGTGGCGCTCACCGGAATTCCAGTTCCTCTGCACCCTGGCGCTCTCCGCTACTATCAAGAACAAGGCGTCCAAATCCCAGATCATCTTTTCGGTGACACGCCTCAGAGCGAACAATTCTGATTCTCTGTGGTCGATTGATCAATCCAATTTTGTTAACGAACACAATACTCTCTCAACCCTGATATCAGAGGTAATGCTGCAAAGTGTGAAAATCAATGCGATTGCAAAAGCTGGCAGAAAATCATCCATGGCCGCAAGCCTTATAGCCTTAATTCTCTGGATTTTTCCCAGCTCGGCGGGAACTGCGCTAACTTATCCAACTCGTTGAAACAACCATCAAACAGAACTCATAAACCCAGAGCGATTTGAAAGGCTCCTCGATTTATTAATTGCATTAGTGACTTTCCTCTCTATTTAACACATCAAAGAATCGGAAAATTAAAATAGGTATCTGGATAAGGTTCACCCCGCAATGTAAAATGCCACCATTCTTCCATCAATGGGTGAAAGCCATGTCTAATCATTGCTTCTTGTAATCGCAAGCGGTTTTTCTTCTGCTGAGAGCTCACTTCGTCACTACTCGGCCATGATAGCGGATCAAAAAAATCATAGTCAGTACCCATATCTAATTCATTCCCAGAATCAAGATCAATCAAAGTAAGGTCGACAGTTGAGCCTCTAGAGTGCCCTGAGCGTTCTGAGATATATCCATCCCGAAACAAATTTTTCTTAGCTACACTAGGATAATAAGATTGCTTGTTTTTCACATCTGCTAGATCCCTAGCCCAACGCACAAAATGATCTACCGCCTGCTGTGGACGATAAGCATCAAAAACTTTTAGACTTACACCCGATTCCACTAATTCCATTTGCACCTTAAGTAACTGCGTAGCCGCTTCTGCGCTAAGGTAAAGTTTCTTGGTTTTATAACCATCGATCACTGTTCCAACAAAATTATTGTTGGAGAAATAGCGTAGCTCTATATGCACTGCCGCTTGGCCTGTTGGCATAATCTTAGCCAGGTCGACGAATCCATCCGGAATCTCTGTATTCGAGTCGATATTTTCGATACGTTCATTTCCGCCGCAAGATAACAACAATATGGCTATAGAAAAAGTCTGAAAAAAGCTGCTCAAGTATTTGTATTTAGGAGACAAAGTCAGTCTTCCCTCATGGTCTAGATTGGTAATTAATTGACGGTTGAATTTCTAATTCGCAGTAAAAAGGACGAAACCATATAGAAATCATGGTGTAGCAGAAGCTTTAAGACTAAAATACCTTCCCTTTTTCAATCTGGCCTTACTCTTCTTAATTAATTATGCAAGGCGAGCACTTTCCTGAACGCAATACTCGGTATTACTGACTACTACTTGAGAATTAAGCGTAAGTATTTCGAACCCATGAAAACTGCGGCAAATTTTATTATCAACCAACTAGCCTATTTCGCAGTTTTACATTAACACGAATGCTGAAATAATTCGGTGGTGTGTCTAAAATCAAGTACGGAGGAAATTCGATGAAAACGATAGGGATGATTGGTGGGATGAGCTGGGAATCTACTGCTACATACTATCGAGAACTCAACCAAGGTGTGCAGAGAGTATTGGGTGGCTTACATTCTGCCAAGATTTTCATGGTTAATGTAGATTTTGATGAGATCGAAAAACTTCAACAACAGGGAGATTGGGAAGGAACCGCAAAAATTCTTTGCGCCGCTGCTAAATCTGTGGAATCAGCTGGCGCCGACCTGCTGATAATCTGTACTAACACTATGCACATTGTGGCTCCACAAATCGAAGCTGCTATCTCAATTCCGCTACTCCATATAGCAGATGCGACGGCAGATCAGTTAGTAGCAGATAAAGTAAAGCGTGTTGGCTTGCTGGGAACCAAATTCACCATGGAAGAAGATTTCTATAAATCACGCTTAGTGGAAAAATATGACTTAGAAGTTGTTGTGCCCGCTCAGGAAGACAGAGAATTAATCCACAAGGTTATCTATGAAGAACTTTGCCTCGGCATAACCCATGATTCTTCCCGCAGTGCTTATTTATCAATTATTGAAAAAATGCGGGAACAACAATTGGACGCAATAATTTTAGGTTGCACAGAAATTGCGCTACTCATAAACCAGCAAGATACAGATATCCAACTTTATGACACAGTTAAACTGCATGCTCGGCAAGCAGTAGCAAAAGCGACCCAAGTGTAGAAATATACAATGAATTAAGTAGTAAAAAATTACAACCTTATCCTTGCACATTGGATATAGCCTTTACCGTCTATTTGCTAATTATAAAAATCGCATCGTCAGAAGAAACACCATGAATGAGCTTATAATTGAAACAGCAACAGTGGCCTTTGCCACTTTCTTTGCCACTATCGGGCCTCTTGATGTTGCGGCAATGTATGCTGCTCTAACGTCACGCACAACTTCCAAACACAGACGACAAATGGCAGTTCGTGCTGTGCTTATTGCTGGCTCAATTCTTATTGTTTTTGCCTTAGCTGGCGATTTCTTATTGAACAGCTTAGGCATCTCTCTTGCAGCCTTGAGAACGGCAGGTGGAATCCTCCTGTTGTTAATCGGGATAGATATGGTTTTCGCTCGCCACTCTGGGGGCACATCCACCACTGATGAGGAGGAACAGGAAGCCTTATCAAAACGCGATATCTCTGTATTTCCTATTGCCACACCTTTAATTGCCGGTCCGGGAGCTTTGGGGGCAGTAATTCTTTTGATGGCGAATGCCGAAGGCGATATCAGTTTACAAATTGCCGTTATAGTCGCCTTACTCCTAGTATTGCTCATCACGCTAACAATGCTATTGCTGGCGAGTAGTCTCCAAAAGCTCCTTGGCGTAACAGGCATGCATGTAATAACAAGAATTTTCGGTGTTCTCCTCTCCGCTTTAGCGATACAGTTTGTATTTGACGGCATAGCTCAAAGTGGATTATTAAGCTGAATCTCATAGAGATTAGCGAATGCCCTTTAAGCATAGACTTTTCGAGACTGTAGCTAGTATCCTGTTGTTAACTAAACTGTTACGAATTAGCACAGGAGCGCAGGCAAATGCCCAAGAATTCTCTGACTAGACGAAGGTTCCTTCAATCTACTGGCGCAGCCGCAATTTGGTTACCAACAACAGTGAAAGGTTATACCGCTAAAGAAATACAAGCTTTGTATACCGAGGGGACAATGCAGAAAGATGTGTCCAAATGGGAGCTAGACACACCATCTCTATGTGTCGATTTGGATGCATTGGAAAGTAATATCACGAAGATGCAGTCAACTACTTCGAAAAATGGGATAGCCAGCCGTCCCCACGCAAAGACCCATAAGTGCCCAATCATTGCTCATAAGCAATTAGATAGTGGTTCGATAGGAATTTGCACCGCAAAAGTTAGCGAAGCGGAAGCTATGTATCAAAATGGTATCGATGAAATATTGATGACCACTACCAATGTCACCACGACTAAAATTCGCCGCGCTATGACTCTAAAACAATCTTGCAAGGGATTTATTCAGGCAACAGATTCTCCAAGCAATGCCCGACTATTATCAGAGGCCGCTCAAGCCATGGGAGTAATTGCTGATGTTGTAGTTGATGTAGATCCCGGAGGTCATCGAACAGGCATCACTGCCGGCGCACCCGCTCTTGAGTTAGCCCAGCTTATAGATCAACTACCCAGTCTCCGTCTTCGCGGATTACTTTGCTACGACGGTGGCTCTCAGCATGTTAAAGGATTTGAAAAACGCAAGAATCAAACATTAGAAAGGTTGGTTGCTGCAACTGACACCTATGAACAATTCCAGGCTAGCGGACTAACCACTGAAATTTTCAGCGGAGGTGGAACTGGCACTTACAATATTGACCACCAAACTCGCGGACTTACAGATATTCAAGTTGGCAGTTATGTATTTATGGACGCTCAATACTTAGATATTGGCAGCGAGGACAATACTGAGCACTTCACTGATTTTGAGCCTGCCCTAACTATTCTCACCACAGTTTTAAACGATCAATACGCTGGACGCTGCACCACCGATGCTGGAGCGAAGGCTTGTACTATAAATCGACCATGGGCAATAATTAAAGGTGAGAGCGGCATTAGCTACTCTTCTGGTTCGGATGAGTTTGGCACTGTTCGCTATGAAGAGAATAGTTCACGCACTTATAAAGTTGCGGAAAAAATGGAGTTAATCGTTTCTCATTGCGACCCAGTCGTAAATTTATATGATCACATGTACGCCATTCGTAATAATCAGGTGGAGGCAATTTGGCCCATCGCTGCAAGAGGCATGTCCGCCTAACGTTGCCAACCATTAGATTTTAAATCTGCACAGAGAATATACACGTTGAACGAATTTTTCGTATCGATGGCAGGATTTATCTACTGGATGAATCATAAATTATTCAATAATGGGTGGCACTGTGCACTGAACCTCATCGAAATGATGATTCGCGAGCATAGTTTTAGAAGGGGAAGCAAAAGTGATATTTAAATCCAATCAGGCCGATATTGATATTCCTGAGTCTGATTTAACCACAGTAGTACTTGGCCGGGTCGATGAACTCGGTGACAAAGTTGCATTAGTCGACGGCCTGTCGCAAAGATCTCTTAGCTATAATCAATTGAAACGCCAAATCGATCACTTGGCTACCGGTCTTAGTCAACGTAGTTTTAAGAAAGGAGATGTATTAGCGATCTTCTGCCCAAATCTGCCTGAGTATGCTGTTATTTTCCTAGGCGTTGCCAAAGCCGGCGGAATAAATACTACGGTCAATTCAATATATTCCCATGCTGACTTGGTACACCAATTCAGAGATTCTGCAACAAAATATTTAGTTACCATTCCTCAATTTCTTGACCGCGCTTTACCAGCCGCTACCGAATGTAATATCGAAGAAGTTTTTGTTTTGGGCGACTGCGAAGGCATTGAAGGTGTTACACCATTTGCCGAACTATTGAATAATGATGGCAATGCCCCTAGCATTTTCATAAACCCAGAAGTCGACATTGTAGCTCTGCCATACTCTAGTGGTACTACTGGCCTTTCCAAAGGAGTTATGCTCACTCATCGAAATTTGGTGACGAATATGGTGATTTCTTGCGAGCCCAACCCCATTGATGAAGACGACTGTCTTATCGGTGTTCTGCCTTTCTTTCATATTTACGGCATGGTGTTGATTCTAAACCTTTCTATCTATCGAGGGGCCACCTTGGTGACTATGCCGAAATTTGATCTTGAGCAATATCTGCAAATAATTCAAGATTACAAGGCCACCTGCCTCAATGTTGTCCCTCCTTTAGTACTTGCTTTAGCCAAACAGCCAATGGTTGATAACTACGATATTTCGAGTGTGCGACTAATTAGCAGCGGTGCCGCTCCATTAGGTCAGGAGTTGGAAGCGGCTTGTGCAACGCGGATGAACTCGGCCATATATCAGGGAT
>Ga0302127_10000644_pt1 | contig 19612 bp, 19 predicted proteins | sample CB4_SCM_MG_FD_204452 | JGI IMG/M metagenome (GOLD analysis project Ga0302127, IMG submission 204452) | Marine microbial communities from Western Arctic Ocean, Canada - CB4_SCM | ecosystem: Environmental > Aquatic > Marine > Oceanic | place: Canada: Western Arctic Ocean | collected 2017-09-24
ACCGGTCTGTGAGAAAGTTTCTGTATTATCGTCTGTTACATCGTCGTAGTCGAACTCCTGCAATCCCTCCTCGCCCATGACCCCGACCAGGCCCTCATGCAGGATATAAAACCCAGCCACTTCTTCCGGAGTCCCGTGACGTGAAACCAAAGCGTAGGGATACAGTGTCACCTCCGATCCCGAATTATTTTTCACCGTTTGTGACACGTTAAACATGTAAAGCGCGTCGGCAGTTATGGTGCGCCGGAAGATAAGCCCGGCGCCATTATCCCATATAAATGTGGCCGGCCGATCTGGTTCCAGGCGAGATCCGGATTCTATCTGCCATATACTTGATGAATTCGGCACTGAAATAGTGGTTCCTGGTGCAACCGTCCATCCATGTTCGACATAATAGGGATATGGCGATCCAACCGGAGACAGCAACGTGATGAACGGGCTCTCGGGGTCAACCGTCTCGTGATATTGGATGATTTTTAAATCATCCAACCGCAGGCCCTTAAGTGAAATTGATCCCTGTAAATTTGGAGTATCAATTTCAATCCGCTTCGTGGTGGAAAGTGCCTCGTCGCGCATAGCTTCTGAGATCGTCCCACCAGGCACTGGCACAGCGCCATATGCCTGCGGAACAGCTTTTGAAGCTATGCCGTCAGGCTGGGGAAGCTGACTTCCTGTGCCGTCCTGTGGCACCACATTTGCTTCTGGTAAGGTCGCACTCTGGAACTCTCTCTCAGCTTGTGCGGTCTTCTGGCGGACACGTTCCTCCTCGTCATATATCGGAACGCCGACAAAATATTGCCAGCCAAGCAGGACAGCCATCGACAGCGCGATAGCAATAATAAAGTTCTTTTGTTCTTTCATGGCTTTCTGACCACACCGCTATGCCCGGCGATCCCTTCACCCGTGTGACTATCGATAGATGGGCGCTCCTCCTCGCGAAGGCCGTAACGGATGAGTTTTTTATGCACCCGCCGCGCCGATATTGTCATATCATTCAGTAATTTACTGAAAGAATAAGATTGCGCTGCTCCTCGCGCCACAACCACATAGTCGTGACCTAATAGCAAGTGTTCTTGGAGTCCAAGACGTGCCGCTTCTTTGAGCCGACGCCTTGCCCGATTGCGGAGAACGGCATTCCCGACTTTGCGCGAAGCCGTAAAACCAGTCCGAGCCGGAAGATTTTCATCAGAAGCACGTTTACGTACCTGGAGTACAAATGACGTCGTAACCCAGCGCTCTCCTCGCGCAACGTAGAGATATTCTGGTCTTTTTTTGAGGCGTTCCATTCGCTTGGTAGCGCCAGCGTCAAAGCTAAAATTTAAGCAGAAAGACGCTTACGCCCCCTCGACCGCCGCCGCGCCAACACTTTAAGACCACCATTCGAGGCTCTTCGCGCACGGAAGCCATGGCGCCGTTTGCGAACGAGAACACTTGGCTGAAAAGTGCGTTTCACGGGGTTACTCCGATAATATAACACCGGCCCACCCTGGTGCTCGGGCCGTAATTTGCTGATTACACCACATATAATGCCAATCTGCATCAGCAATCATATCGACGGTGTGCGTATATACGAGTGGTATTAGGACAAGTCAACGCATTCGCCAAGGATATTGGACATATATGACCCTGACCATCAACCTGAACAAGAAAACTTGAGATAGGGCTAATAAAATACAGCATATCCTGTCTAAAATTAGTTACATGGCAATGTCGAAGAGCTAAACTAAAGCGGATGCAAATTTTTTGGCATGAATAAGCTGGCAAAAAATCAGCCACAACTTTTGATTACCCTCAAGCACTGGGCACCACCCTCCATGCTTATCGTAGTCGCCACATGGATCTGGTGGCACTGGGGTGACCTCCTTTCACTGCGTACAATCGCCGACCAAAGGGAACTGCTCTCGCAAACGGTTGGGGAATATTATTTTCTGGCACTTCTAGTCTATATGGGCGGATACATGCTTAGTGTGTCGATCTCGCTTCCGGGCGCCGCCCTTCTCACCATCTGTGGAGGATTCCTGTTTGGCTGGCAGATCGGTGGCTTGGCTTCAGTTCTCGCTGCCACCTCCGGGGCAACACTCATATTTCTAGTCTCACGCTCTTCATTTGGTAATTTCCTTGCCGAACGTGCAGACCCTTGGCTTGAGCATTTACGAGCAGGTTTCTCGCGCAACGCGATGAGCTACCTCTTATTCCTGCGGTTAGTTCCGGTGTTTCCGTTTTGGTTGGTAAATATTGTGCCAGGACTGCTTGGAATGGACCTTCGGCGTTATGTGGGAGCAACGCTGATGGGCATTATTCCGGGCACATTTATAATCTCATTTCTGGGTGCTGGTTTAGACAATGTTATCGCAACTCAGGAAGCGACCTATACATTATGCACGCAGCGTCAGGCTGCTGCGCACGAGGCATTAGCACCGAATTGTGAGTTTACTCTCGATACCTATGCACTATTGACGAAGGAGTTGATCATAGCATTTGTAGCGTTGGGTCTTATCGCTCTGGTCCCTGTATTCTGGCGTCGGCTAAGAAATAAGTCAGGCAACTATTGAAAACATAGGCACATCATAAAGCAAAAGATTGAACCCTGGATTGGCTTAATAGATGCAGGTTTGGCAGATTGTCGGCAGGGGCAACTGCTGAGACATTCAGTCCTGATATAGTCCTCATCCATGTATCTTCGGTTGCCAATTTCAAACTAAATTGACTGAAGCAACACATTTCTTAGGCTCGAATCGTCTCTCTTGCACTGAAGGCACCGCTTGAACTTAAAGGATTAGGCCTTCGCAACACGGATCAACGCCCCTCATTCGCTCCATACCGACGGTATCATCATCACTCAATATAGTGTGGAAGATTGACCCAGACATAATGTCAGCTATAGCGTCATTTGGATGACTTTGTCTTTTTCAAATTTTACCGCTGGCCCGCGCAATCTTATTACCGACGTTGACGGGGTCTTAGTTGGAAATGCGCACGATGCGCATGTGCGCACCGGCGTTACAGTAATCCTTGCACCGCAGCGTGCCGTCGCCGGCGTTGATATGCGTGGTGGAGCACCAGGAACACGCGAGACAGATGCTCTCGATCCAATAAATCTGGTGGACGCAGTCGATGCAATAGTATTATCGGGCGGATCAGTCTATGGGTTGGATGCCGCCTCGGCTCTCACAAATTGGTTGGGCGCGCGCGGAGTTGGCTATCGGCTAGGTAGCAGCAAAATCTCCGCGCCCATCGTGCCATCGGCAGTTTTATTTGATCTTGCAAATGGTGGCGATAAATCATGGGGCGAACTGCCCCCCTATCGCGCACTCGCCATAGATGCCTGCAAAACTGCTTCAGACCGATTCGAGCTTGGCACCCAAGGGGCAGGCTTCGGCGCACTCGCTGGTGCCTATAAGGGCGGTCTTGGCAGCGCATCAATTATGGCTGGAAACGGTCTTGCCATCGGTGCTCTTGTTGCCGTCAACGCCGTTGGATCGCCAGTAATTCCAGGAAGTTCATGTTTTTGGGCCGCGCCTTTTGAAATTAATGGTGAGTTTGGTTCCCGTACGCAGAGTGAGGGGACGAATCTTGCCCTTGGCTACCCATTTGAGAACAGCAAGCTTTCTGCAACCTCAGCACGCGGGCCACTCAATACAACGATTGCAGTAGTTGCCACTAACGCGAATCTTACCCCAGCCGAGGCAAAACGCTTCGCCATCATGTCACAGGATGGTCTGGCACGTGCCCTTCGCCCATCACACACTGCTTATGATGGTGACACGGTTTTCACGCTAGCCACAGGATCACATCAATTGAGTGCCGACCGCGTGTCAGAGGTAGCGGCGATCGGTGCTCTTGGCGCGGATACACTTGCACGTGCAATCGCGCGAGGCGTTTATGAAGCCACAACATTAGGAAATTTCGCCAGCTATCGTGATAGCCATACATGAAACCAGTCCGATTTATCTCCGCACGGCCGAGCTGTTCGGGGATTATATCCCCATAACATCCAGATTGATTGAAAGGAGAGGCTCATGGCCGAGCACCAAACCGCCAGCGAGAAATTTCGCAAAATTTTGACGGGCAATAAATGCGTTCACCCTGCGACCGTTTTCGATCCTATTTCAGGCGTGATGGCCGAAGAACTTGGATTTGAAGCTGGCATCTTCGCCGGCGCCATTGCCTCTCTCACTATCTTGGCAGCGCCAGACCTGGTGCTGATGACGTTGAGCGAGGCGGTTGAGCAAGCAAGGCGGGTTACCCGGCGCTGCTCAGTGCCATTACTAGTTGATGGTGACCATGGCTATGGCAATGCGCTTAATGTCATGCGCACGGTCAGTGAAATGGAGGCAGCAGGTGTTGCGGCGCTTTCCATCGAGGACACCGATTTACCGCTGCCATTTGATACTGAAACAAAACCTCGCTTACTGACAATCGATGAAGGCAAGGCGAAAATAAAAGCTGCGTTAGCGGCGCGTAGATCACCCCAATTCGTCGTGGTAGCACGCACCTCAGCCGCGGCGTGGATCAATACCGACGCTGCAATCGAGCGTGGACTTGCCTATCAGGCCGCAGGTGCCGATGCGCTGTTTTTCCCAGGTTTAGTGGATAAAGAACAAATAAAGACTGTCGCGAGCACATGCAAATTACCATTGATCATCGGCGGCATTGCTCCTGATGCCATTTCTAGACCATGGCTTTCAGACCACAATGTCCGGCTTAGCCTTCCGGGGCATGTCACCTATTTTGCCGGCTTGAACGCGCTTTATCAGTCCATGAAAACATTACGTGAAACCGGCTCTTTTGAATCTGTTAAACATGCGTCAAAAGAAGATGTGGCACGCTGGAGCAATGCCCCAGCATGGCAGGCATGCGCAGATTTGTATTTGGGCAGAGAGAAGACGTAGAGTTTTCTAACGGTGTGTAAATTCTTTTACCACGGGAAGACCAAAGCGTGAATTTCGGTTATAAACGTGATGCGCACATCACAAATCAAATAATTTCATTGCGCGAGGGAGAAGTAGTTTCATGACGAGCAAGATGCGGGGTGTATTGCGCCCATCCATTTATCGCTTCAAGCTGGGTCAGTTTGAAATTACCACCATCCGTGATGGTCTCGCAGCCCGCGGTGGCCTGTATCCAGCTTTTGGCGGCAATATAGATGCTACTACAGTTCAGGCGCATGCAGTGGCCAATCGCTTGCCAACCGATCAGTTCGAAAATAGCTTTGTGCCGACCCTGGTTGATACCGGAAATGAACTTGTTTTATTTGATACCGGAAACGGCGAAAACAAACGTAAGGATGGATCAGGATATTTGCTGCCGCTTCTGACCGAAGCTGGCTATACGCCAGGGGATATTGACATCGTGGTTATTACTCACGGTCATCCCGACCACATACTGGGGCTGGTTGATGATGGCGCCGCCGCCTTCCCGAACGCCCGAATTATCTTTGGTAGACAGGAATTCGACTTTTGGATGAAGGGCGATAATATCCCTGATTTTCGGGGTGCAAATCGTGAGATGTTCGTCAAGATCTGCGGACCGTTCGCGGAAAAAGCCTCATTTATAGAACCGGGTGAGGATGTCGTTTCCGGCATCACCGCGGTTGCCGCTTTCGGGCATTCTGCCGGACATATGGCTTATCACATCGAGAGCGAGAGCAACCGGCTCCTGCTTTGGGCCGACACCACAAATCACTATGCAATGTCATTGCAAAAACCCGATTGGCATTTCGGCCTAGATGATGACAAGGATCAAGCCGTCATTACACGAAAGCGTATCCTCGATATGGTAACGACCGAGAAACTCTGGGTGGTCGGCTTCCATATGCCATTTCCATCCGTCGGGTTCGTCGAAGGTTCCGGCAACCATTTTCGCTGGATTCCGGTGAGCTATCAATTAACCGTTTAGTAAGCTGAGACCCTAACCCAGGGAAAATAAATAGATCTAAAATAACCAAGAAGTAGTCCCTCTTATGCCAGCTCCAGCAAATGACCAGATCAGCATTCCAGACTATTCACTCAACGGACGAGTTGCCATCATTACTGGTGCATCAATCGGCATCGGGCGCGCGATTGCAGAAGTATACGCGCTAGCGGGAGCGCATGTCATTTTGGCAGCACGCAATGAAGAGCGCCTAGCCGAAGTGAACGAAGCTATAAAGAAGGCTGGCGGATCGGCCGAATTTATGCGCTGCGATGTAACCAGACTGGACGACATCGCAGCACTCGCCCTGCGAGCAAATGACGTCGCCACCGCCCGGAACGCCGACATGATTTTAGTCAACAACGCCGGCTTTGGCTTCACTAAACCCGCGCTTGAGGTAAGCGAGGAAGACTTTGACCTCATTACTGCAACCCATCTGAAGGGAACTTTCTTCTGCTGCCAACATATAGGTCGGGCGATGATCGAGCGTGGCTACGGCAAGATAATCAATCTGGGATCAGCATGGGGTGAAAGCACCGATGCTAAAAAAGCGCCTTATTGTATGGCAAAGGCGGCTGTAGCCCATTTAACCCGGGCCCTTTCAACTGAATGGGCGCCATTGGGAGTGCGACTCAATACGTTAGCACCAACCGGAACTTTGACAGCATTCACCGCGGAGGTAATGTCGCGAATGCCCGAACGGATGGAAGGAATCATTCGTAGGATTAGCCTTGGTCGCATGGCAGTTCCAAGTGATCATCTGGGAGCAGCGTTGTTTTTGGCATCGCCCGCGTCTGATTTTATCACAGCGCAAACACTTTACGTGGATGGCGGACTAACTGGCTCCGGCTGATGCAAACGAGCTCTTATTAGTACTACTCACTCTTTTTATTCATCCGGTTGAGCTGGTCTTGAATAGCTGACAATTGTTGCTGCAGTGCAGTTATATCCCCATCGATCCCCTTGGTCGACCCTTCTTGTCTCGGCGGACGCACGCCATTAGGAGGCTGGAATGTCGCGAGCATCGATAAGGCATCAGTGAACATACCCATATTGCGCCGCACATGGTTCTCCATCACCTCATAAGGCGCTCCAAGAACTTTCGACATCTTATCTTTAATGCAATCCTGGTCATTGGAAAGGCTTTGCAGGCTAAAATCTAAATAGCCAGGCACGAACGACTGCATGCTATCACCATAGAATCTTATCAACTGACGCAAAAAACCAATCGATAAAAGATTGATACCCTTAGTTTCTTGCTCAAACATGATCTGGATAAGGACAGAATGGGTGAGATCTTTTCCAGTTTTAGCGTCACTAACGACGAAAGTATCGCCTTTACGCACTAGATTGGTGAGATCTTGATGAGTCACATAAGTACTAGATTGGGTATTGTAGAGACGCCGGTTCGCATATTTCTTAATTTTAATAAGCTCACCTGACCCATTTTTACAGGACATCACGGCTTCTCCTTACCAACTCATCTCTTTTCGTTTTTCTTCTCATACTTCTTTCATTATCTCATGTGTGCAGCGCAGCAAAGTCTTCCATCTTAGATTGAGGGTTGCTTATGAGCAGGAATATAGACATGGGTAGAAAACCACTGCCTAGAACTGCACAAGCGTAACTATGATCTTTGCCTAATCGGTCAGAATAAACTTCTTTTCCCAGGCAACCAACTTTCCAGGAGAAATTACATGAGTAAATCCAAAGATATCGTCATTGCCGGAGCCGCACGCACGCCTGTTGGCTCATTCTGCGGAAGCTTGTCCACAATATCTGCTCATGAGTTGGGACGCATTGCTATTTCAGCATCCCTGGAACGCACTGGCATCGAGCCCGGCGCGGTCGATGAAGTTATTCTTGGGCAGATTCTGACGGCAGGTCAGGGACAAAACCCCGCCCGCCAGGCGTCAATTGCCGCGGGTATCCCAAATGAAACTCCTGCCTGGGGATTAAATCAGCTATGCGGATCCGGCTTGCGTGCGATTGCCATTGGATACCAGCAGATTATGCAGAACGACGCGGCGATCGTGGTTGCAGGTGGCCAGGAAAGCATGAGTCAATCACCACACTGCGCCAATATGCGTGCAGGCCAGAAGATGGGTGAGGTCAAATTCATTGATACCATGCTCAAGGATGGATTGTGGGATGCTTTTAACGGCTACCACATGGGCAACACGGCTGAGAATGTAGCGCGCCAGTGGCAGATCACCCGTGAGCAACAAGATGAGTTTGCTGTTGCGTCTCAGAACAAGGCCGAAGCGGCCCAGAAGACTGGCCGCTTTGTCGAGGAAATTGTACCGGTTGTCTATGAAACGCGCAAAGGTTCGGTAACTGTCGATACGGATGAATATATTCGCCACGGCACAACCCTTGAAAGCGTTGCCAAGCTGCGTCCTGCTTTTGAAAAGGACGGCACAGTCACAGCTGGCAATGCATCAGGCATCAATGATGGTGCCGCAGCGGTAGTCCTCATGAGTGCCGCCGAGGCGACCACCAAAGGCATAACACCGCTTGCCCGTATCGTTTCCTGGGCCCACGCGGGTGTCGATCCAGCAATCATGGGTTCAGGTCCAATCCCAGCATCCCGCAAGGCATTGGAGAAAGCGGGCTGGGACGCCGATGATCTCGATCTAATCGAGGCCAATGAGGCCTTCGCCGCCCAAACCTGTGCCGTCAACAAGGATCTCGGCTGGAATACGGACAATGTCAATGTGAATGGTGGTGCGATCGCACTGGGCCATCCGGTCGGTGCGTCGGGTGCCCGCATCCTCATCACGCTGCTGCACGAGATGCAGCGCCGTGATGTCAAAAAAGGTCTTGCCACCCTGTGCATCGGCGGCGGCATGGGCATTGCCATGTGCGTTGAGCGTGAGCAACACTGAAACGTGCGCGCAGGTCATTTCTCAAATCACGGCTGACCTAGGTTGGATTCGACATTGGAATAAGCTAATATTACACGACCAAAAATAAGTCAGATAGGCTTGGCTTCTCCCTTTTGGATAAGAACAAAGCCGTCATCTTATCCTATATCTTTGCGACGGCGGATCTCAGCAAACACCTCCGCCGCACAGCTGCCAGAAAGACCAAGGCGCACTTGAATTTCCTCACTTTCCGGTCTAAAAAACGGATTGGTTGAAAGCTCCAGTCCAATAGTTGTCGGCAGCGTTGGCAAGCCCTTGGCCCGCAGACAATCAATCTCCTGAGCGCGCTGTTGCAAGGCCTCATTTCCAGGTTCGATAGTTAATGCGAATTTAGCGTTCGACTGAGTGTATTCATGTCCGCAATAGACCTGTGTATCGTCCGGTAACTGGCGTAATTTATCCAGTGACGACCACATCTGCTCAAGGGTACCCTCGAATACTCGCCCACAGCCAAGTGAGAACAATGTATCACCGGAAAATAGAATCTTATCATCCTCGAACCAATAGGTAATATGCCCATGCGTATGACCGGGTGTTTCAAAAATCTGTGCGCTGTGCCCGGCGAAGTCATAAGTGTTACCCTCACCCAAAGTCTGATCTAGTCCAACAATGGCGTCGGCTTCCCCCTCAGGTCCCACAACAATGCAGTTGCTGCTTGCCTTCAAGGCAGCGATGCCTTGCGTGTGATCAGCGTGTTTATGGGTGACTAGGATGTGGCTTAACGTCCAGCCGGTCTTTTTAAGGGCGTTTGCGACCGCATCCGCCTCCGGCGCATCGATCGATGCAGTTGCCCCATCATGTTTATCATGAATAAGAACACCAAAATTATCGTCCAAACAGGGGAATTGATGAACTTCAAGTTGTGCCATTACATAACCTCCTGCTGAAAGCGTTAGAATTAGTGCCCACTCATATCATTGCCGCCATGCCCCGTCTCAAGTTAGTTGGCTCAGCACATCAATCAATATAAAACTCACAAGATTCGGAACACCCTTAGAGCTCGAAGAGTCAAAGGCTTAGAATTTACAGCCCCGCGGTAAATTTTGAAACGGTGCATTTGTGTATAGCGATATTATTGATCTACATGACTTCTATGCTCAACCGCTCGGCCACGTCGCCAGGCGCATGATTGGTCATCGCATTCGCTCAATATGGCCTGATGTCTCGAGTGCACAGCTAATCGGTCTTGGCTATGCGACTCCTTATTTTCAGTTGTTTAAAGATGAAGCAACCTTGTGTGCAGGTTTGATGCCGGCCGCACAAGGCGTGGTGCGCTGGCCATCGGAAGGAGCAGCTCGGGTCAGCCTTGTCAAAGACATCTCACTCCCACTCTGCAATGCATCAATTGATCGCATCATCATTGTCCATGGAGTAGAGTCCGCCGATGCCCTGCCAGTACTTTTACGAGAAGTATGGAGGGTATTGACCCCCAGTGGCAGACTGATCATCGTTGCACCAAATCGTCGCGGCATCTGGGCGCGCTCCGATACAACACCCTTCGGGCAGGGGCGGCCATTTAGCCGCAGCCAGCTTTCGCGGCTTTTGCATGAGAGTATGTTTTTTCCCACCACTTGGACACCAGCACTTTTCATACCGCCATTCCGTTGGCCCTGGATGCTGCGCTCGGCGGTGGCCTGGGAACGAGCCGGAAGATTTGCCTGGCCTGGATTTTCCGGCGTAATTCTGGTTGAGGCGATCAAGGAAATTTACGGTGCCATACCTCACAACAACTGGCGTGTCAGCAAACAGCTCAACCAGAAGTTTGAGCCTGCACCAATAATTCCATATCATGGGGCAACCCCCTATCCGGTCTTGAAAGCAGAAACACCGCCTGTTCACCGAGCAGATTTGCCAACCAAAGATTCTGGGCAAGATTAAGCTGTTTACCGCTGAGGTCGAGTGCCACAGCGCGTTCAACGATAAGATCCAGAGCGCCGCACAATTCAGAAAAATCACGTATCGTGCACAAATGGAGATTATCACTGTCATACCATGTGTCGGGCAAGACGTCTGTGAGGGGCATCCGGCCGAGCAGTGCAAGATGCGCTCGCACCCGCCAATGACCAAAATTTGGGAATGATACGATCGCCCTCTGGCCAATCTGCAGTAGCTGTTCAAGCACCTCTCGCGGATTGTACACAGCCTGAATAGTCTGACTAAGAATCACATAGTCAAATGCGCCCACGGGATAGTCGTACAGATCCCGGTTTGCATCGCCCTGGATTACCGACAATCCACGTGCAACGCATCGGTTGACATTCTCCTGACGAATTTCAATGCCCCGCCCATCGGTACCACGTGTCTTCTCCAGCATACCAAGTAGTGATCCATCGCCGCAGCCGATATCAAGCACCCGCGATCCTTGTGCCACCATATTGCTAATGACGAGATGATCGACACGCCCCCCAATTGAAAGGTTGTTTAGCTTGTTATCAGTGTCCATTACTATTTGATTTTTTCTACTAAATACCGCGCCATCTTGAGACCGCGCTCAAAAACCCCGATACAGCAGAGAACATTTCTGGTTCCTCCAGTAGGAAAGAATCATGTCCTTTATCGGAGATAACATCAACGAAACTAACATTTGCAGCAACCGCATTCAGCCCATGAACGATGCGCCGACTTTCTTCCGTTGGAAACAGCCAATCGCCGGTGAATGAAACAACGCAGACACGTGTTTTAAGATCACGGAATGCATTTGCCAGGACCCCCTTGTGATCACTGGCTAGATCAAAATAATCCATAGCTCGGGTGAGATAAAGATAGCTATTAGCATCAAACCGGTCGACGAAGGCAGAGCCTTGGTAGCGCAAATAGCTTTCAACCTGAAAATCGGCGTCGAAGCTAAAAGTGGGAGCTGAACGGTCCTGTAATTTTCGCCCAAATTTCGTTTGCAGAGCGGCTTCGGACAAATAAGTAATGTGGGCAGCCATGCGGGCGACAGAAAGCCCCTTCACTGGCTGCACACCCTCATGAAGATAATTGCCTGCACGCCAATCCGGATCGGCCATAATAGCCTGACGCCCAACCTCATGAAACGCAATATTCTGAGAACTATGTTGCGATGCCGTTGCAATTGGAACGGCAGAAAACACCTTATCTCCATGGCTTGCCAACCACTGCAGAACCTGCATTCCACCCATTGATCCGCCAATGACGCTCAGTAATGTTTCAATGCCTAAATGATCGAGCAACATCTTTTGTGCCTTCACCATGTCACCAATAGTGATCACGGGGAAATTGAGCGCATAAGGTATGCCAGTTTCTGGATTTATCGAGCCCGGACCTGTCGAGCCCATACATCCACCAACCGTATTTATACAGATGACAAAATAACGATCCGTATCAATTGACTTGCCCGGTCCCACCATAGTGTTCCACCAACCCGGCTTCCCGGTGACCGGATGGGTGTCAATCACATATTGATCACCGGTGAGCGCATGACAAATGAGGATAGCGTTTGTACATGCACTATTCAGCGAACCATAGGTCTGATAGGCGAGCGTGAGCGGCGCGAGCGTTGCACCAGAATGCAGCCGTAGTGGCCGACTCGGACCGAAGGTTACCGTCTTTCCGACTCGCGCGGCATCTACCTCGGCAGCAATATGAGCCATCGAGCGCGACCGTGATCTTGGGTGCATATTGCTCTGAGACATGGCGTTATCACCGTTCGGAGTTAGGTCGTTGGATATGTCTTTAGTTGATGTCATGCTTACCGGATGCCGTGCTAATTTAATAATATAACAGGAGCGAATGGATATTGCTAAGGAACCGGCAGAGATGGTGTCAATGTTTTCTTTGCCAATATCTTAAGCTCGCCTTATGAATACGGCCTTTCGCGCTATACTGCGCAAGTCAATCTGGACCAAGACCATGACCAATACGGATGTGCCAAACGCCCGTCCGCTAGAGACGATCCGAACCGAGCTGGATGATATCGATAGCCATATCCATGCCTTGGTTATTCGTCGCGCCGGACTTGCTGATGAAGTGCGCCGGGCCAAGACAGATACCGGTGCAGCAGCACTTCGGCCCGGACGTGAAGCTCAGATGCTCCGCCGTATTGCGGAGATGAACCGTGGAGAGATGCAGCTAAGTCAGGTCTGGCGGCTATGGCGAGAGCTCATCATGGCCAATGCACGCCTTCAGTTTCCGTTTGTTGTCGACACGGTTGCAGCAAACGAAAACCTCACATTATGGGATATGGGGCGGGCTCATTTTTGCTTCGAAACCACAATGGAGGCTCATGATACTGCGCAAGCAGCCTTGGCATGTACTGCGATCGGTCCGGCGCGTATAGCACTCGTACGATCAGGCGATGCATCATGGTGGAGTAAACTTGCAATACCTGGCACATCATTGAGAGTATTCAATGCTCTGCCAATGATTTGCAATAGCGATGCGAGTGCGCCATTTGCCATGGTAGTGGGTGATATATCGCTTAGCCCCTCGGGTGAGGACATTACGGTGTTTTACCTCCAAGCGACCACCGGAAGTACAATTAACGATCAATTATCGTTGGAGCTTACGCTCCGTCCGCAGCAGATCGCATATTGTCTTAGTGAAGCGAATGAAGCTCTTATCGGTTGGCATGGGTTTCTAGGTGAAGTACCTACCAATTTAAACTCCTGGACAGGCAATGACATGAAAGTAACTCTCATCGGCGCGCATTCAGCACCAGTAGCACCTACATTCCCCGTGGCCGGGAGAACCTGAATGATCAATCGACCTGAGCCTGGGCCCGGCATTCTCAAGATCAAACCCTATTGCGGCGGCAAAGGCGGACACATGGCCGGCAATGTCTATAAACTCTCATCCAATGAATCTGCTCTTGGGCCAAGTAAAAAAGCACAAAAAGCATATAGTGATGCTGTAGCCAGCATATCAATCTACCCCGACGGTGGCTATGTACCGCTACGTCAGGCCATTTCCGAGCGTCATCAACTTCGGCCCGAGCAAATTGTCTGCGGAGCCGGATCTGATGAGATCTTGTCACATCTGGCCCAGAGCTTTCTACAGCCGGGTGATGAAGCTATCTACAGCGCGCATGGATTCACAATTTATCCCTTGATCACACTTGCACAGGGTGCGGTACCCATTGCGGTTACTGAACACAATTTGACCGCCGATGTAGATGGCATCCTCGCCGCCGTCACTCCACGTACCCGCATTGTCTTCATCGCCAATCCAAACAATCCGACCGGAACATATATAAACTACGAAGAAATGCGCCGCCTTCATGGTAGGCTACGCAGCAACATCCTCCTTGTTATTGATGCAGCCTATGCAGAATATGTATTGGCAAACGACTATGACGCTGGGATCGAGTTGGTGACTTCAAGTGAGAATGTAGTCATGACCCGCACCTTCTCGAAAGTGTACGCATTGGCTGCATTGCGGCTGGGATGGGCCTATTGCCCCGAACATATTGCCGATGTAATCAACCGGGTCCGCCTGCCATTCAATCTAACCACACCGACGATTGAAGCTGGTATTGCTGCAATTAGTGATCAAAGGCATGTTGAAGCCTCAATCGCCCATAATGAAACCTGGCGGGACCGCATTTTCGAAGAACTATCAGCTATGGGTTTGCATTTGACGCCAAGTGTTGCAAATTTCCTATTGATAGAATTTCCTGAGGATGCGGGTCGTACCGCACACGATGCGGATGCTTTTATGACTGCACGTGGTATATTTTTGCGAGATGTAAGCGATTATGGTTTATCAAGGCATTTGCGCATGACAATCGCGGGTGAAAAGGCCAACTTGGCAGCCCTCGCCTCCATGCTAGATTTCATGAGCAGCACGTGAGTGAACAAACATTGCATCCAAGTCCTCCTTTCAAGCGCATGGCATTGATAGGTCTGGGACTAATGGGTTCATCGTTAGCCTGGGCTGCTCGCCGATTTGAGTTAGCTGATGAAATCGTCGGCTACGCACGAAGCGAACAAACACGCGCGCGCGCACTTGAACTTGGGTTTATCGATCAAGCCCATCAGACTGCGCACGCTGCGGTCAAGGGCGCCGACATAGTAATTTTATGCGTGCCGGTTGGTGCCAATGCGGCTATTGCCGAAGAGATCTCCACGTTTCTGCTACCGAACACGATTGTGACCGATGTGGGTTCAGTCAAGTCAGCCGTCATTAAAGACGTTGGGCCCCATATCCCCCTCGGTGTTCATTTTATTCCCGCTCATCCAATTGCCGGCACAGAGCAATCTGGACCGGATGCAGGCTTTGCTGATTTGTTCCAGGGGCGTTGGTGTGTGCTGACTCCAACAGACAACACAGATCCGACGGCGCTGAAACGATTGGAAGAATTTTGGCGTGGCTGTGGAATGTTTGTTGATACAATGACCCCACAACATCATGATCTAGTTCTGGCCATCACAAGCCACGTGCCTCATCTCATCGCATACAATATTGTGGGCACAGCTGCAGATCTGGAAGAAGTCACCCAATCTGAGGTTGTTAAATACGCAGCCGGAGGATTTCGCGATTTTACCCGCATAGCAGCATCTGATCCAGTGATGTGGCGCGATGTGTTTCTAACTAACCGTGAAGCAGTTCTCGAAATGCTTGGTCGGTTTACAGAAGATTTGACCGCTCTACAGCGCGCAATACGCTGGAGTGATGGTAAGACTCTGGAAGAGCTTTTCACCCGCACACGCGCCATCAGACGGGGAGTTATTGATGCCGGCCAAGAAACAGATGCACGCGACTTTGGCCGATGGGGTAAAAGCGAAGAGGACGTCAGTTAAGTGCCGGTAACCGCGCAGCCTTGACTGGTCCAAGATAAATATCACCACCACGGATAGAAACCGGGAGAGTAACCATTTTCTCCCCGTTGATACTTTTGGCGAACAAGTCGACCGCACCCATCAGTAGATTGGCATCACTTTCTCTTATATTACCTTGATTCACCAACATACTGACAAACCGATCAAGCTTGAAAAAATTTACCCTAAACGCACCAGTGATTAGATTTTCAGCTTCTAGGCTGATAGTTCCAGCTCCCTCACCGGAAAGATATTTACTGTCAAACTCAAGGCGTGTGACATCCGCCACACCCCCATTTTCGCGCCAACTTTTCAACCAGATTGCAAGAGTATCAAAGCTTACTGATACCGGGTGATTGACGATAACTACCGCTTCAATGTGATTAAGTTGAGTGGCTGTTTTAGAAGATTTATTGCGGAGGTACGGCTGATCGACATTTAATGCTACATCTAGTGCATCGTCTCTCGGGCGCACGCGCCAGTGAATCTCAGATGCATTGGCACCATATTCAGCTATCTCTTCTCTTCCCGCACCCATCATGATCTTTATAGCTGGCAGCACGGCTGAGAGTTCACCAAGGCGTCCATTAACGAGTTTAGCGCTTGTCCGTACCGTTCCACTTGGAATTGAAATGGCGATGCCATTCTCGTCAAGGCTTGTATCAATCTGTACGGGCGTTTTTAGCTCGGCAATCATATGATCACTATCGTATGCCTGCGCCACCACAATAAGGCCCGCGCCAATAAATCGGATTTGGCTATCGCGTGTGCGGATAACAAACTCTGGCTGGGAGCACTCAAAAGTAATTCGGAAAGGATAGCCGCCAACACTTTCATCCATACAGGTAACATCAACGCCCCGCTCTGCCATATAGCTACGCCAGGAAAGAACATTGTCCTGTACACGCATTGAGGCCGAATACCAGAAGTAAGACCAGATCGCGATGGAAAGAACTAGGAGCCCGGCGGGAAAAAAGATCCTGACTATAGATTTTCGCTGGCTCACGGCGTCACCAAGATGTGAAGATAAGCTATTTTATGGGCGAATTTGGTGCGGATACAAAAATAACTTCCACTCATTCGCCTGTCTTGCAATCAATATGAGCTATAACATGGCAATCGAGCCAATTTTCTTCCACGGTTACCGCGCGTGTCTACCATTTTAGACGGAGAAATGGGCCGGTAGCGCTATAAAGTATAATTTGAGATAGTGACTAAGACCGCAAGCGCTACAACCAAAACAATAAAATCGACTTTAGTACGACCACCGCGAATAATACGGTACAGTGCTGGAAGAATCAAAAAAATTGAAAAAAAAGAGAGAACAAGACTAACAAGGGTCATGAATGTGTACAATCAAGGGGATAAAAGAAGCTCAATTCAATTTATATGATTACCCTGAATGATCCGCCAAGCACATAGGTAACGACAAAAAATATCAACCCGCACATGTATCCAGTCACATTTGTGACAGCGCGCATTAGCAACAGTTCCATCAACCGCCACACGACCCGTTCACCTTATCATGCAACTGATTGCTTTTATGCTCAATCTCTTCCTGCAATATCGAAAAAAACGTCTCACCATCAAGTCCTGGCAAAATGGCGGGCAGAAATTCAATTGTAATGCGCCCGGAACGTTGCGGCCCGACGTGTGGTGGCCAGAACAGGCCGGAATTTAATGCTACCGGTACACACGGCACATCAAGCAATCGATAGAGTGCAATTATACCGCGCTGGTAGTCCGCGCTCATGCCTGGGACTCGGCGCGTCCCTTCGGGAAATATAATGATCTGCCGGCCATCATCAGCCAATTTACACGCACGCCTTAACATGGAACGAAGCGTACTCCCTCCACCAGCACGATCAATTGGTAGATTTCCAAGCTTGAGCATATACCACCCGAGCAATGGAATGCGCATAAGTTCCTTTTTTAGAATAAAGCTAGGTGAAGGAAGAATATGCGCAAGGCTAAGTGTCTCCCAGGTCGATTGGTGTTTGCAAGCAATAATAGCTCCGGCCCGCGGGATGTTTTCCTCACCCCTGAGAGTAAACGTAATGCCGCAGATCATACGCAATTGCATACTCAATGTCCGCGTCCACAATTTGAGAAGTATCATCCCCCAGCGCCTGGGAAAAATGAGGAAAGGCAACCCGATGAGACCATAAAACAGCGTCGTTAAAATTATAACTCCACTGAAAATATGGCCCCGCAGACGTCTCACCAAAACAGCGCCCCACGGGGTTCACTTCTGATACTTGCATACACCACGCCGATAACACGTTCCATTATTGCTCCCACCATACGATTATGCTGCGCCGGTAATCTACGATGCGTGTACATCGATAAAATAATTACCCGTAGCCGGGAAGTCACTAACTTTACGTACTCACCTAATAGCAGGCTGGTTGCCTTTAGACTAAGCCACCAGCGGGACAGATCAATCGATGAAGTCGGAACCGCATGACCAACCAGCTTTACATCAGGCAGAGCGAGGCTAAGTTCAACCAGACTGCGCGGCATGTGATAGCCAGACGTAACAACAATCAATGAGGAAAATCCCTGCGCGCGTACCCAAAGTGAGGTTTCCTCGGCGTTGCCAATAGTATCCCGCGCACGACGCCCAAGTTCAATGCAGCAACCAAACAAATCATCCCGACCGCCAGCAAGTTTTGCTAGCATGGCTTGGCTAGTCTGCGGGTGAACCCCGGAAATCAGCAACCGTTGACCGTAGCCTTGCGCCAATAGGCTCATAGCTCCGGAGATTCGGTCCTTGCCTCCGGTAAAGACAACAATGCCGTCCGCGTGCTCCAGTATGTTTGGTTTAACCACAGCACTCACCTCATTTGCATAACGCAAAAAGCTAACGACAAATAAAATGAGAGTGAGCACTGCAAGAGCCCCACCAATCCAAAACAGAAATCTAAAAGCGGTATGATATTTCTTGGTCTGTTGAAATTTCCCGGCCATTTCTTCTTTATTCACCAGCACCTTGTGCAATCTAGATAAGGCACCATTAATGGCTCCCCCCTACCATCGCCAATCTGCAATGCCGTCCACCTATACTATCTCCGAAGATATAAATAGCCTAACAGTTCAATTATGGAGCTCTTACGCGAGTGATCTGAGGACGCTCATCACCACATAACGCGATGTCAAAACACCGAGTATCGCCGCGCCCACCGCTACCGTGGCAAACAGCCCATACCCCGATATAGGCAACGAGAGCATGCCAACCATCAGATTTAACGGTTCCCCGGTAACACTCCCAGCGGCAACTGCACCTGAAATCGTATTAAGAACAAGAAAAGTAAGAACCGCTAGAATTCCGGCGATTGTTCCGCTGATCAAACCAAGAAAGAAAAATCGCTTTTGAACATGGTAGGCAACAAAGCCTTCCGTTGCACCGGTCAAGTGCAACACCTGAATAACTTCCCGATTCCCGGCGATCACAGCCCTAGTCGCGAACACAATAACTGCAATGGTTGTGGCACCAACCAAGGCAATGACCGCGGCTGCAATGAGTTGCATCGAAGACGCCATTCGCGCCAAACCTATTTGCCAACGGCGATGATCATCAATAGTTGCCCCCGACACCTCTGCCTCGATTCTGGCCGATAGCTCGGGCAGATTAGGTGGGTTTTTGAGATCAATCTCAATGGCTATTAAGCGCGGTATCGGCAAATCATCTAAAAGATGCGCCGATCCAAGCCACGGCTCCAAAAGCGCGAACGAGTCTTCCCTACTCATGGGTTCTGACCTCGTCACACCTGCGGTGTTGTTCAAAATAGAAATTGCATCGGCAACCTGCGTCTCAGAATTAATCCCCCGCATAGGCCTTATCTGAACGGTTATCTCGTTTGAAATATCCGAGGTCCATTCATTAATTTTATTACTGATAAGCAAGCTAGCTCCAAGCGTAATGCTAGCGAGGTAACACATAGCGGTCACAACCAAAAACAGCGGTTTTCCTGCGACTCCCGAGGACGGGAT
>Ga0302127_10000645_pt1 | contig 19610 bp, 17 predicted proteins | sample CB4_SCM_MG_FD_204452 | JGI IMG/M metagenome (GOLD analysis project Ga0302127, IMG submission 204452) | Marine microbial communities from Western Arctic Ocean, Canada - CB4_SCM | ecosystem: Environmental > Aquatic > Marine > Oceanic | place: Canada: Western Arctic Ocean | collected 2017-09-24
TTACCACATCATTGCGGCTGCGACTGGAAAGGAAGGGCCGGCTGTTTACATTCCGAATCGAATAGAAGAAGGATATGGAATTAACGTTGGTGCTATCGAAAAGTTCGCCCAAGAAGGTGTTGATGTGATTGTTTCAGTTGATTGCGGTGTAACCGCAGTTGAAGCTGCAAAGAAGGCAAAGCAACTTGGCATAACGCTCATCGTGACCGATCACCATAAACCAAGAGAGGACGGCGAACTCCCTGACTGCGCAGCAATCGTGCATCCCGGACTTGAGGGGGAACCCGAAACGTTTTTTGCAGGTGTAGGCGTTGCGTACCAACTTGGGTGGGCATTTGCACGAGCATGGTCAGGCGCACAACACGTCACGGATACACTGAGCAAATGTTTGCTCGAGATGCTTCCGTTTGTTGCGATCGGAACCATTGCAGACATGGTTCCATTACAAAACGGAAATAGAATTTTAAGTCGGTGGGGATTGCAGTTACTTCCAAGCACGACGAACCCTGGGTTGTGCGCAATTATGAAGCAACTAGACACACCAAAAATGAAATTGAATACTGCGCATGTTAGTTTTGGCATTGCTCCATTGATAAACGCCGTGGGAAGACTTTCGCATGCGGGTAAAGCGGTTGATTTACTGACGCATTTAGATGGTGCACTTGCTGAGTCAACGGCAGAAGAACTTGCAAAACTAAATCGGGACAGACAAAAAGTGCAACGCGAGATTATTGCGGATGCGATGGAAATAATAAAAGAGCAACAACTGCAAGAGAAAAGTATTATTGTCTTGCAAAATGATGATTGGAATCGAGGCGTCGTTGGAGTTGCCGCTGGCAAGTGTATTGAAACGCACTATCGACCGACTATTTTACTTTCGGGCGACGGCGATGAACTGGTTGGGTCTGCTCGAAGTATTTCTGGTTTTTCCATTTACGATGCAATCAGTGCATGCAAGGAACATGTCGTGAAGTTTGGTGGCCATGACATGGCGGCGGGCCTATGTGTTGCTCGAGATAAGTTCGATGATTTTGTTGCTGCTATTACGGAGTATGCGAATGAACACATCAGTCCAGACCAGTTGGTTAAAACAGTAAGGCCAGATGCGTTCGCCGAACTGGATGAAATAACACAAGGTTCTGCAGTTGACATCGAGAAGGTCGGTCCATTTGGTATCGGAAACCCAACGCCAATTGTGCAAATTAACAATGTGACTATTGATCAGGTAAGCGTTATGGGTTCTAAAGGCGCGCACTTGACCATGCAACTTGGTCAGTCGAATAAAAGGATTCGTGCGATTTGGTGGAGCATGGGTGATGCGGCAAAACAACTACAACGAGGTGTTCAAATTGACATTGTGGCAAAGATAAAAGTAAATGAATTCCGCGGTACACGAACAGCCGAGCTGGACATTATCGATATAGCATTACCAAGCGGCTAGTTCGCCAACTATTGGCTCGACTAAATCTTTCAAGGTAACGATGCCTATCGGTTTGCTTTCGTTTGATACTACGATGCCCATAGAACGGCCTGTTTTTCGTAACTTGTGCAGTGCATCACTTACCGGTGTGTCTGGGGAAAAGTACGCAGGTGTTTTTATAAGGCTAGTTATCTCTTCTTTAGGTGAGAGCAATGCGCTTATAACGGGAAGAATGCCGATGACTTTTCCCGACGCGCCAACAACGGGAATTCTTGTGTACGCTGTATTTGAGATAGCGGAAGAGCGGCGTGCCGAAGAAATATTTGCGCCGACACATTGCACGCGAGTCCACGGCACCATCTCACTTCGAACAGTAAGCGTCTTCATTGACAATACTCGGTCTGCAAGTGTGATTTGTTCGTTGCTTAAAATGCCACCCTCGAGCCCTTCTTTGAAGAGCATGCCAAACCGCCTTCGTGGTGATGGTTCGACTGTTTGTTCAGAGCCAAGTATATAATTTGCGAACTTGCCTACCATTGAAAGAAGGGGAACAATACCTGTCCACCAGAGCACTTTGTCTGACCATGAAAGTGGCGCACTCCACCGATACGTCCAAGAATCTGTGTTCGTACGAAACAAATCTTTAGGCAAGATTTCACCAAAGATAAAAAGTATTGGAATCATAACAACAGTATTTACCAAAATTGAGACCCAAGGTCCAAGGGTAGTTTCTTCAAGCATTCGAGCAACGCCGTAACTTGCAACGTAATTTCCAATGTTGTTGCATACAAGCAGTACGGCGAGCATTCTTGTTGGTTGATCCAGAATAGCGTGGAGCCGGCGGGCATTTTTCATTCCGCCTGAGGCGCGCACATCAAGACGAATTTTATTGAGGGTGTATAAGCCAGTTTCAAGTCCTGAATAAATGGCACTCAATCCAATTCCCAAAAGGGTGACACCGACAGCGATATAGAACTCTGTCATACCGCACCTTCTTCTGTAAGGAAAACAAGTACGGTTGCAACCCGATATTCCTCCATGGTTAACACTTCAAGTTGCAAATTACTAAATTGAACGACGTCACCAACTTGTGGAATACGACCAAGTTTTGACGCAATCAATCCACCCATCGTTGCGGCAGGGCAGTGTTCGACGAACGGACCCATCGTTGACGCCCACGCTCGAACTGCGGTGTTCGCATCGACCCTCCATCCTCCGTCTGAAAGTTGTTCTGGCGGTGTTATTTTGTAATGGTCACCTTCGCCAATTTCGCCGACAAGTTCTTCAAGGACATCTTCAAGTGTGACGAGTCCAGCAGTGCCACCAAATTCATCAACAACAATAGCAAGTCGCGTGGAGGTTTCTCTGAAACGAGTAAGTAGTTGATCAAGGGAAGCCACTTGCGGAATAAATTGTGGTTTTGTCATGCATGCTTGCATGAGGGTTTGCCCATCGTTGCACCGTTGCAAATATCGTTTGGTGTGCAACATGCCCGCTATGTCATCAATGTCCTCGCCATAAATAGGTATTTGCGTGAGGTGGGTTTCGCCAATGATGCCCTTGAGTTTGTCTTCAGAAATCGTTCCAGGTGCGGAAATCATATGCACCCGAGGCGTCATGACTTCACGAACGCGGATTCGACTTAACTCAACAACTTCAAACAAAACACGTTGTTCGTCTTGGTCGATAATTCCTTCAGACGAAGAATACGAAACAAGTGATGCTAGTTCAGTTGCATTAAGTGTGTCAGGTTTATTTGGCGAAACGAGTCGCGAGAGTGGAGAGATAACAAACCAATCGATACCATGTCTAAGCGGCGCGATGGCATGGTGCAAAAGTAATAGTGGGTGAGCAAGAAGCATCGCGGTGCCGATGGGCCTTGCGGTGGCAGCCATTTTTGGAAGCACTTCCCCAAAAATAATGATAGAGAAAAGCGTTGCAATAGCAATGATTATTTCTGTACCAAAGCCACCGGGCGCATGCAGCATGAGAACAGAGCCAATTACAAAGTACAAAACATTTGCAGTCATGTTTGCAATAAGAATTGTAATAAGTACCGTGCGGCGGTTTTTGACAAGGTAGAGAACCGCGTTGGCTGGTGGTGTTTTTCTTTTGCGAAGTTCAACAAGTTGCGCTTGGGATAATCGGAAAAAAGAAGTTTCACTGCAACTAAAAAAAGCACTCAGGACGAGCAATGGAATCAAACTGATAATGAGCCCGAATTCGAGCCCAGTCCATCCACTTGTTGTTACTTCTTCAATCATCTGGTATTTGCCATTTCTTTAACGGCGTTTTCGACTCGCTTCATGAACTCTGAAGAACTTTCGCCATGTTGAAAGTGTAGCGGGTTTCCGTAGGATATTTTAACACAGCCTGCACGAGGAATATACGTTGCTTCTGGCAATACTTGCAGCCCGCCATGCACATATATGGGCACCACCGGCCGTTCGCTTTTTTTTGCAATGACGGCAAGTCCGCCCTTAAACGTTGCTATCTCGCCTGTTCGGCTTCGTGTTCCTTCTGGGTATATGACGATGGACCATCCGCGCTGAAGTAAATCTTGCATAATCCTGATCGAACGAATCGGGGACTTTATGCGCTCGATGCTAAACGCGTGCCAAATAGCAGCGACAAAGTATTGGATGATTCTTTTTTTAATTGAAGAGCCGTCGTGGTCTGCAAAATGATCAAATGCAGCTGCGACTGCTGTGCGGCTTCGGTAATGCTTTGGAAGTGTGTGCATAATGACATGGGTATCTACATGGCTTTGGTGGTTTGATGCAAAGATAACAGGCGATTCTATTGTTGCGAGCAAGTCTTTGCCACAAGATTCCCACTTGACTCGGCATGCAATTTTTACTATGCGTAGTACAAGCAATATGCAAAAACGACAACATCGCAAAGCAGGTGAACGAAATTGTTTTAGAATTGCCTCGGCGATTGGTGGCGACTTAGCGCTCTGTTCTTGGTAAGTCATGTGCGTGTGTGAGCACTTTTTCAAATGCGAATGCGTATTGTTCAAGGAGGGCTTCATCAGCCGACGGAAAAGACGGAAGTTTCAATAAAGAACCATTCCCAAGCGTGGTGTTTGGTAAGTCTGCGGGGTCGTATATGTGAATGGGGTTTTCTTTTGTTGCGGGTAATCGAGCAATTTTTGACCAGACATTATGTGTAAAGACAGGCTGTTGATGCAATAGCGGGTAGCGAGGCGCTGAAACAAGTGCGCCTTCTGCTTGCAATGCTTTTGCAAGGTCGTTGATTGGCAATCCCGTTTTATCTTCGTTATAACGGACAAGAAATTCAAAGTACACACGGTTGACATCGTGTGTTGGCAGAAACGTGTCGAAACCAAGGGCCTCTAACTTTTTTGAAAGGTGCTGGCAGTTTGCATTTCTTACATCGTTGCGTTCTTTCAATTTCGCCAGTTGCGAATGTGCAAGCGCTGCTGCCATCGGGGCCATTCTGAATTTGAATCCGAAGCCAGTAGCAGCAAAATATTTATTGTCTGATTCAAGATTGAGAAGACGTTCGTAATGTCCAAGGCGTGTTGCGGCTTCGAGCATTTCTTGGTCATCGCAAAGTAAAATCCCACCTTCGCCAGATGGGCAAAGTTTGTTTCCTTGCATGCTGAAAATGCTCACGTCCCCAAAGGAACCAATTGGTTTCCCTTTGTACGTAGCACCGTGCGCATGCGATGCGTCTTCGAGAATTTTAAGGTTGTGTTTTTTAGCGACGCCAACAAGTTCATCCATCTTGGACGGCATGCCAAACAAATGCACAACGACAATCGCTTTTGTCTTGTCGGTTATTTTTCGTTCGACATCTTTTGGGTCGAGCCCAAGGCAGTCCGGCTCAAGTTCTGCAAATACCGGCACGCCGCCGCAATGTAAAATCGGCATGACGCTTGACCACCATGTTGCAGACGGAACAATTACTTCGTCAAGGGTTTGCATGCCGATTGCGTGTAAGCCGGCAAGTATGGCGGATGTTCCGTTGTTGTGCGTGAGCGCAAACTTTCTGCCAGTTAGTGTTTTGTATGCTTCCTCGAGTTCGCCAACGACTTGGTTCAGTGAAAGATTCCCACTTCGCAACACTTCGAGCACGGCTTGCTCATCCTCAGTTGTGATGATTGGCCATCGAAGTGCATCTTCTTGATCAAGCGTGATGGCTCGATCACCACCTAGAATTGCAGGAAGTGTTGTCGCAGTCTTCATGGAGAATCCCAGAATTATGTTTCTGGTGTATCACTCGCAATAGAGGAGCGCATGTCAGTGTCGGAAATGACGTTCTTCATGTTGTAATAATCCATCACGCCGAAGTTGCCTTTTCGAAACGCCTCCGCCATTGCTTTTGGTACGTCGGCTTCTGCAAGTACAACAAGTGCGCGGTTCTTTTGCTCTTCAGCACGATACTCAGCCTCTTGCGCAACAGCCATTGCTCTTCGCTTTTCGGCTTCCGCTTGAAAACGCGATTTGTCTGCTTCGGCTTGATGCGCTTGCAAGGTTGCGCCAATGTTTTCACCCACGTCTATGTCTGCAATATCAATGGAAAGAATTTCAAATGCGGTTCCTGCGTCGAGTCCTTTTGCAAGCACTGTTTTAGAAATGTTGTCCGGATTTTCAAGCACGGCAAGATGCGTTCCTGCTGAACCGATGGTTGAAATGATACCTTCGCCAACACGAGCAATAATTGTTTCTTCGGTTGCGCCGCCAACAAGTCGTGCAATGTTTGTCCGCACGGTCACTCTTGCTCTTGCGCGTAACTGAATGCCGTCACCAGCAACCGCGTCAATTGTTCGTTTGCCACCGCCATTACTCGGGCAGTCGATAACTTTAGGATCCACGCTCGTACGGACTGCTTCCAATATGTCTCGACCCGCAAGGTCAATAGCGGTTGCTATTTCCCAACTCAAATCAATACGCGCCTTGTCTGCTGCAATCATCGCTCGAACAACATTTGTGATTTGGCCGCCAGCTAGGTAGTGAGCTTCAAGTTCGTCGGTGGTCAATTCAATGCCAGCCTTCTTTGCGCTAATGCGATTGATGACGATCGACCTTGCGTTGACTTTACGAAAGCGCATCATGACAAGGTCGACAAATCCAACCTTCGCGCCGCTGACCCATGCTTGGAGATATAGGCCGATGTACTGGAAGGCAAACGCGACGATGATAAGCAGAAAAATTCCGCCAATAATGACACCGCCAAGTAACCATGGTTCAAGTGCTGCAATAATTAAGTTCATATAAGTTTCCTCTTCAAAAACATAGTGTATCAGGCAGTGCTTACTCTGACTTTAATCTGATTGTCATATACGCAGACAACTGTAATCTTCGTACCAGCATCAATACTGCCGGTTTCTGCCATGGCGTCAAGCCGCTCTCCATTGATTAATGCAACACCCACAGGTCGAAGGACTGTAATGGCTGTGCCGGATTCACCGACGAGTTTTTCTAATTCTGCGTTGCGCTCTTTGGTTCGTGTTCTTGAGCGCTGTTTTGCTTCGTCGCGGTCTTCTTCAACTATGCCTCCCAGAACCATTCGTTTTGCAAGTGGCGAGGCTACCCAAATTTTAAATGCAATCCATACAAGCACTGGCCCGAAGACTATGTAGATTCCAGTCGCTACGAGTCCGGTGTTTGCATCATGCATATAAAAAGCAATGAGCGACGCAATAACGGAAAGTGCGCCAATAAGAGCAAGCAATCCGCCAGATGGAACAAATAGTTCTACAAAGAATAGCACGAATGCAATGCCAATGAAAATGAATGCCCAGAGTATGGGCGATGATGCGGAGACGGCAGGAGCATTTTGTGCGAGCAGTTCAATCATTGTAATTCCTCAATCTCGATAGTGAGGCCAAGGTGTGCGATACGCACGGTGACCCCTTTTGTAATCCATTGACCGGAAGTGGTTGCGTCAAAGACTTCGCCTTCGATATTAATTTTTCCGCTGGGCCGAAAGTCAGTGATGGCAATAGCCTCGGTTCCAACAGCAGGTCGCGTTTGTTGCGTATGGATGGATGGGCTTGTGATTTCATCTTCAAGGACTATTCGGCGCATGGCAACACTGTCGCCAAGTTTCGTTGCAATAATCCACGCGCTAACTACGGCAAGAATGCATCCGCCAAGCACTGCGCCGAGTCCTGTGAACAGTTGAAGTTGTCCTTCGGGTGATTGAAGATCGCCAGAGATAAAACTCCCGACCATGCCTGCAAAAAGAAATGCGACACCAAGGAAACCGACGAATCCTGTTCCGGGAATGACAAGGATTTCTATAGCAATGAATAACAGTCCGAACATGACAAGAACTATGTCCCACCATTGTGCAAGCCCCGCTAGATAGGGCGCTCCAATAAGTATGCCCATTGAAACTACCGCGCCTGCACTAAAAGCACCCGTTGAGCCAGTGACAAATTCAACAAAAACGCAAATAAGAAAAACAGCAATGAGTGCAAGTCGGACCGGCCAACTGATGAGCACGCGAACGAGTCCCTCGGACCAATTGGATGTATACCGCGTAAGGGTTGTTGCGCCGAACCATTGTTTAAGTTCGGCATCATTGGCAATGATGTCGGTGACCAAACCGTATTGTTGTGCTTCCGCCGGTTTAAGAGTAAGCAAGCGATCGTTTGGGACAATTTGTTTTATAAGTTTCCATTGGTTGGCGTCCGCGCTTGAGATGCGTGTTCTGCTTGAGGGAAGTTCTTGTGAAAAAGTGGGGTCCCAAGTCGAGCTATTCGCCCCGCTGTTGTTTACTTGTTGCAAGATAGTGTCGAAGTAGGGCAACATTTGTGGGGTTTCTTGCTGCTTAGCTCCGATGGGCGAAAAATGTTTTGTTGGTGGTGCGCCAAAGATGGCTGTGTACTCGCTTTCGTTCACGCAGATGGTTTCATTTGTTTCTTTGTTTTGTAAAAGCCACAATTCGATGCCAACACTGACAAACGACTCAACAAGGTGTTCGTCGTAATGATTTCGCCTTGCAGAGTCGATGACTTCAGCGAGCACAGGCGATTCAATTTTTGCGCGTTCAGTCACAGGGATGGGTTGGCCTGTTGCATTGATGGGCGCGGCGTCTCCAAACGTGCTGCCAGGCGCAACAATAATTTCTCTGCAAGCAAGCGCGATGATGGTCCCCGCAGAAAAAGCGTGTGGGTGAATCCAAGCTACGGTGTTTTTGGGCGCGTTATTTTTTAGTTCGTAGCAAATCTCTAGGGTCGAGAGTAAATCACCGCCAGGTGTGTTTAGGTCGATGACAAGTGCATCGGCACCTTTGGCTTCAGCGAGTCTTCGTTTGAATGATTGCGAAGTAACGGAATCGACAACGCCCTCGATAGTGATCACCGAAACAATTGTCGCTTGTCTGTAACTTGGTACAGGAACAGTTTGCGAGAGGGCGAGCGTTGTTAGGGCGATGAGCATGCACATATCATACTCCGGTGGATTGCAGTGCAAAAGAAAACACCCGCAATCCATAAAAGATTGCGGGTGTTTATGAAATCTACTTATTTCTTACAGATTAATCGTGTAAGAATTCCGAGACGCCACCAGCTTTGGAGCTCGTTACGTCTGTAATGTCGCCATACTTGACATGTGTCAAAATGCAGTCAGCTAGTTGGCCTTGACCACTGCCGTAATCAACATCAGCAGGTTGGTCTTCATCTTCTTTGAAGATGTTGTCAATCTGCGAATCCCCATTGTCGTCAATGTACGTAGTTGCATTTGGATAGAACGTTTCCAATGTTTCCAGGTGGCCATCACCGAAGGAAACAACGCCTTTCCAATCGGAACTAATTCCGTGGAGCAAGTTTGATTTGGAGTACTTACTGTTTATGCCCTCTTCAGGGCCACGTGACCCGAGAAGCGCAAACGAAGAAGCGCCAACTTGCCAGTTACGCGGTTTACGCTTGCCAGTAAGAGGCATGATGCCGTAACTGTTGTTGCAGTCACCCTCTTCGCCTGTTAGGTCGTTGCCAAATATTGGGTCCCAGAATACGCCTGCTGTTGAAGTTGAACTCGCATCAAAAACGTCGTAATCGTACGCTTCCATTGGAGCAACCCATTCGCTTTGCTCGGTAGGAGCAACGAGGATATCTGGTGTAAAAAGGTTTTGCATGATGGACATGGAGAGCATAGAAGCATGGTCATTCACGCTGATGTCTTCAGGTCCGCGACCTTTAATGAAGTTGCCTGTACCTGGGTCTGCAAGACGTTGTTGCAAGCCAGGAATTGGGAACATGCCTTTGTGAGTTGGTGACCAGAATGAAAAACCACCGTAGATGGCCTTTACTTGTGACTGGTCTTTAGTGAGCATGGCTTCAGCACGTGCACGACCGAGTGCTGGCATCAAGATGCTCAGCAACAAGGCAATGATGGACATTACAACGAGTAGCTCGATGAGCGTGAAGCCCTTTTTGTTTGTTTCGTGTTTCATAAAATGAAACCTCCTGTTGAAAAAAATATTACGGGTAAAGGATATCGCTTGATGTTAAGACGTCTGTTTTTGAGGATTGCACATTGAGTACCATCCAAACATCGCCAGAAGCACCGCCTGGGTTACCAAGACCTTCGTCATTGGAGTAGTCAGCGAAGTCAGCTTGGAAACTGTTGTCAGGTACATTCACAAGGTCATCTTGCGGCTTGTACATGACTTCGTCGAACCAAAGTGATTTTGTGTAATGTGCAGAACCATCAGCGGAAGCAAAAATGCCTTCCCATTTTTTAGATGGACCGTAAAGTTCAAGTGTTGGTGATTTTGAAAAATTTTGGTTATTGATGTCATCAGCAACGGCAATTTCTGGGCCACGACTTGAAAGGATAATGTTGTGGTGATCGCCGTTTGTCCAAACATTCTTGAGGCGTTGACCACAGAGTGCTAAGTTTGCATACGAAGTGTGACATACGTCTGCGACGCCGCCAGTAACTTCGTCGCCTTCAGCACGGCCTTCGCCTTCGATATCTGCTGAGAACACGGTGTCCCAGTATGTATCGTTTGCAGGGTCAACCATTGTGTAGTCGTATGCAAGTTCTGAAGCATTGGAACCTTGGTCACCTTTTGCAACAACCATTGGGTTGTTTTCATTGGCACTAATCAAAATAGTTGGATCGTAGAAGTTGTCGCCAATCATTGCTGAGTGCAACCAACCAGAAAGGTTAGCAGTGGTGTCTTGTGGGCCACGGCCTTGTTGGTCCGTGTTGCCTTGAGCGCCTAAGTAGCTACCACCGAATACGCCTCCATCCATGTCACTTGGAAGACGGTTGATCATTCCTGGGATAGGGAAGCGTTCGTGTTTGTCGGATTCTGCAAAGATAGCAAAAGAAGTCACGAGACCTTTTAGTTGGCCTTGGTCTTTACGAGTTCGGGCGTTGTCAAGTGCTTTTGCTAACGCAGGTAACAATAGTCCCATCAGCAACGCGATGATCGCGATGACGACGAGTAGTTCGATGAGGGTAAAACCTCGAGTATTGCGTTTCATATTGAATATCTCCATTCATAAAACTGAGTATGAGAATGTGTGTGATGACATCAGGTTGTGGTTTTTCGCGTACTTCGTACTTGTTGTGACCTATTCTGACTAGAAATCACAACTGACTAGAAGAAAAACATTCCATCAGTCAGATGAAAAAAGAACGAGCGCGTGTGGTCTCACGGCCACAATTACTCGTAGCAACGTTCATCTATTCATTGGTATAGAAAAATGTCGCCGCACTTGCCAACGCCACCAACAAGGTGATTTTGGCGTTGAATTGTCGACCAGTGCGGCGAATGATATGCTCGTGCGTCCAAAGAAACGTTTGAGCGGAGATAAGTGCGGTCAACTGAATCGCTAAAATAAAGTTGCCACGCCGGTCAGTTCCCCCTTTGTACTAATCCCCCTAAGGTACATCTATCTATACATCTTTGGGGGAGTGAAAGACGCAGTCAAGTCTAAAAATTGCAAAAATTATAGAGAAAAAGCACGTAGTCCGATAAAATGCACCCTATTAGGAAGTTGAAAAGACGGCTTCGACTTCTACTGTTGCCCCAAGCGGCAGACCAATGGAGCCCATGGCTACGCGGGTGTGCTTACCCTTTTCTCCAAAAATGGAAATCATCAGGTCGCTCACACCATTGGCGATGGTCGAATATCCCTCAAATCCTGCATCAGAGGCGATATAGACGCGTAATTGGAGCACCCCGGTCAAATTATCCACGCCCCCAGCAGCGCTTGCAGCAACAGCGATGGCGTTGAGGCAGCAGCAAGCCGCTGCTTGTGTGGCTGTTTCTACAGATTGTTTACTTGGAACTGAGCCCTTAAAAAGTAGCTCGCCAGCCACCATGGGTATTTGCCCGCTTGTACGGATCTCATTTCCGACTTTGATTGCAGAAATATAATTAGCCACTGGTGTTGGTGCTTCTGGAAGTGTTATGCCTAGTTCTTGTAATCGTGTTTTAATCATAGTTCTAATTCTACGAAAAATTTCTCTGCAGGGTCAGACATCTGGGGTCAGACCCTCGGGTTCTGACCCCAGATGGAAGTATTGGTATGATTCCGCCCATGGAACTTTATATAGACACCGCAAATATGGACGAAATCAATGAAGCCGCCTCTTTAGGCGTTCTTGATGGCGTGACCACGAATCCCAGCTTAATTGCAAAGGAGGGCGTCGATTTTCACACGCGTATGTCTGAAATTTGCGCAGTCGTTTCTGGCCCAGTGAGTGGTGAGGTCGTTGCGCTGGAACACGACAGCATGATTGATGAAGCCAATGACCTTCTTCAGATTGCCGACAACCTTGTGATAAAACTTCCATGCACGGTCGATGGGCTAAAAGCATGTAAAACACTTTCAGATAGAAATGTCCGAACGAACTTGACGCTCTGCTTTCAACCACTCCAAGCAATGATGGTTGCGAAGGCTGGAGCGTTCTTAGTTAGTCCATTCCTTGGTCGAATTGATGACATTGGCGGCGACGGCATGGAGTTGATACAACAAATCAGAACCATCTACGACAATTATGGATACACCACAAAAATCCTCGCGGCGTCCATTCGGCATCCGTTGCACCTAGTACAGTGCGCGCTCGTTGGCGCAGATGTTGCGACAGTCCCGCTGAAAGTTATCAAACAGATGATGAATCATCCGCTTACAGATAAAGGCCTCGAAGGATTTCTTGCGGACTGGAATGCTCATAAACAGTAAGTAAAATTTACTTCAGCGATAAAAGCCAAAGGACAAGCAAAATAATATTTAGTACACCGCTTCCAATGAGCATGGGAAGCCATATAGACGAAAGGTCGGAGCCGTTCGTTTTGACTTCGCCTTGTTGCAATGGGGCATCGATTGAAGTGGCTTTAGCGACTTCCGCTAATTTCGCAAAGTCGAGCGTTGGTTGTGCAAATTGAGGTGTCCGGCCTCTGGCGACCGTATCTAAGTCCTCGATAAGGTCAGCTGCATTTTGGTAACGCTGTGATACATCTTTGGCCATCATCATCTCAATCACTTGTGAAAAACCAGCAGAGAGCGACGAGTTGAGATGATCAGGCGGCACAAGGTCTTGTTTAAGGTGTCGATGCATGACGTCTGAAGGGTTTTTCCCCGAGAACGGCACTCTGCCCGTAACCATGTGGTAGAGCGTTGCGCCTAAACCATAAATATCTGCTGCAGGCGTGATGTCTTTTTTGCCACGAATTTGTTCAGGGCTGATGTAATATGGTGTGCCGTAAGCTCTGCCGGCTTCGGCTTCAGCTGCTTCGGCATCATTAAGTGCACGGGCTAAACCAAGATCAGCAAGTTTTACATCGCCGTTTTTTGCAATCATAATATTTTTTGGCTTGATGTCGCGATGAATGAATCCGACTTTGTGCGCGTGTTGAAGTGCTTGAGCAACTTGTCGAATAATCGGTAACGCTTCTTGTTCAGAAAGTTGTTTTTTCTCAACGATTTGTTCATGTACCGTATCGCCGTCGACGTATTCCATGACGAAATAATGGTATTCGCCAGATTGCCCCACGTCGTATGCTTGCACTATATTTGCGTCATTTAATTTTGCCGCAGCGCGACCTTCTTTATAAAACCGTTCGAGAAAGTCTTTGTTTTCAGAAAACTTCTTTGGTAAAACCTTAATGGCAACAGGTCGGTCTAAACTTTCTTGTTGCGCGAGAAAGACGGTTGCCATTGCGCCCGCGCCAAGTTTGCGAATAATTCGATACCCTTGGATGCGTTGCGTTGATTTTCGTGTGTCGAAATCTGTTTGAAGACGGTCGAGTTGCCTGCGCGTCACAAACTGATGGTTTACCAAGACATCGCCAAGCGTGTGTCCAGTACCGTTGCCTTCAGCGTCTTGAAGAAGACTCGTGCACTCGCTTAATTCTTTTTGCGTCACTAGCCCGTTGTCTACGACGAGTTTTCCTAAAATAGTTTCAAAGCCAAAAGTGGATGCGCCAGGAGATCCGGCTTTATCGCTGGAACTTGCGCTTGGTTTGGTGTCTTCGGATGTGCCAGAATCAGAATTGTTTTTTTGTTCTTCGGTCATTTGTATCTTCTGTGTAACTATTGTCGATGATTGTACGCTTGTCAAGCGACAGAATGTGTGTTTTGTTCGATTCATGTTCTTGGACACTGGGGTACGATGCCTCATCTATGAACCAGAACACACATGAAATGGTACGAGCGGAAGCGTGAAGTGTGCGTGGAAATCACCCTTGGTATTGGCAAGCGGCTCCCCAAGACGCTTGGAATTGCTTGCAGAAGCAGGCGTGGATGCAATACCGTGCCCGCCCACAATTGATGACGGGATATACACGTGTGGTTCGATGGATGCAAAAGTATGGGTGCAATCGCTTGCGGTATTGAAAGCGCAACACGTTTTACAAATGCAATCTGCTTGTTCGGGGACAATTCTTGCTGCGGATACAGTGTGCATTGTCGACGGCGGGATTTTTGGTCAGCCCAAGGACGAACGAGAGGCAAAAAAAATGATTATGCAGGTAGTACAGCGAAGCCACGAAGTGTACACGGGTTGGTGCTTGCTTTCGATAGAAGATGCACGGTTGTTTTGCGCGTGTGAAGCGGCAACGATTACTATTGGCAGGATTACAGAAAAAGAAATTGATGTATATATAGCTTCTGGGAACTGGCGAGGGAAAGCAGGCGCTTATAATTTATCTGAACGCGTTTCTGCGGGATGGCCGATTATATGTGAAGGCGATCCAACAAGCGTCATGGGATTGCCAATGGAGCGATTGCAAAAAGAAATACACTTTGGACGAAACGAACAATAAATGAAATCACCACTACCGAGTTGGCTCGACATGTTGACTATTCCATTTTCATGGATTTACGGCGGTGTTGTGCGAATTCGTAATTTGCATTACGACAAACCAAAAAATGTGAAGCGAGTGTCGCTTCCAGTTATTGCCGTTGGTAACGTGACCGTTGGTGGAACAGGCAAGTCACCGTTGGTCCGGTGGATTGTTCGTCGATTGCGTGAGCATGGACATAACCCCGCAATAGTTATGCGTGGATACAAGGCGGTAAATCCAGCGCTTGCGGACGAAGCGGTCGAGTACAAAGAAAAATTTGGCGAAATCGATGTTGTTGTGGGCGGAGATCGCTACGAACATATTATGAAGTATCTCGAATCGGGAGGCAAAGCAGACTGTTTTGTGATGGACGATGGATTTCAACACCGGAAATTGCATCGTGACCTCGACATTGTCGTGTTAGATTTTTTACGCGACACTTTTTTGCAACGCATGCTCCCTGCTGGCTGGTTACGCGAGCCCCTATCTGGTTTGCAACGCGCGGACGCTGTGGTTGTAAGTCATGTGCAACGTGCAGAGCCAGCGTTCGCTAAAGAAGTAAAAGAAATTTCCGGCAAGGAGCCGGTCGCTTGGGCAGAGCATCACTGGACAGGGTTTCAAGTGCACAACGCCATGGGTTCAAGCGAAGAATCGCTGAATTGGTTAACAGGAAAATCGGTCGCGATTCGTTTGGGCATTGGGTATCCGGGGCCAGTCATCGAAGCCTTGGTTCGACTTGGTGTAAAGATTTCGAAGCAACTTTCTGCGGGAGACCACCAACCTTTTTCAAAGACGGAGATTGCTACGCTTGTTGCGACATCAAAAAATGTAGATGCAATTGTGATGACATTGAAGGACTGGGTAAAGGCGCGGGATAGAATAGATATGGCATCGATGCACTGCCCAGTCGTTGTGCCAGACTTAGTGCTCGACATTGTTGAAGGCGCCGAAGCATTAGAAGCACAACTCCTGTCGGTTTTTTAGATAGGATAGATAGAACACGTACAAAGTATGCGTAGATAAAGGAAATGGTTTGAATAGTATGCAAAAAGAATATGCTTCAAGAAGAGCGAAAGTATTAAAACATCTTAAGGGGAGTGCAGGCCTTGTCTTTGCAGGTGATGCGGATGGGCACCTTGAAAGTACGTGGCGGCCGCACGCCCACTTTGAATATTTAACTGGTATCACGAATGAATCTGGCGCGGTGCTGTTGCTTGACCCAACGAACAAAGTGGCGTCGAGGCGCGAGATTTTATTGCTTCTTTCGCGTGATCCAGAGAAAGAACACTGGGATGGCTTGCGCCAATCAATTGGAAGTGCATTGCGAAAAGAAACTGGTTTTGGAACTATTATGCGAACACCATCGCTTCCTATGCTTTTGAAAGATGTTGCTTCGAGGGTGAAACAATTTGCAACGTTGATGCCGACTTCTGGCGTTGGTGAAGAAATTTCAAAAGACTTGGCGATGTGGAACGAGGTTTGTTCGCGTACGCCTGAGTGTGAAATTATTGATGGCTCGAATTGTATTCCCTCTCTTCGAAGTGTAAAGTCCCAAGCAGAAATATATACAATTCAGGAAGCAGTTGACATGACTGCGGTTGGTTTTGCAAATGCGATGCGACTTGTTGCTCCGGGCGTGAATGAATATAAGGTGCAAGCAACGCTTGAGCATGGGTATGCAATGGCAGGAGGGCGCGGTTCGGCATTCCCTCCAATTGTTGGTGGTGGGTTGAACAGTACAGTGTTGCATTATAAAGAAAATGACCAAGACCTTGTCGATGGTGATTTAGTGTGTATCGATTCTGGTGCATTTCACGCGGGTTATGGTGCGGATATTTCAAGAACAGTGCCAGTGTCGGGCAAGTTTTCAAAGCGGCAAAAAGAAATATATGAAATAGTGCTTCATGCGGAAGAGGCAGCAATTCGTTCGGTTAAGCCGGGTGTGACGCTTTCGGAACTCGACGCTGTTGCTCGGAAAATAATTACGAAGGCGGGATTTGGCGATTATTTTATTCATTCAATCGGGCACCATCTTGGGCTGGAAACGCACGACACTTGTGGGCCGGTTTCGCCCTTGAAAAAAGGTGCTGTCATTACAATTGAGCCCGGTATTTATCTGCCAGACGAAGCAATTGGCATTCGGATTGAAGACGATATTGCGGTGACCCCAAAAGGGTACAAAAACTTGTCAAAAGCCATTCCGAAAACTGTCTCTGCAATAGAACAAGCGATGCGAGGTTGAATTGATGTTGGATTTTTCTGAAGAGGCAAAAATAGCAGAAACTGCTTGGTCTTTTTTACGCTCTAATACGACGGCAACGCTGAAATTTGGTGAACATGTAAACGACCTTTCTTACGTTATTTTGCCTACCGGCGAGTTAATTATTCCAGTTATGATTGCTATGTTGCAACCATGCGACACCGTCATGTTTATTCCAGAGTACAACGAAGATTGTATGGAGTTGCATGTTTCTTTGCGTCAATTTACGCCCACTGGCGAACAAGGCATTTTTGCAGATCGGTGGAATGTGTACCACGGCAAATCGCCCGATGTGCAGTGGGCACTTGTTGATATTGATGCGGCTCGTTTTCACGAAATGTTTATTGACGGTGAATATCTGTGCAGAAAAAATCCAATTGCAGAAATAGAAATATCAGTTTGCAAAGAACTTAACTTGAACCAGCGCGATGCTGTTCGGTCCACGTGCCTCGCTAGGACAAACGTTACTGTGGCGGACCCAGTTGTTGTCGGCGTTGATCCACTTGGCGTCGACATCCGAGCTCCATTTGGCATTGTGCGTATTCCAGCAATTGCTCCGTTTGCTTCTGCAGACGACGTGTTTTCATTTTTCTCCTAAAGAAAAAATTAGCCAATCTCCCAATGATCTACCGCTTTCCTTTTTTCAAAGTGACTGTCACTTTGAAAAATTAAAAGTGTTTAGGTTTTGTGCCAGAGGGCTTGTTGGGCCACCGCTTGAAGGCGGAACATTTCGTCACCAGTGACGATGGCGCAGCCCAATTTTTGGGCTTGTTGGATGAACGGGGTTTCTTTGGGTTTGTAAACCGTCTCGATAATGGTCATTGACGGGGCAAGCAACAATGAAGGCAAGAGCGCATCAAGCGGATTGCCGTTCTCGTCGTTTCCGCCCTCCATGCCAACGGGGGTGCAGTTGATAATTGTGTCAATAGAATCTATTTCCGCATTTGCAACAGAGCAGTTCAGCGCACGAGCGAGTTCCTTCGATTGTTCTGGTTTTCTAGTTGCAACAAAAACTTCTGCGCCAATGTTATTCATAGCTACGACCGCAGCGCGCGCGACTCCGCCACCGCCGAGAACAACAACGCGTTTTGCATTTGGCGCAAGTTGCTCAAGCGCTTGAATGTCGGTGTTGTTTCCAATGCGTTTGCGATCGCAAACAGACAGCGTGTTTGTTGCGCCAGATGCCTTGCAGTTATCATCTGCAACGTCAAGCAACTTACGCATGTTTTCTTTATGCGGAATTGTTACGCTTGCACCAAAAAAATCAAGATGCGGAGCGTCGCATAATTCAAGCACCGTTGCCTTAAAGTGTTCCCAACCCCTAGGAATTGGCAAGGGGAGATAGACCGCATTTGTCCCAGCAACTTCAAATGCTCCATTGTGAAATGCAGGGCTTGCAGAATACGCAACATTGTTGCCAATGACTCCGTAGACTTTTGTCCCTTCGTTAATTTCATCGAAGCGATAAAGTGCGCGCAACTCATTTGTTGTTGGCTGCCCTGGGGCAGTGTTTTCTTGTCCTTCAACTGAGGCGTATACAGCAAATCCGCCAAATTTTGGTGCAAGAACTCGACTCATTAGACCGTATTCACCCATGCACAGGGCAATCATTGGTTGTTGGCGAGTTTGAAGTAAAAAAAATGCTTCGAGGTTGTCACGCAATGACCGTGCTCGCCAGACCATCTTGACAATTGAAACACCTGCAACGGATTGCATGTCGCTTGCGCGTTTAAGTAAGTCTTTTGGCCTGCTGTGTATGTCGTGCCACGAAAGAATAAAATCAGTGTGCTCGCTCGTAAGTGCATCGAGCAAGAGCGGATGACGCGAAAGAATTTCGTGTTCTATGTCGAGGTATCTCGGTGGGTTTTCGCAGTCGAGTGCAACGCGATACATCGCAATTCGTTCTTCTTCTTCGCCTTCAAACATACCGCCTTCGGCAACGCTTCTGCATGTAACAACAGTTGGCAAGGGAGAGGCTTTGAGTAAATCTGGCAATCGGTCCGCGACTTCTTTAGTTGTCATCCCATCGATGCGGATCTCAAGCAGGTCAGCACCATCGAGTTGCTCTGGCACTCTGGCATGCACAGAAGCGATAATTAACGTCATGAAGGTGTTATCGCTTTTGCTTTTCCTACGAATGCATCGTGGGATGCTCGGACAACTTCCATTGTTACGCCCCCGAATGCATCAAGAAAGGCAGAGGCAATTTCAAACCCAACAGCATTTTCCATGACGACGCTCGCCGCGGGAAGTGCGCACACATCAGAGCGTTCATAGTCGCTTCTTGCATGCTCACCAGTTTGCAAATCGACACTGTCCATACCTTGCAACAATGTTGCAATTGGTTTCATGGTTCCGCGCACAACGATGGGCATACCGTTGCTCATACCGCCTTCGATGCCGCCGGCGTGATTAGTTGGTCGTGTAAAACCGAAGTGGCAAGCGTCGCGATTGTTTTTGTCAAACACAATTGGGTCATGTACTTTTGAACCGAAACGCCTGCCGCACTCGGCGCCAAGCCCAATCTCGACCGACTTAAATGCTTGGATGCCGACAACTGCGCCGGCAAGTTTGGAATCTAATTTTTCATTCCACTGCACGCATGACCCAAGCCCTGGTGGGCAACCGAACACATGTGTTTCACATAAG